>Ga0082212_10011770_pt1 | contig 11067 bp, 8 predicted proteins | sample TergutNt197P3_FD_71548 | JGI IMG/M metagenome (GOLD analysis project Ga0082212, IMG submission 71548) | Neocapritermes taracua P3 segment gut microbial communities from Petit-Saut dam, French Guiana - Nt197 P3 | ecosystem: Host-associated > Arthropoda: Insects > Digestive system > Gut ... | reverse complement strand
GGACGCAAACCGCTTGCCCGCAACCGTTCCCGCAACCAACGCGGAGACGGCTCTATCTTGACATTTTTAACTAATCCCGCGCAGTATCGTCCGCATAAATCCGTGTTTTCGGTTTTTACTTTTAAGAAGTCGTTTATATTGTCTGAATTTGGCGTATATTCGGGCGTTTTTACCGTAAATTCAGCGTCAAAAGTCGCCGCCGCCTCCCGCGCCAATCCGATGACCGAAAGGCAGTCGGGTCTGTTAGACGTAATTTCAAACCCAACGGAAACGTCGTCAATTCCGAGGGCGGACTGAATATCCTGCCCGACAGCAACGTCCCGACCGTCGGTGCAGTCGCCGTCAATAATCAAAATCCCGTCCTCGTCCGCGTATGGGAAGTCGCTGTGAGCAAGTCCGAGTTCCTCAAAAGAGCAGAGCATACCGTTACTTTCAACGCCGCGCAATTTTCCTTTTTTAATTTTAGTGCCGTCCGCAAGGGTAGAGCCGTTCAGCGCGACGGGGACCACCGCGGCGACCGTGACGTTAGGGGCCCCGGTGACGATGGTCACGGGGGTTTCCTGCCCCGCGTCCACTTGGCAGACGAACAGTTTATCGGCGTCGGGGTGCTTTTCGATGCTTACCACCTTGCCGATCACGACGTTTTCAATGTCCGCGCCCAAGCGTTCGACCGTCTCCACCTTCGATCCGGTCATGGTCATGCGCCCGGCCAGATGGCCGGCGTCGACGGTTTCAACGGGCAGAAAGCGGCCCAGCCAGTTCATAGATAGTTTCACAACGCTTTCCCCCTTACACGAACTGCCGCAGGAAGCGGACGTCATTTTCAAAGAACAGGCGCATATCCGTCACGCCAAAGCGCATCATCGCCAGACGCTCGACGCCCACGCCAAAAGCGAAACCGCTGTAAATATCCGGGTCGATGCCGCACCCTCTCAGCACATTCGGGTGGACCATGCCGGAGCCAAGCAGCTCGATCCAGCCCTCGCCCCGGCATATCCGGCATGTGCCGGACGGCTTGTCCTGGCAGACAAAGCATTGCAGATCGACTTCCGCCGACGGCTCGGTATAGGGGAAGTGGTGGGGCCGGAAGCGCAGGCGCGCGCCCTCGCCATAGAGGCGCTTCATCAGCGTCTCCAGCGTGCCCTTCAGGTCGGCCATAGTGATGCCTTTATCGACGACCAGACCCTCGATCTGGTGGAACATCGGCGAATGGGTCGCGTCGATCTCGTCCTTGCGGTAGGTGCGCCCGGGCGAGATAATACGGACCGGCGGTTTTTGCTGTTCCATGACGCGCACCTGCACGGAGCTGGTCTGCGTGCGCAGGATGGTGGTATCGTCAAAGTAGAACGTGTCCTGCCAGTCGCGCGCCGGATGCCCCTCTCCGGTGTTCAGCGCGTCGAATACATAATACGTTGTCTCGACCTCCGGGCCGTCCGCGACGGAAAATCCCATGCCCAGAAAGATATCGTACACCTCGTCCAGCACGATGCCCATCGGGTGGCGGCATCCCTGTTTCGGCGTTTTGCCGGGCAGGGTGACGTCCAAAGTCTGCGCCGCCAGAAGCCCTTCCAGCGCGGCGGCCTTCAAGCGCCCGGACACGGCCCCGATCCTGTCTTCCAGCATCGAGCGCAGATCATTGACCCTCTGGCCGAAGGACGGGCGCTCCTCCGGCGGCAATTGGCCCATCTGTTTCAGCAGCGCGGTCAGCTCGCCCTTTTTGCCCAAAAACCGCACGCGGATCTGCTCCACGTCCTGGGGGTTAGCCACATCCTCCAAGAGCGCCACAGCCGCCGCTTGCAGGGCCTCCAATTTTGATTGCATACCGCAAAACTCCTTAAAAACTCACCTTGACCATGTTAATTGTGATAGTATATACTATCACAAGAAGATTTTCAAGCGTTTTGAGAAAAAGGGGCGCCGGGCCAATGGGCAAAATCACCTTGCTGGATACCACCTTGCGCGACGGGGCGCAATCGGCGGCCGTGTCGCTGTCGCCGGAGGACAAGCGCGCCATCGCGCTTGTTTTGGACGGGCTTGGCCTTGATTATATCGAGGCCGGGTATCCGAAGGCGGCGGACAGCGACGCCGACGCGGCGTTTTTCCGCGCTATGCCCGCCCTGCGCCGCGCGAAGCCGGCCGCGTTCGGGGCCACGCGCCGCAAGGACAGGGAAGCCCGCTCCGACGAGGGGCTGCGCGCGCTGGCCGCTTCCGGCGCGCCCGTCGCCGTGATTTTCGGCAAAGCGTGGCTGCTGCATGTGACCGACGTGCTGGGATGCGGCCCGGACGAAAACCTGCTGATGATCGAGGAAAGCGTCCGGTTCCTGAAAGAACGCGGGCTGGAGGTTATTTTCGACGCGGAGCATTTCTTTGACGGCTGGAACCGCGATCAGGTATACGCTTTGGCGGCCTTGGAAGCGGCCAAAAGCGGCGGCGCGGATATCCTGTGCCTGTGCGATACCCGGGGCGGCGTCCTGCCGGACGAGGCGCATGAAACTGTGGAGGAAGTACGCAAGCGGATCAATGCCCCGCTGGGCATCCACGCCCACAACGACGCCGGGATGGCCGCCGCCGTCTCGGTGATGGCCGTTTTGGCCGGCTGTACCCACGTGCAGGGTACGCTGTGCGGGTTCGGCGAGCGGTGCGGCAACGCGGATTTGGTATCGGTCGCGGTCGCTTTGCAGGCCAAGCGCGGCTACCAATGCCTGCCCGCCGAAAGCCTGCCAAAGCTGACGCACGCGGCGCGGCGCGTGGCGGAGCTGTGCAACCTCGCCTTGCCGCAGAACCAGCCGTATGTCGGCTCCTCGGCCTTTGCGCACAAGGCCGGGATGCACATCGACGGCGTGATGAAAAACCCCGAGACGTTTGAGCATATCGCCCCCGAAACGGTCGGCAACGCCCGGCGGCTGATGATCACCGACCACTCGGGCCGGGCGCAGGTTTTGCCGATCCTGCGGCGCGTCAAGCCGGACGCGGAAAAGGACGGCGCGGAGATGGAACGCGTCCTTGACGCCCTGCGGCGGCGGCAAAGCCACGGCTACGAGGCCGCCGAGGCCAGCTTTGAGCTGATGATCCGCGACTTGCTGGGCGCGTATGAACCCGCCTTTACGCTGGTCGACTATACCGTGTCTTCCGCCGGAGGCGAGACATCGCCCGGGGAATGCGCCCGCGCGGTGATCAAAGTCTCCGTGCGCGGCGAGGACGCCTTGGCCGCCGGGGAGGGCGACGGCCCGGTCAACGCGCTGGACACCGCGCTGCGCACGGCGCTGGAGCCGTTTTACCCGAAACTGCGCGACATGCGCCTGCTCGATTACAAGGTGCGCGTGCTGAACCCCCCGGCCGCGTCGGCGGCGACCGTGCGCGTGCTGATCGCCTCGACGGACGGCACGCGCGACTGGCGCACCTTGGGCGTCTCCGCCGATATCATCAGCGCGAGCTGGCAGGCGCTGTACGACAGCATACGCTACTATCTGGGCGGATTTCACAATCAGGAAGGAAGGTGAGCGCCATGCCGATGACAAAAACGCAAAAAATCCTCGCGCGCCACGCAAACCTCGCGTCCGTGGAGCCGGGCCAGCTGATCCAAGCGCGTCTTGACCTTGTGATGGGCAACGATATCACCTCCCCCGTCGCCATCAGCGAAATGGAGAAGGCGGGGCTGGATACCGTGTTCGACCCCGAAAAGATCGTTTTCGTGCTGGACCACTTCACGCCGTGCAAGGACATCCAGTCGGCCCGGCTTTGCTCGCAGGTGCGGCGGTTTGCCGAAAAGCACGGTATCCGTCACTTGTTTGACGTGGGCGAGATGGGCATCGAGCATGTCATCCTGCCGGAAAAGGGGTTCGTCGCGCCCGGCGAGGCCGTCATCGGCGCGGACAGCCACACCTGCACCTACGGCGCGCTGGGCGCGTTCTCCGCCGGGGTGGGCAGTACGGACATGGCCGCCGGTATGGCGACAGGCTACGCGTGGTTCAAGGTCCCGCACGCCATCGCGGTGCGGCTGAAAGGCAAATTACAGCCCTGGGTGTCCGGCAAGGACGTGATCCTGCACCTGATCGGCTTGCTGGGGGCAGACGGCGCGCGCTACCGCTCGCTGGAATTCCTGAACGCCGAAGCGCTGACGATGGACGACCGCTTTACCGTGGCCAACATGGCCATCGAATGCGGCGCGAAGAACGGTATCTTCCCTGTGGACGCGCTCACCTTGGACTATCTGCAAGGCCGCGTGACGCGCAAATTCACAGACGACAAACCGGACGCCGACGCCGGTTATGAGCGCGTGATCGAAATCGACCTTGACGCGCTGAAACCGACTGTCTCAAAACCCTTTTCACCGGACAACACCGCGCTTGCTTCCGAGCTTTCGGACGTTGCTATACAGCAGGTCGTGATCGGCTCCTGCACCAACGGGCGCATCGGCGACCTGCGCGTTGCCGCGTCGCTTCTAAAGGGGAAACGCGTGGCGCGCGGCGTGCGCTGTATCGTCATCCCCGGCTCCCAAGAGGTGTATTTGGACGCTCTGCGCGAGGGGTTGCTGGAAACCTTCATCGAGGCGGGCTGTGCCGTCTCGACGCCAACCTGCGGGCCGTGTCTGGGCGGCCACATGGGCGTGATGGACGAGGGCGAACGCTGCGTCTCCACGACCAACCGCAACTTCGTCGGGCGCATGGGGCATACCCGGTCAGAGGTGTACCTAGCCTCCCCCGCCGTCGCGGCGGCTTCGGCGGTGGCGGGCGTGATCGCCGTGCCGGAATAGCATACAGAAAGGACTGATCCCCGGTGACCGTTTACCGCTACGGCGCTATTCTGCTCTCCCTGATCCTGCTCCTTCTTCAAGGCTGCGCGTCTATCGGTGTGCCTTCGGCCTTGCCGGACGCAGGCATGGAGCCAGATTTCACGCTAGGCACAGCCCCAACGCCGGAGCCTTCTCCCACGCCGGACCCGCTTCCGACGCCAACACCGATCCCTCCCCCGGACGGCCCCGCGGGATATGTGACTTGCAAGGAAGGGCCGCGCGGGACGCTTGACCACCTGATCGTATCCACCTATACATCCGATGAACCAGTCGAATGCTTCAAGGTCGATCCAGACACAAAGCGCGTCTACGCTTTCACAGGCGACGGCTATACGGAGGTGGAAACCGTACGGATAAACGGCACTGTGCGTCATGACCATGACCGTACAAGTGATTATAATCCCCAACATCCCGTCATTAACGGCTTGTTCGCGGTCGTGGACGGCCAACTCCATATGGTGGAAGATTACCGGGATGAAGATGCGCGGCGCGACGACAAGAGCGCGTCTCCGGTTTGTGTGTATCAGGGCGATTGGATTTGGGTTTCTGTCGGGATACGCCAATGGTATAGTACTATGGTTTTATACAATGTCAAAACCAATGAAACGATCGACCTGGTGCAACGCCTTGTGATAGCGCATAGAGAACCCTTGCGGAGTTTTCAAGTGTACCTTATGGCTAACGGGCGGAAGCTGGCGGTCGCGGACAACGAATACCTCTGCGTCATCGACGTGGAGACGGAGGAAGTCCGCCATCTGCAAACGCCTCTGATCACGGAGGGGGAGGCTGTCGGCCTGAACGCGGACAAAACCGACGAGACGCTGCTGTATCTCTGGCAAACCGTCATCATCCCCGAAACCGAAACACAGTACGTAATGATCTACACGGCGGATATCAACACCGAAGAAATCAACGTACTGTTTTCCGGTATCTCGTTTATGGTCGGCGACAGCTTTTGGGGCGAGGGAACTGATATAGGCACTGTAGCGGGCTTGGGCGGCCGGTTCTTTTATTACAGGGTGAATTATACGTATCTTGTCGATTATTACGGGACTTACCGATGGCTGGAAAATTATGAGAACCAGTACGCGTCCCGTCATGAAGCGCGGCGTCACTTTTCCAACGCCACGCTGCTGTGCTATGACGGGGCGTGGACGCTGATCGACTTTATCAATGAAACTTGGTATACCGCCGATCTGCCGGATATGGAGGACTTCATGTGGACCACCGAGTGGCGGGAAGATGACAGAATGGTACTGTGCCAAGCGCAACCCGACGGCACATACCTAACGACCGTGTATGATTTCGAACTGCTGTAATCAAAGAAAGGACTGATCCCCGGTGACCGTTTACCGCTACGGCGACAACGTCGACACCGACGTTATCATCCCCGCGCGCTACCTGAACGCGCCGACGCCGGAGGAGCTGGCGGCGCACTGCATGGAGGACATCGACGCGGGCTTTGCCAAAACCGTGCTAGAGGGCGACGTGATCGCCGCCGGGGAAAATTTTGGCTGCGGCTCTTCGCGCGAACACGCGCCGATGGCGATTTTGGCCTGCGGCGTGCCGTGCGTGATCGCCAAGAGTTTCGCGCGTATCTTCTACCGCAACGCGCTGAACATCGGCCTACTGGCGTTGGAAAGCCCGGAAGCGGCAGAGGCGATTTTGGGCGGCGCGGCGCTGACCGCCTACAGCGCCGGCGGGCGCATCGAGGCCGGGGGCAAGGTCTATACCGCCCAGCCGATCCCTGAATTTCTGCAACGCGTCCGCGAGGACGGCGGGCTGCTGGCAAGCATAAAGAAACGGGGGGCGCTGTAAATGCCCAAGACATACCGCGTCGCCGTCCTGCCCGGCGACGGCGTCGGGCCGGAGGTCACCGCCGCGGCCCTGCATGTGCTGGAACGCGCGGGGAGACGCTTTGATTTCAAGCTGGAAACGCGGGAATACCTCATCGGCGGCTGTGCCATCGACGCCTGCGGACAGCCGCTCCCGCAACAGACCCTACATGCTTGCAAAGCGTCCGACGCGGTATTGCTGGGCGCGGTCGGCGGTCCGAAGTGGGACAAAGGCGGCGGCTCCGCGCGTCCCGAAGCGGGGCTTCTGGGCATCCGCGCGGGGCTTGGGCTGTACGGCAATCTGCGCCCGGCGGTCTTGCCGCCGTTTTTGCGCGCCCACTCCCCCCTGAAAAGCGCGGAGGGCTTCGACCTGCTGATCGTGCGCGAGCTGACCGGCGGGCTGTATTACGGCAAACGGGGCTGTGAAACCTCGGAAAGCGGCCGGACGGCGTTTGATACAATGATTTACACCGAACACGAAATTGAACGCGTCCTGCGCATGGGCTTTGAGGCCGCCCGGGCGCGGCGCAAGCATCTGACCAGCGTGGACAAGGCCAACGTGCTGGACACCTCCCACCTGTGGCGCGCCGTGGCCGGCCGCCTCGCGCCGGACTACCCGGACGTCGCGCTGGAGCATATGCTAGTCGACAACGCCGCCATGCAGCTTGTCCTGAACCCGCAGGGCTTTGACGTGCTGGTCACGGAGAACATGTTTGGGGATATCCTGTCCGACGAAGCCGGGGCCGTCACCGGCTCCATCGGCCTGCTGCCGTCGGCCAGCCTGGGCGCGCCGGATACGCCGGGCCTGTTTGAACCCGTCCACGGTTCCGCGCCCGATCTGGCGGGGAAAGACAAGGCCAACCCCGTGGCCGCCATCCTGTCCGGCGCGATGCTGCTGCGGCACTCGCTGGGCGAGGCCGAAGCCGCCGATATTGTAGAGGCGGCGGTGTGGGATACGCTGCAAAGCGGGCATGGGACGGCGGATATCGCGCCCGATGGGCAAGGCTTGGGGACAAGGGCGCTCACGGAAAAAATCGCGGACGCGGCAGGAGAGTCTTGAAAATCCCCCGGCCCCGTGATATTATAGTGCACCTAATACATACCGCTGACTTTATTTAGATAAAGGAGACGATCCCGCATGAAACCGTACAACACCCTCACACCCGCCGAACTGGAGGCTGAGCGCGGCGCGCTGGCGGCGCAGCACGAGAGCTATAAAGGCCGCGGGCTGAAACTGAACATGACGCGCGGCGTGCCGTCGCTGGATCAGCTCGACCTGTCGCGGGGCCTGCTGACCTGCCTCGGCGGCGACGACTATATGGCCGAGGGCGGCCTCGACTGCCGCAACTACGGCAGCTTGGACGGCATCCCCGAGATGAAGCGCATGTTTGCCGGCATCCTGGACTTGGAGCCGGACGAGATCATCGTGGGCGGCAACTCCAGCCTGGCCCTGATGTTTGACAACATCGCCTCGAATATGTCGCACGGCGTCCGCGACGGGCAGGCGTGGCGCGTGCAGGGCCAGCCGAAGTTCCTGTGCCCCTCGCCCGGGTATGACCGGCATTTCTCGATCTGCCAGTATTTTATGATCGACATGATCCCCGTGGCAATGACCGCGGAAGGCCCCGATATGGACACGGTGGAGAAGCTGGTGTCCTCCGACCCGATGATCAAGGGCATGTGGTGCGTGCCCGTGTTCTCGAACCCGACGGGCATCGTTTATTCCGACGAGACCGTACACCGCATCGCGCGCTTGAAGCCCGCCGCCAAGGATTTCCGCGTCTACTGGGACAACGCCTACGCCATCCACCAGCTTTCCGGCGAAAAGCGGCGCATCCCGAACCTGGTCCGCGAATGCGCCGAGGCGGGCAACGAGAATATGCCGCTGGTCTTCGCCTCATTCTCCAAGGTCACGTTCTCCGGCGCGGCGGTGACGTGCATCGCCTCGTCCAAATCCAACTGCTCGTATATCAAGCAGCGCCTGAGTATGCAGACCATCGGCCCGGACAAGCTGCGCCAGCTGATGCACGCGAAGTTTTTCGGCTCCGCGGACGGCGTATACGCGCATATGCACAAGCACGCGGCGATCTTGAAGCCGAAATTCGACCTGATTGAGGAGATGCTCTCAAACAGCCTCGGCGGCCTCGATATCGCCAAGTGGACGACGCCGGAGGGCGGGTATTTCGTCAGCGTGAACGCGATGCAGGGCTGCGCCAAGCGCATCGTGCAGCTCTGCGCCGAGGCCGGGGTATCGCTGACCCCGGCGGGCGCGACTTACCCCTACGGCTGCGACCCGAGGGACAGCAACATCCGCATCGCCCCGACGTTCCCGCCGCTGGAAGAGCTGCGGCAGGCGATGGAGGTCTTCTGCCTGTCCGTAAAGCTGGCCGGCGTGGAGAAGCAACTGGCGCTGGCGGCAAAAGCGTGATACGATAAAAAACAGCACCCTGTCATTGCATCTAACGCTTGCAACGACAGGGTTTGCAGGGTTTAGGCGAACTAAAAAGGCTATCAAAAGGTATACAATAGGCAACAATGGTATAGCGACGCAAATCAAGCAATATCAAGGGATTGAGCCGCCAACAACAAAGCTGTCAAGCTGCAATACGCAGCTATGGCAGCTTTTTGTCTGTGAGCCAATGAATATTCAACCACGTAAAACCAAACAGACTCGGAAGCAATAAACAGACTAAATAATTGGAGGAGATGTTTCACATGCGCACCTGTAAAACCATCGCGTGCAGTCTAGCCAAAGGAGGAACAGGCAAATCAACGACCTGTATCAACATCGGCGTCGCCCTCGCCTTACAAGGCCATAAGGTTGCCCTTATTGATAACGACCCGCAGGGTAGTATGTCCACTGCGCTGGGGCTTGTCCCAAAGACCATCAAGCACACATTGGCTACAAAGATGCTAAACGTGCTGGATGACTCCGAAGGTCTGCCCATTGCGGACTGCCTGATCCCCTGCGGCGCCGTAGACCTGCTGCCGTCAAACCAGCGCCTGACCCTTGTCGAGCAGCGGCTCACCGGGGAAAGCAAGTCTGCGCTGCTCACCGGAGAAGGCGAATTGCCCGCGGAGCTGGTTATGCGGAAGACCCTTGAACCACTTCGGGAACTGTACGACTATATCTTAATTGACTGCCAGCCCAGCGCGGGATTGCTGACGATCAACGCATTAGCCGCCGCTGACAGTATACTGATACCCATGGAGTCTCACTTTCTCAGCTTCGAGGCCGTCAAGCAGACCCTTGAGCTTATCACCCGGATCAGAGCCGCCTTTAATCCAGCACTGGCCGTCGAGGGTATCCTGCTGACCAAGTATCAGGACAGGACTACCCTATGCCGGGGGATCCGCAATGCCGTACAGGAGACATATGGGGATACACTGTGTATCTTCACTGAACCCATTGCTTTCTCTATCAGAGCGGCGGAGCAATCAGTGTGCGGGGAAAGCATCTTTGTGACGGACCCGCATGGCAAGATCGCTCATGGCTATATGGCCGCCGCAAGGGAGGTGATCGCGCATGGCTAAGGATATCGAGACGTACCTTAAGCAGAGGGCAGAGCAGTCACAAAAAGCAAGCGATGCAGATACATCGAACGATGATCCGGCCAATGTCTCCCTTGACCACCAGTACAACGAACAGTTCTGCCTTGCCGTACATCACGAGGACATTGCGCTGGTTCCTATCAACCGTCTGCGCGTTTACGCCAAGCATCCATTCAAGGCCTACAGCGAGGAAAAGATGAACGCCCTGATCCTCTATATCACCGGCTACGGGTATCCCACAAAAGTATTCGCCGGATGGCTGGGGTTTTTGACAGAAGCGGGAGAAGGCATCAGCCTGAGCTTCTTCCTGCAACGCCAACGGAAAGACAAAGTGCTGTCAAAAATCTCACAGGCAACCATGTGGAGCCGTTCCCGTATGCGGGATGTGGGAGATACCCGGCAGGACTTTGAGCAGCTGGAGTCGGCCATCTTCTCTGGGCTGTATCTGAAAGATGGCATGAACCGCGCCGCGCAGGATTTCTACTATATGAACACGTTCATTGAGGTCAGCGCGGATACACCGGAGTTGCTGGAGCGCCGGATAGAGACGGTCAAAAACCTCTGCACCGCCAATAACTATGTCATCAAGCGGGCGGACTACCGCCATGAGCAGGGTTTTCTCTCCTGCCTGCCCACGCTCTCCCCTGATCCGGCACTACTGCGGAAAAGCCGACGCAATATCCTGACGGATTCGGCGGCGGCGGCATTTCCGTTTTGCAGTTATGAACTGTACGACCCGGAGGGTATCCTGCTGGGGCAGAACCTGTACAACGCTTCAGTGGCCATGCTGGATATCTTCGACAGCGGTAAATACAGTAACGCCAATATGTGCGTGATGGGAACCTCCGGCGCGGGAAAGACGTATCTGCTCCAACTACTGGCTTTACG
>Ga0082212_10011769_pt1 | contig 11067 bp, 5 predicted proteins | sample TergutNt197P3_FD_71548 | JGI IMG/M metagenome (GOLD analysis project Ga0082212, IMG submission 71548) | Neocapritermes taracua P3 segment gut microbial communities from Petit-Saut dam, French Guiana - Nt197 P3 | ecosystem: Host-associated > Arthropoda: Insects > Digestive system > Gut ... | reverse complement strand
ACACAATTTCAGAGGATTGCCTTGTCTGTATGATAAAAGGTTTCAAGCCACGCGGCGACGATAATCGACCCGACAGGGGAATACTGCCGCTTGTTGCTATGCTTACTTCCGAAAAGGTTTATGTTCTCTCATATATTTACGGGCCGTTGATTGAACGCAATTATCGCCTGTTACTGTCCGACCCTGTGCGGCTTTCCGAAATAAGCGGATTTTGGAGAGCATTCTTATCGTTAAGCGATTTTTTATTGCTTGATGCGCCCTTGCTCGGCGCAGACGAAATAATCCATAAGTTTATAGACAACCGTGATGTCAAGCAAAAATATATTTCGCAGAATAAGACTGGAGATTTTGAAATTGCGGCAATTTCCAATGTGCCTAATAATTATCGTGAAGATGATGTTGACACCGTATTGCACTATATTTTTTCGTACTTGCTTGAAAACGCGTTTGAGGGAATGTGTAATCCGCCTGGCGGCGATTGGAGCGGATTATCGGTACGACTAAACGATTGTGAGTATCGTTGGCTGTCTTTGCCGCGCGTGAGCAATGCAAGTAAACGACCAGACCACGTTGTTGAATTATTTATTTTGAATGAAAAACCCATTTTATTTGTCATTGAATCAAAAGAGCGGGGCAACGATTTAGAAAATGACATCGGCGTTAGGCTTAAAGATTATATTCGTTGGTTGATGAGTTTTACTCCAAGTGTGAGTAGAGCTGAAAATGAAGAATGGCGTGATGCAGAGAGGAATGTTGATATTGATAGTTTCGAGATTGTTTCTGCTGGAGCGTACATAAACGATGGCAGATACGATAATCAACTGATTTTACAAAATAGCAAATGCGATTTGTTGTTTCTGTGTACTCCCGATGAAGAGAAAGGTTTTTGGAAAATCGAGATATTGTCTAATCAAGATTCTGAAAAAGCAGCGGAGATAAAGTCTGATATACTTAGGTATCGGTTTGATATAGGTAAAAAGGGGGTGAGGTAAATTAGAAATAAGGTGTGCTTCGCACGAATATGTAAACTGGATTCTTCGCTACGCTCTGAATGACGGAAAGGGGGAGCGGACGGGACGCAATTCCCCTCCAATTTTGGAGGGGTGGACGCTTTAGCGGACGGGGTGGTTAAGTTAAATTAGGAATTAGAAATAGTTGTGTGCTTCGCACTGATGTTTAATATTTCACATCCTTCACATTCTGCGAAGCAGACATATCATTCACATCGTCAAAACCACCCCGTCATTTTTACGCAAGCTCCAAAATGCCACCCCTCCAAATTAATACGAAAATAAATATTCGGGTATCGGGACGATATCCCCTACGATGTGAAGGGAAATTAACACACCATCTACAACCTCTCGCCGTCATTCAGAGCGTAGCGAAGAATCCAGTTTACACATCTGTCCGTAGGACACCGCCTTCTATCCCGAAGGGATAATAGCTTAATAGAAATAGAGAACCAATACAATATACACCCCGAAGGGGTGTGACAGAAGGCAAGTGTTGTTTCACCCCTTCGGGGTGAGGTCATCGTGTTTGGCTTACGAGCTATTGAGCTATAACCACATTCGTGGTATATTTGTGTGCTATGCACAGATGAATATTAAGGAGAGTGAGGACGCTTTCCGCTACAATTATACGGGTACACACAAATTCCTTGACATTTTTCACTAGAAAAAAAAAATTGTATTCCTAATATATTGTAGGTAAAGTATGGAAATATTTAAAGAATTAGAAAACCACCTAATGCAAAACCCCGATTTTGTATCAGATACAAATGAGCTAAAAAAATGGATTGTGATGGACAAAGCTTATGACTGTGATGAATCACTGATACTCTCCCTTTTGGAAAATAAAGTCTTAAAGCAACATTTCTTTAAAAAAATCGGTGAATCATTAGTGTTTGACCAGAAAAAATTTATGCTGTTTTTAGAGCAGAAAAATTATCTAAATGATAGCTTTACAAAATATAAAAATAAAATCGGGTTAAACATCGGAGGAAAGTATCTAAACCAACGAAATGAAGTGGCACTCGTCTGGCCCTTTAAAGACTGTATATTAGAAGGCGGGCAATCAAAAGACGACCAGAAAAAAAATGAGATTTTATTCAATGAAATCCTTGCCCAAGACGAGATTTACCAGCTACTAGAACCAAAAGTAATCACAGCAGGAAAACGGATATCCTCCGAAGGAGAAACAGACCTGGTGAGCTTCAACAGAAATTCCGAAGGCAATATCACAGATAACTTGCTGATAAAGGGAAACAACCTCCTGGCACTATACACCCTGTTAGAACAGTTTAAAGGGCAGGTAAAACTAATATACATCGATCCTCCCTATAATACAGGCAATGATTCCTTTGGTTATAATGATAGATTTAATCATGCTTCCTGGCTAACCTTTATGAAAAATAGGTTAGAGGTGGCAAAACAGTTTCTCCGAGAGGATGGTGTGATATTTGTTAGCTGTGATGATAATGAATTTGCATATTTAAAAATACTGATGGATGATATATTTAAGAGAGAAAATTTTTTAAATGATATTATATGGAATTCTACTAAATCTGTAACAAATACAGCCCTTGTGTCCGTTTCTCACACGCATAATTTAGTTTATTTTAAAAATTTACCTTATTTTACAAAAAATAGAAATGAGTTTCGATTAAAAGAAACTGGTGAAGGTTTTTCAAATCCAGATTTTGACCCTCGTGGTCCGTGGAAAGCTGACCCTTTTCAAGTCGGAGGATGGCGTCCAAAACAACAGTATGAGATTATCAACCCGCACACTGGAGTTATATATAGACCGAATGATGGCAATAGCTGGAAAAATGAAAAGAAAGTTTTTGATGAATTAGTAAAAGAGAACAGAATAGTATTTGGGACGAATGGGGACTCTGGACCATATAGAAAACGGTTTCTAACAGAAGCTCTTCAAAGCGGTAAAGTAGCTAAAACATTGTGGGATGATGTCGGCACCACTACAAGTGGGACGCGGCATCACCTAGATTTATTTTCCAAAATTATTTTTAAAAATCCAAAACCAGAAACATTTTTACAGAGAATTTTAGAGCTATCAACCAAAGAAAATGACATTGTTTTAGATTTCTTTCTCGGTAGTGGTACCACAGTAGCTGTTGCACATAAAATGAAAAGGCAATATATCGGCGTGGAACAGATGGATTACATTGACACTGTATGCAAAGAAAGATTAAAAAAAGTGATAAACGGTGAAAAGGGTGGCATATCCAAAAGTGTCGATTGGAAAGGTGGCAGCAGCTTTGTTTATTTTGAGCTGAAAAAATACAATCAAGGCTTTATGGAGCAGATAGAGTCAGCACGAGACACAGTAACGCTTTTGGACATTTGGGAGAGCATGAAAGCCCATTCTTTTTTAAACTATAATGTTGACTTAAAAAAACAAGAAGAGACAATAGAGGACTTTAAGGGATTAGCTTTAAACGAGCAAAAACAAGTGTTATGCTCACTACTGGACAAAAATCAGTTGTATGTGAACTTATCGTCGTTAGATGACAGTGACTACCATTGCTCAGAGTCAGAGCGGCAAATTACTCTCGATTTTTATAAAAAGGAGGATAGATAATGTCTTATCTTTACAGAGAATTTGAAAGCACATTTGCCAGCAAATTTATGGAGGAGACCGATGTCCCCAAATGTATCACCGACAACCTAAGGCACCCCCTTCGTCCATATCAAATAGAGGCATTTAAGCGGTTTGTTTTATACGAGAGTAATGACATATTTACAGGCAAAAGAGAACTGCCCTTTCATATCCTTTACAATATGGCTACCGGCAGTGGCAAGACGCTGATAATGGCAGGCTTGATTCTTTATCTATATACTAGAGGTTATCGGAATTTTATATTTTTTGTAAACACTACGAACATTATCCTGAAAACCAAAGATAATTTCCTGAACTCACGGGCTTCTAAATACCTGTTTTCTCAAAATATAGTGATAGACAATAAACAGATATATATAAAGGAAATGTCCAATTTTGACGATTCTGACCAAGATAACATCAGCATAAAATTCACCACTATTCAGCAGCTACATTTAGACCTGACAAATACAAAAGAGAACGGCATAACTTATGAGGATTTGATAGATAAAAAAATAGTGCTGATAGCCGATGAGGCACATCATTTAAATGTGGCTACCCGCAAGCAAATCACCCTAAATGAGATAAACGACGGAGGTTGGGAAGCAACTGTAATAAAGATATTGAACCAAAATATAAAGGGCAACCTTTTGTGTGAATTTACAGCGACTATCGACCTGGAAAACCCAAGTATCCGCCAGAAATATACTGATAAAATCATCTATAAATATGATCTGGCAGACTATCGAAAAGATAAATACAGCAAAGAGATAAACCTGCTCTGCTCACAGTATGACGAAAAAGAACGAATACTGCAAGCTTTGATATTAAATCTATACAGGCAGCTACTAGCACTCGAAAATGGCATAAATCTAAAACCTGTGATATTATTTAAGGCAAAAAGAACCATAGAAGAGTCGGAAAACAATAAAGAAACCTTTCACAGCCAGATAGAAAGCTTATCTCAAAAAGACATACAAAAAATCCGAGAAACATCGGCTATCACGATAGTCCAAAAGGCTTTTTTGTTCTTTAAAGAAAGAAATCTGGCAGATACAGATATTGTTTCCAGATTGCAATTTATGTTTAAACCGTCTAATTGCCTAAGTGCAAATAACGAGTCTGAAACAGATAAAAATCAAATATTGCTGAACACTTTGGAAGATCAAAGCAACCCCATCAGAGCTATTTTTGCTGTGCAAAAACTTAACGAAGGCTGGGATGTGCTAAACCTCTTCGATATAGTGAGATTATACACAGAAAGAGACACAGGTGGCAAAACCATCGGCAAGACAACCATCGCAGAGGCACAGCTTATAGGTCGTGGAGCAAGGTATTTCCCCTTTATTTTTCCCGATAAACAAGATAAATACAAGAGAAAATTTGATGATGACCTGGGAAATGATATGAGGGTAATAGAGGAGCTATATTACCACACCAAAGAAGATAACCGATATATCTCAGAGCTAAAAAGAGCCCTGGTCCAAAGCGGTATATACGATGATAGGCATATCACAAGACAACTAAAACTGAAAGATATATTCAAGCAATCGGAATTCTATCAATGGGGTTATGTGTATCTGAATGAGAAAATTCCCAAAAAGCATGATAGCTCTGCTAAACTACACACCTTGCAAGGCTTGAAAGTGGCAAAAAAGAATATAAGCTGTAGCATAGCTTCAGGATTAGGATACTCATCAAATGCCTTCACAAACAAGATAATTCACACAGATTTTGACGATATGCAAGACCAAAAAGACTTCAGTTTGGCAGATATGCCTTATCATGTCATTCGGTCAGCAGTTCACCAAAACAAGTTCTTTCGGTTTGACAACCTTTGCAGATATCTTTGTAACTTATGTTCTATCAGAGACTTTATCCAAAAACACTTGCAACGACTGGAAATAACCTTTGTAGGTTCAAAGGGGGGGTTGAGGCACTTGAGTCACAGTGCTTTTTTTAATGCTATTGCTAAATTGTTGCAAGAAATAGAGATAGAGCTTAATGCAGATTTTTCGGAAAGTATCGGCACAGAGTTCAAAGGATACCCTATACACCAAGTTTTTAAAGATAAAGAGATAAATATCGAGATAGGGACAGAGCGTGAAAAAGGACAACAGGAATTAGTATCAGATAAAGAATGGTATGTGTTTGACGCGAATTATGGCACGACAGAAGAGAAGAAATTCGTGGAAATGTTCCATAGAGAATATAGCAATTTAAAAACACTTTATGACTATATCTACCTGATCAGAAACGAGAGACAAGTCAAGATTTACAGCAAAAATGGGCAAGCCTTCGAGCCTGATTTCTTGCTATTTTGTATAGATAAAAAGGGGGTCAACTATATACATCAAGTGTTTATAGAGCCCAAAGGTGACCATCTGAGGGGGAAAGACGCTTGGAAAAATGACTTTTTGCGGGACTTAAACAAGGAACATTTAGTGATACCCACAAATATCGCAGGCAAAGAAATAGAATACACCATCACTGCTGTGCCGTTTTACACTTCTACTGACGAGAATGACTTCAAAAAAAGCCTACGAAGTGTATTGTCACAAAACTCTTATTAACGGGGTTATGGAGAGCAGAGACGCTCTCCGCTACATTGGTTTTATGTGGGGGAAAAATGGGGTGGCTGATGGGGCTCGAACCCACAACAGACGGAACCACAATCCGTTGCTCTACCATTGAACTACAGCCACCGTGATATGTATGGCACGCCTGAGAGGATTCGAACCTCTGACCCACAGCTTAGAAGGCTGTTGCTCTATCCAGCTGAGCTACAGGCGCACTTTGGTAGCGGCACTCGGATTTGAACCAAGGACCTACTGATTATGATTCAGTTGCTCTAACCAGCTGAGCTATGCCGCCGAATAAAAATGGTAGCGAGGAGAGGACTTGAACCTCTGGCCTTTGGGTTATGAGCCCAACGAGCTACCAACTGCTCCACCTCGCGTCAATGTGTGCCAAAATATTTAAGGGGTGTTTTTTTGTCAAGCGTTTTTTTTACAAAGAAATAAGCAAACCAAGCAGGTAAAATTTTGAAACAGCCTATTTTAGAGGGTTTTACCCTCGATAAAGCGTTTTTTTTGCTTTATTTTGATATAAAAAAACCATAAAAATCTAGTATTTTTCTTTCTTTATTCGATTTAGCATTTTTTACTTGACTAAAAAGGCTATTTAAAAAATATGTCAAACGGTTTTAAAAGTTATGTATAATATATTGTTATGTAGTGTCGGCAGGAATGGTGCGATGGTCAAATCCTTGCGGGAATCCTTGCAAGGAAAAGGTCTTTTAGTTGCGGTGGATAGAGACAACACCGCTCCTGCTTTATATTTAGCAGACAAAAGCTATACTGTTCCACGTAGCGATCATGAGAGCTATCTGTCTGTGCTATTAGAAATATGTGAAAAAGAGGCTATCAAGGTAGTGCTACCACTAGTAAACAAAGACATCCCGATATTAGCTGCTAACCAAGATAAATTTAGCGAGAAAGGAATAGTGTTGCTAGTGTCTTCTTTGGAAACAGTGGAGCTATGTTTAGATAGATATATGACGTATAAAATATTGAAAGATAATAATATACACACTACAAAGACTTATTTTGCAAAAGCAGAGATTATGATCGCCCTCGAGAAAAAAGATTTGGGGTTTCCTCTGTTCGCGAAGCTCCGAAAAGGTGACAATATATCAGCTGCCACCATAGTGGTCTCCACAGAGGACCTAGATAGGGTTTTGAGCCTCTCAGATGACTACATAATCCAAGAATATATGCACAATTGCATAGAGGTAGATGCCGATATTTATGTAGATAAAGTGAGCAAAAAAGTGGTGTCAATATTCAGTAAATTATACGTAGAGAATAGACATCGTGGCACCACAAAAACCGTTTCTTTTCACGATGACAGACTGTTTGATATGATCCATGAAGTGAACAGACTTTTTGATTTTGCGGGTCCTATAGATATGCGGTTTTTCTGTGATAAAGGCGTGTATTACCTAACTAAAATAAACCCACACTTTGGGGGTGCTTACCCTCATGCTTACGGCACAGGTGTCGACTTTATACCACTGATACTAAACAACATAGGCAGCACCGAAAATATGTCAAATATCGGTAACTATGAAAAAAATGTGGTGATGATGATGTATGACGAAGTAGTGATCCACAAGCAAAATGAACTGATCTGGGGTAAATATTCGTAGCACTAATTTGCCTCTAAAAAATGTTTCTCTACATCGACTACAGGCTGTGAGAGGGACAGTAAAAAAAAACCAGATATGAACTTATATAAAAGAAATTAAGAATACTTATGACCCTAGAAACCTACAACAATAACATAAATTGGCTTTGTGTAAACAAAAGTCGATGTTTTATTAACCCTGAAATATCTCAGAGTGTCTATCAGTTTCAGACAGTGATTAGCAAAACAGAGAGCGTCCCCTCTTTGATAGTGTCTGTGGCGTCAAAGGACTGGGAGATAGTAGATATCCACAGTGAGTTTGCCCCTTTAAAAGAGGCAGAGCAGATAGCGGGTAGCCTAGTAATACATGGAGATGAGCTGGTGGTGCTGGGGCTTGGGTTAGGCTATGTCGCCACAGCTATTCGTAAGCGATTTCCAGATAAAAAGCTGATATTGATAGAGCCAGACAAGCAGGTCTTTTATCTAGCGTTGAAGCACATCGACCTGGCTTTTTTGGACTTTACGGCTATCTATGTGGGGTATGATGATGCAGGTATAAATGCCGTCAGACCGCTATTTAGTGCAGAAATATACACTCAAAAAAGCATCGAACGGCTTTATCCTGAGAAGTATGCCCGCATCAAAGCTTATTTGCAAAAGAGCCAAAAACATAGTTTATCAGAAAAATGGAGATACCAGAAATTCACTGCTGATGTCACACGCATCCTTTTTATAGATTCCGGATATGTGCTATCTAAAGAGTGTCTGACCGCTATTCAAAAAACAGGTAACCTTGCCCGCTATATCCACATCGACACTGACAACTATGATTATGAGATTTTTATAAAGCGTTTGCTAAATGACATCATAGAGTTTAAGCCTGATTTCGTGCTAACCATAAACCACCTTGGTTTTGACAAGGAAGGACGCCTCACCCAGCTTTTCAGTGACATCGAGCTGCCTTTTGTTTCGTGGTTCGTAGATAGTCCAAATGTGGTGCTTTCTTCTTATGATCTAAATATCAGTGATTTTTGCAATATCTTTGTGTGGGACGATATATATATCCCGCAGCTAAAAGAAAAAGGTTATCACAGCTGTGAATACCTGCCTTTGGCAACTGACACAAGCATATTTTATCCCAAAAAAGTTAGCCATAAATACAATGTCTCTTTTGTGGGAAGTAGTATGACCTTTGCCGTGCATAAAAATATGCAGTCGTGGGTGCATAGAGACGATCTACAAAGGGCTTTTCCGGAAAAGGTGCAGCTGTTTTTGGCAGCAAAAACTCTAGTCTTAAAGGGTGAAGAAGCTGGTGATATAAGCTACACTTTAGATGACCTCTACTTTGACAACAGCGACCAGAGAGAAGATTTTGCAGCAGCAGTTCTGTGGCGGGCTACTCAGATATATCGGCAAAGCGGTATAGATAAGCTAGCAGATTTTATGCCTGCTGTCAGCGGCGACCCGAACTGGTCAAATATGCTCACCATAGAATATGAGACCCTTTCCGAACGCTGGTATTATGAGGATTTGTGCGATTTTTACAATCAATCAAGGATTAGCTTTAATATGACTTCTCTGCAGATGACACATGCTGTGAACCAGCGTGTATTTGATGTCCCTGCGACAGGTGGGTTCTTGCTGACTGACTACCGAAAACAGGTGGCAGAGTTTTTTGAAACAAAAGACAATTTGGTATGGTTTGATAATGTGGAGGAGATACCTTCACTGCTAAAATTTTATTTAGATAACGAGAAAGAACGGAAAAGGATATCGGACTCTGCCTATAGTATAGTGACCAAAAATCATACTTATGACCATAGAATAAAAAAAATGATAGAAATAATGAAAAAAAAATATAAATAACCAAGGAGTAATATGATGAAAAAAATATTATTAGTTGCACTCGTGCTCTCTGTGCTTGCACTCAGCGTGTGTGCAAATAACCAAGAAGGAGATATAGTGAAAGTAGTGATAAAAACGAGTAAAGGAAATATCGAGCTTGAGCTAGATAAAAGTATGGCTCCCATCGGCGTGGAGAACTTTGTCGGACTAGCTATGGGGACAAAAGAATTCACCGACCCAAAGACAAACGAACTGACAAAAGGGCACTTTTATGATGGTTTGATATTCCATAGAGTGATAAAAGACTTTATGATACAAGGTGGATGTCCACTCGGGAACGGCACGGGAGGTCCTGGCTATAAATTTGTAAATGAGTGCTACAAAGATGGTGAAAGGCTTACAGGCGTCATCGAAGACGAACATGTAGCTTACCAAGTCTACACAAATATTTTACTCCCCTATATGCAAGAAACTGAGGAAGACAGAAATCCAGAAATACAAGAGATTTTGGACGAAATAGGCCAACGCCGCAGTGGCAGACCACTCTTTGGCAAAGAGATAGAAAGGATAGAAGAGCTAACTGGCAGAGGTCCTGTGTATAAAAGAGAATTTATCTCCAAAGTCGATTACGGCACTATCTGTTATGCAAACTCTGGTCCCGACACAAACGGCTCACAGTTCTTTATAGTTACCAAAAAAGAAGGTTGTAACTGGTTAAATGGTGGCTACACAGTCTTTGGTAAAGTGACCAAAGGTATGGAAGTTGCCCACGCTATCGAAGATGTCGAAAAGAACGGCGAAAAACCTATCGAGGATGTAAAGATCATCTCTATTAGGGTGAAGTAAATTAAATTATAAATTATAAATATGGTGTGCTACGCACGATGAAAATTCCCCTCCACCACGAAGCGAAGCGAAGTAGCCTGTCATTTGGAGGGGTGGACGCGCTAGCGGACGGGGTGGTTAAACTCTCGCATACCGTCTACAGGACACCTCATTTCTAATTTCTAATTTACCTAAATTCCCTTGACAAAAAAGTGCCACTATAATTTTATGCTCTCGAAGGTTAGATTTCGCTTGGGGGGAGATGATATTAGAAGTGAACTATCTGAATTTGCATATTGAAAAGACCATTCTAAACCCTTTATAAATAAGTTTGAACTACATTAGTAATATATCTTTGGTAGAAGAAAAAATTTAGGAGAAAACTATGAAAAGATTTTTTATATTATTGACGACCATTATCGTTTTAGGCAGCAGTTTGTTTAGTGCATGGTTCGATGATTTACCCATCACTATCACCCAGCCGAATGGGTTGGAAATGAGTGTCTTTGCCTCAGGTGATGAGTTTCACCATTGGTTACATGATGCCGATAAGTTTACTATCATTCAAGACCCAGCCACTGGATATTA
>Ga0082212_10011768_pt1 | contig 11069 bp, 6 predicted proteins | sample TergutNt197P3_FD_71548 | JGI IMG/M metagenome (GOLD analysis project Ga0082212, IMG submission 71548) | Neocapritermes taracua P3 segment gut microbial communities from Petit-Saut dam, French Guiana - Nt197 P3 | ecosystem: Host-associated > Arthropoda: Insects > Digestive system > Gut ... | reverse complement strand
CCAGCACAAAACGCGCCTGCTCACGGCGCAGCATCTCATAGGGGGTCATGAAACGCAGACCAAGCCCCGCGCACACATTGGGGATTTTGATTTTCTTCGGGGAGCTGGCGGGCACTTCATGGGTAACAACCACATGTCCATCCGCCAGCGCATGGGCAATCAGGTAATAGTCCGCCACCTGCAAAAAGGTGTTGATGGCAGCCGGTTCATAGCCCTGTCCCATGACCCAGGCGCTGACCACGGCAAACTGAGGGACGATATGCGCGTCTGTCTTACGAAACAGGCCAGTGCCCTGCTGGTGTGCCCACTGGGTCAAATCGTCAGCCCCGGCTTCGAGTTCATCAGCAACCTTGTCGATGCTGAATACCTTGCCTGCCGCATTTTTCACAGCCAGCCACTCCCAGAAGGCCGGACAGAAATCCAGCCCATAATGCAAATTTTTAGCCTGAATGAACACATTGGCATCGAGCAGGTAGGTCATGACATCACCCCCAGCTCGCGCGCCGCGTTGTAAAACGTGGCGCTCTGTTTTATCCCCAGCAAACGAAAGGCATCCTGAAACAGGGTTTGCCCTTCCAAAGTATTGGTAAGCACCGCTTGTGCGAAGCGTTTGCCTGTGCGCGCGCCCAAAGTGCGGTAAAAATCGCCGCCCCCAGGGGAGCGCAGGCTGAGTGCGCGAACGCGCGCCGATTCCGCGCAGTACAGTTCCCAAAGTGCTGCTTTGTCGATGAAGCCCGCGTCGAACAGGCGGCGTAAGGCGACCAAGGTACTGACCTTGAACAGCCGGGCCAGCCTCTCCATTTCTTCTTGCAGAGGCAAGTCAGGCCGATAGGCTTCGCGGGTGGAATGCATGGGCATCAAGAGTTCAGCGGCAACCGCATTGCACCAGCGTTCGGCGTGTTGTTCGGGCAGGCGCCCTGTTTCACTATTGGAAATGCCGCTTGCTCCAATCCACAGGTGAGCGAGTTCGTGCGCCAGAGTGAACATTTGCGCCGCCTTGCTGTCCGCCGCATTGAGGAAGACCAGAGGAGCCAGCTTGTCGGCCAAGGCAAAACCGCGAAATTCCTCCACGCTGAGCTTGCGATGGCTGTTGCTGCCGACAATGGAACTGGTCATCACCAATATACCCGTTCCTTCCACTTTGCTCATGAGTTGGCGCAAGGCTTCGCCCCAATTAGGCAGCTTCTGGCGTTCCGCCGCCGTAAGCCCTAACGCGTCGCGCATGGCGTTGGCCACGGCCGCCGGATCGTCAGTAATGCCGGCGCTACCGATGAAATCTAACGCGGAAAAACCTTCCATGCGCGCATAATCCCGGTACCAGTCCTGCCGTTGCTGGCACAGGTAGAGCGTATCCAAAAGATTGGGGCTGGGGGCAACACGGCCTGACAAAGTACGAAAGTCGGCAATGGGCAGCGTTTCTTGTACGGGTTCAGGTAGAAACAAATAGCCGACAGGGACATGCACGGCACGGGCGAAGGCTTCCAGTTGCCGCAATGTCGGCTGCGATTCTCCCGCTTCCCATGCAGCAAGCTTGGGGAAACGGCTCTCAAGCATGAGAGTCTCCGCCCCGGCGCGTTCTCGCGCCCACGTCAGCAATGCGGGGTTGATGCTGATATGGCTACTGTGCATAGGCTCCTAACCCTGAATTGCCAAAGACTGATAAAAAATAGCAGCTACTCCTGCTGCAACAGCCATGCAATCGCCTGTTCCTTGGTATAGAAAAAACGCATATGATTTCGCCCGCTGAACTTGAATACGGCGTTGGCCATGATCTTTTTTATGCCGTCCAGGCCGATGACGCCCCCGTGCTTCACATACGGCTCATTATGCTTCAGGCAGTTCCCGGCTATTTCTTTTGTCTCCGTATCGAAGATGATGTTCTCAATATTGACTATTGTATTCACTGACTTTGCCGGGTATTTTACTATAACCTGTTGTACAAGATCGACAATCTTGATAAAATCTTCGTTCTTTTTGAGATTTGACACGTCAATATAGATAAAATTCTTGCCGTTGCGCGTGAATTCTTCAATACGTTCCATCATTACTACATACCACCTATAAAATGGCTTCTAATCCTGTTGCAGCAGCCAGTCAATCGCCTGTTCCCTTGAATCGCAAACACGCATGTTATTGCGATCGCTGTACATAAATACAGCGGTGATCAGAAATTTTTTAATGCCGTCCACACCGATAATGCTCCCGTATTTCACATACGGATTATTATGCTTCAAAACATCCCCGCCGATTTCTCTTGTCTCCCAATCGAAAGAGATATTCTCAATGTTGATGATCGTATACACGGATTTTTCAGGATATTTTACTATAAGCTGCTTCACGGCATCAACTATCCTGATAAAATCCGCATTCTTTTTGAGCTTGGACAGGTCAACATACATAAAGTTCTTGTCGTTGCGCGTGAATTCTTCAATGCGTTCCCTGGCGCTCCATCCCGCTTCCTGCTCAAGCAAGGCGTTGACGCCCCCTATCGCGTTTTTGAAGTCCCCGAAAAGTATCTGTTGCGCTATTGCCTCCACAGACGCGCGCGTGTTTGCCGCGAGCGAAAGACCTTGCAGTTTCGCCAGGGCCGCGTCCGTCTCCTCCGTATCCCGCGCCGCCAGGGCCGCCTGCAAGCCCGCCAGGGCGTCCGACAGTTCCGCCGGCTCGCCTGCTGCCTCCGCCCCCCCGCCGGATCGGGCGTCCGCCTTTGCCGCGCTGATGCCCGCCATCAACGAGGCAAGCTCCTCCCGGAATGCGTCAAGCCTGTCCCGGATGGCGGCTACATCCCCGTTGCGTCCCGCCTGCTCAAGCCCGGCCGCCGACCCGGACAAGGCATGCGCGCCGATATTGGCCAAGCCGCTTTTCAAGGCATGCACAAAGGTGGTGAAGGCCGGCAGGCCCGCCTTGCCCGGACTTGCTTCGAGCAAGGGGAAACGGGCCGCCGCGTCCAGGCGGAACGCCTGCAAAAGCTCCCGGTAACGGCCGCGCGAGCCGCCGACCCTGGCCAAGCCGGCGGCGACATCCACACCGGAAATCTCCGGCAGCACGCCTTCATCCAGTGCGGCGCCCCCTCCCTCGTCTTCCTGCGCCTTGCGTTGCTTTTCCTGGGGAATCCAGCGTTGCAGCACAGCGTCCAACGCAAGCGTCTCTATGGGTTTGGCAAGGAAATCATCAAAACCGTTTTGCAGAAAAATTTCCCGCATCCCGGCTACAACATTGGCCGTCAAGGCCACGATGGGCAAGGCCGCACAAGGTCCGCCCAAAGCGCGTATGGCTGCCGTGGCTTCCATGCCGTCCATTTCGGGCATCATGTGATCCATGAGCACCAGGTCGAAAGAACGCGCCTTGACAAGTTCCACGGCCTCCCGGCCATTCAGGCCGGTGAAGACGCGCATGGTGTAGGGGGCAAGCAAGCCTTCCGCTACCATCAGGTTGCTGGGAAAATCGTCCACCACCAGCACCTCGGCCTCCGGCGCGGTGAAGGCAACGCGTTGCGTCTCGACCCGCGCCGCCGAGGCGGCGCCCAGGTCCCCCATAGGCTTCCAGTCAACCACACCCTGGACCAGGACGGCGGAAAAGACGGAACCGTGTCCGTACTCGCTCATCACCGCAATGTCGCCGTCCATGGCCTGGCACAGGCTGCGCACTATGGGCAATCCCAGGCCCGTGCCCTCAATGGCGCTGTGGCGCTTTTCGTCAAGACGCGTGAAGTCGTTGAACAGTTGCGGCATATCCTCCGGCTTGATGCCGATGCCGCTGTCCTCGACCGTGAATGTCAGCCGTACCATGTTTTCCGTGAGTTGTTCACCGGCAGCGGAAAAACGGATGAAACCCTCGTTGGTGTATTTCACGGCATTGCTCAACAGGTTGAGCAACACCTGCTTGACGCGGCCCGCATCGCCGATCATGCTGCCGGGAATGCCGGAATCCACGTCCACGGCAAACTCAAGCGGCTTTTCCGCCATCCGGACGCCAATAAGGGTCAGCACGTCATTCAGGAGGGAGGCGGTTTCATACGGCGCCGCGCTGAGTTCCAGGCGACCGGATTCGATTTTGGAAAAGTCGAGAATATCGTTGAGAATGGACAACAAAGACGCCCCGGCGTTTTTGATGCCCGAAATATATTCCAGGCACCTGGGCGCGCCGTAATCCCGCTGGGCCAGTTCGCTCAAGCCGATGATCGCATTCATCGGCGTACGTATCTCATGGCTCATGCGGGCAAGAAAGGTGGACTTCGCCTGGGAGGCCATCGCAGCCTGCGCGTTCGCCAGCGCGAGTTCCTGGTACTGGCTTTCCATTGTCCTGTTCATTCTTGCAACATACATATTAAATATAACAACAATAAACGCGCTTATTATAAAAATGGCGCCGAATACCCGCGCAATCATCGGATCAATAAGCGTGAAGAACTTGATGGAACTCCCGCAAACCAAATACCAATGTAAAACCGGGACAGAACTGACACAGTATACGACATCCTCATGGACAAAAAAGTCCATGCCCGCATCTTGCATGTTTTTGGCAAGGGAGATAATGGTTTCTCCGGCCTTGCCGAGATGATTCTGCAGCAGCACTTTATCAAATACCAGGCGTTGATCTCTGGCCACCGTGATTTCCGAAAACTTGTTGAACATGAACAAGGAAATGGCATCATCCACCATAAGCACTGCCTGGAGAAAATCATCAATCCTGATGGGTGTTCCCAACATGCCGACAGGCGTCTTGTCATCGGAAAAGACCGGGGCATTGATCCAAAGGTTCGTTTCCTTCAAATCAGGATTGTAATTAATATTAAAATTGTATGTGTCTGTCTCATATAAAGTCATATTAAACCAATAATTTTCCGGCAGAGACGGATCCACAAGATAGGGTTCTTTGTTACTTATATAGAATAATTTATCAATGTCGTTGACCCAGAATAATGATTTGCCTCCAAAATTCCTTCTGTATGACTCCAATTCATCGAAAGCGTCCTGCCGTAACCGCGTATCGGACGGATTCATAAAGTATCGCTGTATCACGGGCGAATCCGCCATTTTCCTGGTAAGAGCGATTTCGCTGTTCACCACGGTCGCCAGGCGCAATCTCATATTCTCGGAAGTGATTGCCAGCTTGTCCGATACCGCGTTATAGCCGAACTTCTGTGTCGCGATAATGAAGGAAACAGCCAGAAGCAAAAAAATGATCAGCAGCGTCAGGCATGAAAAGAACCTGAAACGGATAATGGTTGATGTAGGGCGAAAAAACGTGCCGAACATGTGGCTATCCGCCGGAAGATTCGCTTATCGCGTTGACGGCTTCCGCCGCTTTTTTGAAGTCCCCGAAGAGGACATGTCGTGCTATGTCGGCCACGGCGGCTCGCGTTGTTTGGGCGAGCGCAAGACCTTGCAGCTTCGCCAGGGCCGCGTCCGCCGCGTCCGTATCCCGTGCCGCCAGGGCAGCCCGCAAACCCGCCAGGGCTTCCGGCAGCTCCGCCGGCGCGCTTGCCCCTTCCGCCCCGTCGGGCCGGACATCGGCCGTTGCCGCGCCGATGCGCGCCATGAGCGCGGCAAGCTCCTCCCGGAACGGACCAAGCGTATCCCGGATGGCGGCCAGGTCCCCGTCGCGTCCCGCTTGTTCCAGCAGCTCCGCGGATGTGGACAGGGCGTTCGCGCCGATATTTGCCAGGCTGCTTTTTAAGGCATGCACAAAGGTGGTGAAGGCATGCAGGCCGGCCTCGTCCGGATTATTTTCCAGCATGGCGAATTGCGCCTTGACGTCCTGGAGGAAGACCTGCAAAAGCTCCCGGTAACGGCCGGGCGACCCGCCAACCCTGGCCCTCCCGACAGCGATGTCCACACCCGCGATTTCCGGCAGGGAGCCTGCCGCGGCATCCCTGGGGACGCCTGCGCCGTTCGGCGACAAGCTTTGCCGTTTCGCGGCGGGAATCCATTGTTCCAGGACAGCGTTCAGCTTGGCCGTATCAACCGGTTTTGCCAAAAAATCATTAAACCCCTTTTGCAGAAAGCTTTCCCGTGTGCCGGCAACAGCATTGGCCGTCAGCGCGATGATCGGCACATGCGCATACGGGGCCTGGTCGCCGCCCAGGGCGCGTATGCGCGCCATGGCTTCCATGCCGTCCATTTCGGGCATCATGTGATCCATGAACACCAGGTCGTAACGCCGTGCCCGCGCCGCCTCGATGGCCTCCATGCCGCTTTTGCAGAGGTCAACCCGCATTTTGTACGGCAGCAGCAGGCCTTCAGCCACTTTGAGATTCGTGTTGATGTCGTCCACAATAAGAACCTGCACATCCGGCGCAATAAAACGCGCTCTGGACTCCTCCCCCGTGCCGTAGGCAAAGCCGCCGGCAACGCCGTTCAAAATATTGGCGACGGAGATGGAATGCACCGGCATGGCGAGGATGCTTAAATTCTTATCGGCAATAGCGTCTCCAAATTCCGTAAGCAGCACCATCTGGGCGCGCGATCCGAGCCGCGCCAGGATGCTTTTGGCCCGTTCCAGCAGATCGGGCGAAACGAACACGAACGAAAAATCCTCGCTGACCATTTTTTCATAAAACTCGTCGTCATTTAAAGCCAGCACGCAGGTGACGCCCAGGTTGTCCGCTGTGCATACGATGGAATTCGCGAATATTTCACGCTGCTCATACACGAGCACGCTCTTTTCCTCCGGCTTGTCAACGGAGGCCAGCTTTGCGCGCGAAAGAAACTTTTGCGGCAGCGTTACGGCAAAGGTGCTGCCCTTGCCGTATTCCGAATACACCGCAATCTCCCCGTCCATCGCCTTGATAATGCTCCGCGTTATGGCAAGCCCAAGCCCTGTGCCTTCAATGCCCCTGTTGCCCGCCAGGTCAATCTGCACGAAAGCGCCGAACAATTTTTCGATGTCTTCCTGCCGTATGCCCTTGCCGCTATCCGTGACTTCTATGACAAGGTTCACGGTGCTTTCGTCGCGTATTTCCCCAAAAACGGTAAAGGACACAAAGCCTTTTTCCGTATACTTGACAGCGTTGCTCAGAAGATTGAGCAGAATCTGGCGGATGCGTATTTCATCCCCGACAAGCTCGTTCGGTATGTCGCAGTCTATATTGACCACAAAGCGCACCTGCGCATCAATGACCCGCATCCTGATAATGCTGACGACATCATGCACCAGGGAAGCAAACAGGTACTTCCCCGGCACTATCTCCAGCCTGCCCGTCTCGATCTTGGAAAAGTCCAGGATGTCGTTGATGATGGACAGAAGGTTCGCGCCCGCCTGCTTGATCGTGAGGATGTGCTCGTAGGCGGCGGCCGGCATCTTCTCGCGCAGGGCCAGTTCCGCCATGCCGGTAATCGCGTTCATGGGCGTGCGTATCTCGTGGCTCATGCGCGCCAGGAAGTCGCTTTTCGCCTGCGAGGTGGCCTCGGCCCGCTGGCTCATTTGCAAAAGCGCCTCGTTCTGCCTGGTCAGATCCCTCAAGAGAAGAATATAAAAAAACAGCCCGATCGTGACGAAAATCACGGCAAAGGCACACTGCTGCCATATGCCCGACCGAATCGCCGCATAGACCCCCGCGCCGTCGAAATCAATGCCGATGACCCCCACGACCTCTCCCTTCGAATTCGCAATGGGCATATACGCGGAAGTAAGGCGCCCCCATTTTGACTGGTACATCAGGCGGGTGAATTGCGGTCGCTTCGTCTCGTAAGTCAACTGGTAGGCGGGGTCATAATCGTCGAGCCCTTCTTCCGTCCCGAGCGGCGAAAACAGTTCGCTGTCCGGTTCTTCAGCGTCGAGGATGAAGCGATGGACGCCCTCCCTGGAGGGCGCCATCGTGTAGAGGTAGAGACAGCGCGTTTCCGCCTTCAGCGCCCGGAGTTTTTCCTGCGCCTCCCGGTAAAAGGGGTCCGTGGGGTCGAGGCTTTGGCTGAGACGTTCGTGCCTGTCGCCGTCAATAAAGGCGGCGGCTTTTTGCAGCACCGGCATCCCGGCGATGGACACCGTAATGGACGCGGCCTGCTCAAGCTGCCGCATCGAGGTTATGGCGATGACCAAAAACAACGCCGCCACGAAGAACACAAAGGAGACGGCAAAGCGCATTTTCATGTTTTTCAGCGCGTTTGCGGTAATTTTCATGCACTCTCCCCTTGCGATCAACGGCACTGTCGTTCAGGTTCGGAATTGTCCGGCGACCTGTACGAACAGGCTGACCAGCGCCGGATCAAAATGTTTGCCGCCGCCATCCTGAATGATGCGAACAGCCTCCTCGTGGCTCAAGGCCTTTTTGTACGGGCGGTCGGAGGTCAGGGCGTCGTACACGTCAACCAGGGCCATCAGGCGGCCGAGCAGCGGTATGTCCTCTCCTGCAAGACCGTCGGGGTATCCGCTGCCGTCCCATTTTTCGTGATGGTACTTGACGAAGATTTTTGCATAGCGCAAAAAGGCGCTGCTGTCCTCGTCGCTGTCTTCCAGGTGTTCGAGAAAGCCGACCCCGAAGGCCACATGCTGCTGCATGTCGGCGAATTCTTCAGCCGTCAGCGCCCCGGCTTTCTTCAAGATGCTGTCGCTGATGGCTATCTTGCCGATGTCGTGCAGTTGGCAGGATTGGCACAAAAGTTCGATATCCCATTCTGCGGCCTCCGCCTGCCAGGCGCCGGCATCGATGACGCCGGCGATGAGAATCTGCATATACCGCCGCGTCTTTGCAATATGGCCGCCGGTAACGCCGTCCCGGCCCTCGACCATGTCCGCCATGGCCTCCAGGAGTTTGTTCTGGAGTTTGAAGATGGTCCGCGTTTTCTCCTCGACCATGCTCTGGAGGTTGTCGTTGTAGTGCTGGAGTGCGCGTTTCTGCGCTTCCAGAAGCAGGTGCAGCTCGACGCGCTTGCGCAAAAGCGGCGGGGAAAAGGGCTTGGCGATGTAATCCACGGCGCCGAGTTCCAGGCCCTGCAACTCGCTTGCGTTGTCGTTCATGGAGGTGAGGAAGATGACGGGAATATCCCGCGTCTCCGGCCGCGCCTTCAGGATGCCGATCGCCTTGAAACCGCTCATCTCCGGCATGTCCACATCCAGCAGGATAAGCGCCGGCTTGCTCCACTCCAGGGTGTCCAGCATGATCGCGGCGGAGCCTGCCGTCAGCACCTTGTAGCCTTCCGACAAGGCCGCTTTCCCGGTCAGCAGGTTGGCGGCGCTGTCGTCCACCAGCATAATCTGTATAGGATCGCCCTTTTGCATATGCGCTCCCGCCTCTGCGGACAATATTTAGATTCCGACGCATACCGCAGGGGTGCGGAAAACACAAGATTGTTTGCCTCTTGCCAAGCGCGGCAAAATGATATAATTTTTTATGTTCCGCACAATACGAGGTGTATCATGAAGGAAAAAATCCATCCCAAAGTATACAAGGCCAATCTTGCCTGCGCCTGCGGCAACCAGGTGAACGCGCTCTCCACCAGGGGCGAGAAGGTGCAGGTGGAAATTTGCTCGGCCTGCCATCCCTTTTTCACCGGCAAGCAGCGTTTTGTGGACACGGCGGGACGCATTGACCGCTTCCGCAAAAAATACGCCAAGTTTGACAAGTAACCGTTCCTGCTTTCTCGTGCCCGCATGGTTTTCCCTGAGCTGCGCCGACCAGGCCCCGCTTGTGGGCGGGCAGGCCGTGATGGAAGGCGTGATGATGCGCCACGGCGGCGCGTACGCCCTGGCGGTGCGCCATCCGGACGGCACGATCGTGGCGGAACGGCGGCCCTGGTTTTCGCTCACCCGTGCGCCCTTGCTTGCCAAACCCTTTGTGCGCGGCTTTCCCCTGCTCATTGAAACCCTGGTCAACGGCATCAAGGCGCTCAACCGATCCGCACAGCAGGGCGCGGAGGGCGCCGGCGAAGAAATTCAAGGCTGGCAGCTCGTGCTGACCCTGCTGCTCGCCCTGGCCCTGGCGATCGGCCTGTTTGTGGTGACGCCGCACCTTATGTCCATAGGCATGAACTGGCTGCAATGGGGCGGCGGCGTGGAGGACTTGAGCTTTCACCTCTGGGACGGGCTGTTCAAGTTTTGCATCTTTATCGGCTATATTTTTCTCATCTCCCTGGTGCCGGACATCCGCCGCGTGTTCCAGTACCACGGGGCGGAACACAAGGTCATCCGCGCCTTCGAGGCGGACGGGAAAATCACCGTCAGCGAGGCCGCGCGGCACAGCCGCCTGCATCCGCGCTGCGGCACCACCTTCCTGCTCTTTGTGCTGTCCATCTCCATCATCCTGCATGCCGTGCTGGTGCCGCAGTTCTTCATATACTGGACGCCGGCGAACGCCGTCATCAAGCATACGGCGGCCATAATCGTCAAACTGTTGCTCATGATCCCGATCAGCGCCCTGGCCTATGAACTCATCCGCTTCGCGGCCGGTCTCGGCGATACCTGGGCCGGGGCCGCGCTGCGCGCGCCGGGCATGTTTTTGCAGATGCTCACCACCTACGAGCCGGATACGCAACAAATCGAAGTAGCTCTGGCGGCCCTGGCCGAGGCGCTCGGCGAAGAAGCGCCAAAACGGCTGCGCGCGCCCCTGTACCAGCCCATGAAACCCCATGTGGAAGCATAGTGTCGGGGATCGCCATGTTCGCCAAGCTTGAGGGATTGGAACACAAATACATGGAGCTGGAAGCGCAGTTGGCGGAACCTGACGTGTTTGCCGATCAGGAACGTTACCGCAAACTGACCAAGGCGCATGCCGACCTGCGCGAAGTGGTGGATCTGTTCCGCAAGCATCGCATAACGCAGACGGCCCTAGAGGAAAACCGCCAACTGCTGAACGATCCGGACCCGGAAATGCGCTCCATGGCGCAGGAAGAATGCGGCCAGCTTGAGGAGGAACTGCCAAGGCTTGAGCAGGAACTCAAGACCCTGCTCCTGCCGACCGATCCCCTGGATGCCAGGAACACCATCCTCGAAATCCGCGCGGGCACAGGCGGCGAAGAAGCCGCGCTGTTCGGGGCGGATCTGCTGCGCATGTATATGCGCTACGCGGAAGGCATGGGCTGGAAGACGGAACTGCTCAGCGAATCGCCCTCGGAAACCGGCGGCTACAAGGA
>Ga0082212_10011767_pt1 | contig 11069 bp, 2 predicted proteins | sample TergutNt197P3_FD_71548 | JGI IMG/M metagenome (GOLD analysis project Ga0082212, IMG submission 71548) | Neocapritermes taracua P3 segment gut microbial communities from Petit-Saut dam, French Guiana - Nt197 P3 | ecosystem: Host-associated > Arthropoda: Insects > Digestive system > Gut ... | reverse complement strand
AGTATAGCGTACGCGGAAGATAGCCCGGGTCCTGAAGAAGACGGTGATGAGGTAGTGTTTGTGGAAGAGCCGGACGCGGATGACCCGGAAGATATCGACGGGATCGAAGAGGGTGCGGAAGAAGCTCCCGATTTGTTCCCGGGCATGCCGGACGGATATGAGCTTTCAAGTGAGGAACGCGCGCGAAAAGCGGAGATCAAAAGCGAAGGCATCGTAGTTGAGCTGGGATTTTTGGTCGCCGGCGAGGACTATGTCGAGGGCGAAGTGATCATACTCACCGATTCGCTCGATTTCGCCGAAACCGTAGCGGACGCCTATGGCGGCGACGTCGCGAACTTCGGCGAAGGTTTGGCGCTGGTGGAACTGTCGGAAGAGACGACCACGTCCGACGCGCTTGAAGCCGCCGCGGACGCGAATAACAATATGCCGGCGGTATACCCGAACTTCATTTACCGGCTTCCCGAGGTCTTTGAGACTGACAAAGAGCCAGCGCCCGATGACGAGCTGAGAGCGATGGTCGGGGAAGCGGCTCCGACAAAAGGGTTTTGGAATGATAGTTATTTGACTGCCGACCCGTTTCTTCGGAATATCAACTCGGGGGTAGGGAATTATAAGACGGCGAGGGATGGCTCAGTGAGCGGCTACCAATGGCATCACGATGTCATCGGCACATATTCGGCGTGGCAAACCACTAAGGGGGCTGGCGTAAAAGTCGCGGTACTCGATACAGGCGTCCTGAGCACACATCAGGATCTGCCGGGGCGGGTCGACACAGCCAGCGGCGGCAATTTCGTCGGCACGTCAGGCTCAAGCGATGTAAGGGGCCATGGCACGCATGTCGCCGGTATCATAGCGGCAGCGGCAAATACTGTCGGAGGGCGCGGAGTCGCGCCAGAGGCTACAATAGTGCCGGTCAAAGTGCTGAACGACTCGGGCTCGGGAACAACAAGCGGTATCACGCAGGGTATCAACCATGTCACGAACGCCGTTGGAACGAGAAGGGCGGATATCATCAATATGAGCCTGGGCGGTTATGTCAGCGCTTTGGATATCCCTTACCAAACGGCGGTAAAAAACGCGATCGCGAGAGGTATCGTAGTGGTAGCCGCCGCCGGCAATGACGCAACCAATAGCCGTCCCGCTCCGGCGACGTTTCCGGACGTGATCTGCGTCGCTTCGACCGACGCGAACAATCTGCGTTCCAATTTCAGCAATTATGGGCCGCAAATCACGATCGCGGCGCCGGGTACGGATATCCTGTCCACTTATGTCGGAAGCAACAGTCATTATATCGCGATCAGCGGTACGTCGATGGCCGCGCCTATAGTATCGGGCGCGGCGGCTCTGTATATAAGCACGCTGCCGTCTAAGCCGGCAAACCGCGCCGACGTGGTGAAAGTGAAGAACGCGCTGGTCAAGAATGGTACAGCTGCCGGGTCGCCATCGATAGGCAAGATCGTAAACGTCGGCAATATGTTCAACGCGACGGAGCTGGTGCCGAAGTTCCTGGTCAACGGCGGGGCGATCACGGACTTCAGTAAGGCTGTTCCGGGCAACGCTACGGTGACGATCACCGGCAGCGGTTTTCTGGTATACACGACAGACGGCAGCGCCCCGGCCGTGAAGGACGGGATAGTGACGAATGGCAATAAGTACGCGGCCGCCATCAGCCTCAGCTCTTTCGCGGGCGGAAAAGCTACGATAAAGGCGCTCAGTGTCAATGCCCAGGGGAAAATAGGTAAAGTCCAGACATTGACCCTTACTGTCGCCGCGCAGGCAACAACAACAGGTTTGTCCACTATAACAGGCCCCATGATCCTCGGCGCGGGCAAAAGCGGGGTCTATACGGCAAAAATACTCGCGAACGCCCCGGCGAGCGCCGGAAAGACCATCGAGTGGAGCCTTAGCGGAGGCGCGCCGGCGACGATTGATAAAAAGACCGGAAAAGTGACGGTGAACACCGTCGCCCCCATTAACGCGACATTTACGGTCACTGCCAGGACAACGGGGAGCGTGCCGATTTCAACGACAACGAGCAATATAACCGTCAGGGCTGACATTATCAAAACTTTACAATTAAACGCGCCGGCGAACAACCTTCATGTGGGAGGGACCGGCGGGCAGCCCGCGACTCACAGCTTTAATACGGTCACCGGGCATACCACCACGCTGACAAACGGCGCCACGCTGTCGAATTTGACAAACTATGTCACATGGTCGACAAGCAACGCGAAGATCGCGACTGTAAGCAATGCCGGTGAGGTGACGGCGGTTGGCAGCGGCAAAGCCAAAATCACGGCAAAGGCCACTGACGGCAGCGGCAAATCATCGACTGTGACTGTGAACTGCGTTGTGCCTGCCACGGCTGTGACAATAACCGAGGCAACGAAACAATTGGCATCGGGGTGCTCTACTACCCTGAAAGCGGTAACCGTCCCCGCGAAGCCGACCACGGCAGGGGTGGTCTGGTCGATAGTCTTAGCCCCGGCCGGGGTCACGATCAACGCTTCAGGCAAACTATCCGTGCCGGCAAGCGTGACCACAGGTAATATCACAGCGAAGGCGACCGCGAAAAGCGTATCCGGCGTCTCCAATACCGTGACAATCCCGATCGCGGCGGCGAAAGCGGCGTCCGTCAGTATAACCGCGTCGACTAACGACAAAAACTCGGGCCGCGTAAAGCTCAAGGCCGACGGAAGCGTCTCCACGGTGAACCTGTTTACTGTGAATCCCAATTTCATCACCGAATATGACTCGAATGGCGGCGGCACGCAGAATTCAATAACCGAGAGAACGATCACTCTCACCGGGAACGCGGGCGCCGGAAAACCGGTGGATTGGAAATCGAGCAATACCAAGGTCGCGACGGTAACCACGGGCGGCGTAGTCACCGCCGTGGCCCCGGGCAAGGCGACCATCACATGTACCGCTTCGGACGGCAGCGGTAAAAAAGCTACCGCGGCAATCACTGTCACCATACCCGCTTCTTCAATGAGCGTGCAGGGTAAAAAAACCCTGACGACTTACAGCAATCCGTCTCTCGCTTTCGGAAAGTCGGTACAGATGAGCGCGATGCCGGGCAGCGCCCATGGCAATGTGAGCAACAAGAAAGTGAAATGGGAATATCAAGTGTTCACGACGAACTTTACGACATATACCCGGGCGGCGACATATGACCAATACGCGAGCATATCACAATCCGGGAAACTGACCATCAAGCCTGCTATGAGAAATGCCTGGAACGAGATACCGAATGAGCTGACTGTCAAAGTGATAGCGACCGCGCTCGACGGAAGCGGCGTCACGGCTTATCAATATGTGGATCTCTGCCCCGGAACAGAGGCGATGGCTATAACCGGCGGTATAAAAAACAATGCAGACGGGAGCCATTATATAACATTCAGGACAGGGGTCTATCAAGGTAAGCGCTATGGGAATTATTATAAAGACTATATCGTCACCTCAACCAACCCGAATGTCATCGCGGTCATCGATCAAGGCTCGAACTATGTCGATTTTTTTGCGCTTAGAAAAGGCACGGCAACTATAAAAATCGTATCGAATGACGGTACCGGAAAAGCTACGTCATTTACTATAAGGGTAGTATGACGCGGCGTAGCCGATAAAAACAGCAAGCAAATTTGAAGCACCCCGCTTTCCCCGGGACATTCGCCGGGAGAGCGGGGTGTGGTGTTTAAATGCGGCGTACCAGTATTATACCAATGTAATATTTGTGTAATAATCCCGTAAACCAAAATAAACCGATAATAACCGCCCTGTACTTGTTTGTCATAGGGGGAAAAGGGTATAATTGACAGCAGTGGGAGGCTTTTTATGGGCGGAATTTTAATGAGAAGAATAAGCGCTTTTCTAATCGTATTTGTACTGCTGATTACACTGGTGATCCAGCCGGGGTCTGTCTTCGCGGGCTCCGAAGACAGCGGCTTCTCCGGTGACTCCGAATATGGTTTTGAAGAACCGGGCGCCGCGGGGGGCGATGGGAGCCCGGCCGGAAACGAGGGTGATCCCGTACAACCCGAAGGCGGGGAAGGGTCAGAAGGGCCGGAGCCCGCCGCGGAAGGCGAAGAGGGCGGTGACGGGGGGCTTTTGGATCCGCTGGAGGCAATTGAGGATCTGACAGCGGAGCCTGAGCCGGGTGCTGGATTCTACGGATATGTCGTAGTAGTCAAAGAAGAAGAAGTTACAGACGAGATGATAGACGCCGCGCCGAACGATTTGATCGCGGGGCGGCTTTTCGCCGTAGACACGCCGGAGGAGGCGCTCGACTTCGCCGATCCGGAACAGATAGTGGCCATTGAGCCGAACTACCTCATCGAAGCGTTCACGTTCGCGCCGCCGCCGGATGATGATGATTATTCCGGTCAATGGGGCCTGCATGGGCTGAACGGTGTCAACGCGGAGGATGCCTGGGACCTGGGGCTTTCCGGCGCGGGCGTCCGTGTCGCGGTAATAGATACGGGTATTTACTACAGTCATCCTGATTTTAATACGCTCACCGAAGGATACGCGTTTGATTCCGGCAACGGCAATTATCTGGGCTCCGGTATGCCGCTTGTCGCGCCGAGTATCTCCGGAGTCAATCTGGGGCATGGTACCTTTGTCAGCTCTATTATAGGAGCGCAGACGAATAATAGCCTGAACATCGCGGGCCTTGCTTACGGCTCTGAGATAGTCACGTTCAAGGTGATGAATACCGGGATGGCGAACACTTTTCTCGGGCTTATCAGGGCGCTTGAGTATATAGCGGCGAACAATTCGACACTGGGCATAGACGTTATCAATATCAGTCTTGGGGGCGCTTCGGTTGGCGCTTATCTGACCGATCTTCAAAACGCGATCACCAGCCTGATAGCGCAGGGCGTCATTATCGTCGCGGCGGTCGGCAATGACAATGTCACAACGCCCATGTACCCGGCGGCTTGCCCCGGCGTGATAGGCGTAGGCGCGACCGACTATAACGGCGACAGATGGGTTTCTTCTCCCTCGTCAGGCTCACAATACAACGCGTCTGTAGATGTGGCGGCGCCCGGCGCCGCGATGTACGGGCTTTCATATTATGATGGTTCTACACTGTCCGGCACCGGTACGTCTTATGCCTCGCCGATGGTGGCGGGCGCGGCGGCAATGGTCAAAGAGGCGGATCCCGCCATCACGCAGGCGGGGTTTTTACAGATCCTCGAAGATACAAGCGTTGAGAAAGGGCCGGGAAAATCGCCCGAATACGGCTTCGGTATACTGGATGTTGGCGCTATAAGCGCGATTTACACTTATGAAACCAAATACGCGTACGACGGTCTATATGATGAAAACTTTACGGTTGTGAACTATGCGCCGCGGGCTCCGCCTCTGACGTTAAGCCTCGCGACTGTTCCGTTTCAACCCAGGACGGATTATATTTTTGCCGGCTATATATTGAACGGGACGCCGGTGACCGGGAGCGTAGTCGTCAGTCCAGGCGACCTGCTTGTGCTGAACTATGTCCATTACACCAATCTGGAATTGAACTACAGGGTTGAGTACGAGTACGGAGGGGTCGTGGATCCAGCCAGGACAATCATTCAAAAAGTTCGCGCCATCGACCCTATAGTGCGTGTCAGCGATATCACGCAGAAACCGCAAAAAGGCTTCGAGTTCGATACTATATCTCCCGCGCTTCCCTATGTTGTTACGGAAGGCGAAACAATCACAGTCCGGTATATCAACGTGCCTTTCTTTGAAGACGGGAGCTGGCACTGGTATGACCCGGGCGGCTCCGCTAAAACGGGCTGGGTGGAAAACAACGGCAACTGGTTTTATTTCGATCCAGTGACCGGGGCGAGCGCGATAGGTCTCACAGAGGTGCCCGGTATATCGGGCGTGACCGCGACAATGGCAAACCGGCAGTGTTTCTTTGATACCGTGACCGGCTATGTGTACAAGGGTGTCGTCAAACTGGGCAGTTATTACTATTACTTCGACGGGCCGGAAGGAATGTTGACGTCTACGCCTGTTGGGAGTCCTGTCGAACCGGGTGACGGTAAGAAATACTACCTCGATGAGAACGGGCGCGCATTGACCGGATGGCAGAACGGGAAGTACTATGACGAAAACGGGATGGCGCTGGGGGCGAAAAAGATCGGGAGCTATTGGTATTGGTTTGACAAAACTACAGGCTCCCTCAATACCACCTTGGGGTTGGTGGAAGATGACAGCGACCCTTCTGATATCAAGTACTATTATTGCTACAACGCGAAAGGCTATCTGAGGACAGGCAAGTTTACGGCGAAATTCGACGCTGCGGCAGGCGTGTCCATGTCAGACCCATGGTATTCGGCCGTAAATAAAAATTATTACGCGGATCCGAAAACCGCGGCATTGCTTACCGGGCAGGTCAAACTGAGTGGTGCGTTTTACTATTACGACGCCCCTTACGGTATGCTTAAAAATGTCGAGAGACGAGGACCTGACGGCAACCTCTGGTTCTATGGCGCTGCCGGCAAACGCGTGAGCGGATGGGTGACATACAATCCGGCGACGGCGGCGGGGACGGAAGGCCGGCACATGGCCGGGGACAAGGTTTATTACCATAAAACAAAGGGTTTGATTTCAGGCGTGTTAAAAATAGGCAGCTATTGGTATTGGTTCGATCCGGGTACAAGCCCCGGGGAATACGGCAAGCTCTGGACTACAGAAGGCCAGACTCCCGACGGACTGTACTATTGCTATTCGTTGAAGGGCTATCTGCGCGTTGGCAAAACGGTCAATATAGGCGGCGTAGATATGTACTACGGTAAAAACGGCGAGCTGGTGAGCGGGCCGGTTAAAATCGGAAAAGTCCTTTACTTCTATGACAGGACCACATATGAGAGGGTCGTGCCGGGCGTCTCGCCATTGGTATCGGGGGTTCCGCTGATTGGGCAGGCGGGCGGTTGGCTGACAGAAAATGACGGGTTCGGGAACACGGATTATTACTGGATCCAGGCTCCGGACGGGAAACTGAAGACGGGCTGGTTCACGGAGCCGGGTACAAACAATCGCTATTATTTCAGCACAGTGACGGGCAAAGCGCTGAAGGGCGCCCAGAAAATAGGAAAGTATTACTATTGGTTCGATCTCACCACAGGCGAGCTTTGGACGACACCGGATCAGCGAATCTACGACCCGATTAACGACACGTACTACCATTGCTATAGCGCGAACGGCTATCTCAGCCTCAATCGTTCTGTGACTGTCAGCGGGGTTGAATACTATCACGGCAGGGACGGGAAGGTCGCCGCTGGACCGGTCAAGATCGGGAGTTATTTCTTCTTTTACGACAGGGCCAGTTATCAGAGGATCATCCCGGCTTCGGACTACTGGTTTACGGAAACCATTGGCGGTGTCGACTACCACTACTATATCACGGAGAAACAAGGGCGGATCAGGACGGGCATGTTTGCGGATAATGCCGGGATAATGGTCTATAGCCACCCTAAGACCGGAGCGGTATTTACCGGGCAGGCGAAAGTAAAAAAATTGTGGTACTGCTTCGAGGGCAGGGACGGAAGGGTCACGGACGATGAGCGATTGATATATACCTCAGGCGAAATCGCGCGCGACGCTATTGGATTGCCCGTTAGAGGGAGCGGTGGCGTGAAAGCGCAAACGGCCGGCGCCGGGAAGCTGTACTATTACAAACCGAACGGCGCGCGGGTCAGTGGATGGGTCAACTTCACATCCCTTACGGAGCAGAATTCCGGCGGCACACGCGAAGCCGGCGCGCGCGCGCACTATACCGCGAACGGCATCTCGCTGGGGCCGAGGAAGGTGAGCGGGGCGTGGTATTTCTTTGAAAGGGTAAATGGTTTGCTCGTACGGGCGGCGGCGCCCGGCGTGGGCATTGCCATAGACGGCCATACGCCCTTATGGATCATTGACGGCGGCAATAAGTATTGCACTACGCGGACGGACGGACGGCTCAAGACGGGCACTAAAGTCGTATCCGGGCTGAAGTATTATTTCAGCGCGTCGGGTGTCCTATATATAAACGGCGAGAGAAAGATCTCAAACAAATGGTATTTATTTGATATGGACGGTCAGATCGTCACATCGTCATGGGTCAATATGCCGGACGGGCGGCGGGTATACTTTAACGCGAACGGAGCGCGGCTAGCCGGTATGAACCAGGTAGCCGTACCGGGTTACATGGAAGAGTACTGGTTCTTTTTTAATACCGCCAATGGAAACATGCTTTCGGGTAAGGAACAAAAAGTCGGCAGTTATTATTACTATTTCCGCGGCGCGGGGGAAGAAAGCGGGCAGGTGATGCAGAGCGGCACATTGGTTTCGGGATTCGCGGCTTATACGGGGACGCCTGTGACAGGTCCGGAAGGCTCGCGCGTAAAAGGCTGGTGGATGCTAACGGACGGTGCTGTCAAGTACTATTCTGAAAGCCCGGCCACTGAAGGACGCAGACTTCACAGCAGTCAGCTTTTGCCCCTGAACTATCTGAGCGACCCGACGGATGAGGACTATATGGGCGCGCCGAGGGACGGCAAGCTGTACTACTTCATGAGCGCGTCGACCGGGGAACTCAGGAAAAACGCGGGCGGAAACAGTGGGGAATATCGATATACCACGGACGGGAAAGGCATTATTACTTCATGGGTTCATCTGGGGAAGACGATGAAGGGGGTAGACGTGTCCTATTGGCAGGGCAATATCTCGCTCAGCCAATGGAAACAGGTGAAGGCTTCGGGCGTACAATTTGTGATAGCGCGCGCCGGGTATTGCAATGTCACCAACTCAAGCCAACCGAAATTTTATATGGACAGCACTTTTATCAACAATGTGACGCGCGCGCGGGCGGCGGGGCTTTATGTCGGGGCGTATATCTATGTATATTCGCGCAATATCACTGAGCAGCGGCAAATGATAGATTCGTTCGCGGCGCAAATGCAGGCCGCCGGGCTCGGACCCGGTTCACTCGATCTGCCGGTATTTCTCGATATAGAGGACTCGACATATTATTATCCCGGGACAGGGGGAGCCGGCGGAAACGCTTACCGAACCGAGATGGCGCGCGACGGCATGAAAAGATTAAAAAGCAAAGGTTATGAGGCGGGGTTCTATACATATCTGAGTTGGGCAGGTAATCCGGGCGTCCGGGCGGGTGCGTTTGACGCGAAACAACTCGAAAAAGAAGGATGGACTTTCTGGCTCGCGCGCTTCTACGCGAACAATGCCGAGCTTGCCGCTTACAGCGCCCCATGGGATGACGATTATCCGGGTATCTGGCAGTACCGCAGCACGGGCAGCGTCCCCGGCATCAGCGGCAATGTGGACAGGAATTGGATGTATACGGCTAAGGTAAAATGGACATAAAGGCAGCGATATGTGTATTGGTAGTGATGGTTTCACTTTTCGGGCTTTCCTCGTGCAAGGTCATCAAGAAAGGCGTTACAGGTGAACGTGAAGAACAGGACGAAATAGCCGAAGAGATAATTCCTTCGCTGCCGGCGGCGTTCCCGATATTTGGCGATTGGTATGGTGTATATAACGGCAGCGAGTCTCTTTCACTCTTTTTTGATTCGGAGCTTAAGTGTGAAATGCAGACAGCGGTATACAAGTCCAAAGTGCTTGGGCCCAGATATTACGGCGACTATCGCTGGGGCGGGGATGACGGCAAGGAAGTGATACTCGATCTGTATAAAGGCGTTTCGGAAGAGGTCGAAGACGAAGCGGGAAATAAAGAACATAAATGGATCGACGGCGGGCGTGAAAAAGCGACGACGGCGCTAAATATATCGTTCCGTGTTTACGGGGGAAACGTAAAGCCCATCGCGATTAAATCGACTTCCAAAGGATATGATACAGAGGGTTATATGGTCGTGCCGACGAATGTGTTTGTGATGCTCGTCCCGGGTCAGGGGGATAGTCAGGGAACGGTCGATTTTTTATTCGGCTCGGCGCCGCGAGATACGGAAGAGGGCAAGACCGCGTCGCCTGTAACGCCCGATGTCCACAGGGATAAGGCGGAGCGTTTTTACACGACCGCTGAGGAGCTGAATGTGCGGTGCGGGCCGAGTACGGACTATGGCTCGTACGGGCAGGTGCCGCTTGGCACCCCGGTCGAATGTATCGGGTCCATGACAGGCGTAAGCGATTGGGTATTCGTCTTATTCGCGGGCGGCGGAGGCTGGTGCAATACAACATATTTATCGGAATCCCCTCCGTCACAGACGTAGGTTACTGAAAAACAAGGAGGTGTGAAGTGAAAGGTATCGTACTCGCCGGCGGCAAAGGGACCCGGCTGTACCCTATGACGAAGGCTGTGTCAAAGCAATTGCTTCCTGTTTTTGATAAGCCGCTGATCTACTACCCGATATCTGTACTCATGTTGGCGGGCATACGCGATATCCTGATTATTTCGACACCGGAAGATATAGGGCAGTATGAGAAACTGCTCGGAGACGGCTCGTCGATAGGCGTGCGGTTTTCTTACAAAGTCCAGACGGAACCGCGCGGGCTTGCCGACGCTTTTATTCTGGGTGAACAGCATATAGAAGATGACCGCGTTTGCCTTGTGCTCGGCGACAATGTCTTTTACGGCCAGTCGCTGTCGAGCGTGCTTGAGCGCGCCGTGGCACGCGAGGAGGGAGCGACCGTTTTCGGATACCCGGTAGCGGACGCGCGCGAGTTCGGGGTGGTTGAGTTTGATGATAATAATAATGTGATATCCATTGAGGAGAAACCCGCGCATCCCAAGTCGAAATACGCTGTACCGGGACTGTATTTCTATGATAACGACGTCGTAAAGATCGCGAAAGAGGTGAAGCCCTCGGCTCGCGGTGAAATTGAGATCACGTCGGTCAATAATGAGTATTTGTCGCGCGGGCAGTTAAAAGTTGAGCTGCTTGGCCGCGGCATGGCCTGGCTGGATACAGGTTCGCCCGTGGGGCTGCTGAAGGCCGCTGAGTTTGTCGAAGCCGTGCAATCGCGTCAGGGGCTCTATGTGGCGTGTCTGGAAGAGATCGCGTGGCGAAAGGGGTTTGTTGATGACGCCGGGCTTTGCGCTGTCGGAGAGGAAC
>Ga0082212_10011766_pt1 | contig 11070 bp, 12 predicted proteins | sample TergutNt197P3_FD_71548 | JGI IMG/M metagenome (GOLD analysis project Ga0082212, IMG submission 71548) | Neocapritermes taracua P3 segment gut microbial communities from Petit-Saut dam, French Guiana - Nt197 P3 | ecosystem: Host-associated > Arthropoda: Insects > Digestive system > Gut ... | reverse complement strand
GAAGGAACGCAGCAAAGTGGCGAAGGGCTGTTTCTAAAGATTGCCAATTTAGCTTCGGACGGACAGATTTTGCAGTATGCACGCAACTTAGCAGAAAGCATCTTGGAAAAAGACCCTGAATTGACATCGGAAATCAATCGCCTCCTGCGTGAACGCCTCAAAGCGCTTTTCGGACGGAAAATGAATTGGAGGCTGATAGGGTGAGAAATCAATTAAGAATTAAGAATTAAGAATTTAAAATTAAAAATCAAGAATTTGTTCCTAATGGTACAACTTGCAAACTTGTGCGAAAAACAAATCCCACATGACGATAAAATAATTGTCAATTGTCAATTATTCGTATATTTGTACATGTTTTTAAACAATATTTTATGGAAAAGAAAGAAACAAAACCTTATGAATTGGCTGAAACAAAGCCAAACGTTGTGGAAGAGCCTTTTATGATGTATGGGACGTTGGAGTTAGATGAAACACAACGCTACACGTATGCCGACTACCTGACATGGCTCGATGATAAAAGGAGGGAATTGATTGATGGATTTATCCATTTGATGTCGGCACCAAATTCAATTCATGCCGGGATTTCTCATTTGACGAGTTGGTTTATTGAATCTTATATCAGAAAACGAAAAAGAAAATGCCGTGTTTTTCATGCGCCGTTCGATGTTCGCTTACCGCTAAACAACGAAACGGATGATCGCAAAATCTATAATGTCGTACAACCCGATATTTGTGTCATTTGCGATTTATCGAAAATAGACATAAGAGGCTGTATCGGCGCTCCGGATTTAATTGTAGAGGTACTTTCGCCTTCGACTTTAAAAAAGGATTTGCATTATAAGTTAGGCCTTTATGAAGCAGCCGGAGTAAGAGAATACTGGACCGTAAACCCCAAAGCGAAAACCGTTCATATCTTTTTACTGCAACCTGACGGCTTTTATGATATAGGAACGGAGTACGAATGTGGTCAAAAAGCGCCTGTGCATATTTTTAAAGGGTTGGAAATTGATTTGAATGAATTATTTGAGGAATAAATACGAATAGCAAGAGGGCATGCCCCCTTGTCAAATATAAAAAGATGGATTTACAAAATGCTTCCGTTCTTGTAGTGGACGATGATAAAGACGTTTTGACGGCTGTCCGTTTTTTGCTTAAACCCGAAGTCAAACAGATTGTTACCGACCACAATCCTGAAAACCTGCGCAAACTGCTGTCGGAAAACAAATTTGACATCCTGATGCTCGATATGAATTTCAACAGTTCGATCAATACAGGAAATGAAGGCCTTTACTGGCTTCGGCAGGTCAAATCGTGGGATACGAAGGTACAGGTAATCATGATTACGGCTTATGCCGATATTGATTTGGCAGTTCAATGCCTGAAAGAGGGAGCAGCCGATTTTTTAGTCAAGCCATGGCATAACGAACAATTACTCAAAACATTGGCCGAAGCGTTCGAAAAACAGGCCGGTTCGGGGAAAAAACAGGCCGAAACAATGGACAAAAAACCGTCGTCCGAAATTATCGGCGAATCGGAGGTTATGCAGGACATATTCCGTAAAATCGAAAAAATCGCTCCTACCGATGCCAATGTGCTGATTCTCGGAGAGAACGGAACAGGAAAAGACCTGATTGCTCATGCGATTTATCAATGGTCGCTCAGAAAAAACAAACCCTATATCAAAGTGGATGTCGGTGCGCTGACGGATACTTTGTTTGAAAGCGAACTGTTCGGCCATAAGAAAGGCTCCTTTACCGACGCCCGTGAAGACCGCATGGGGTTGATTGAAGCTGCCAATGAGGGAACGTTATTTATGGACGAAATAGGTAATATTGCCCTGCCGCAACAAGCCAAGTTGCTTACCGTGCTGCAAAACCGTCAGGTCACGCGGTTGGGTACCAATACGCCTGTTCCTGTCGATCTGCGGTTGATTTCGGCCACCAATGTGCCGCTTGCCGAATTGTCCAACGAACGGCGTTTCCGTAGAGATTTGATTTACAGGATAAATACGGTCGAGATAACGGTTCCGCCATTGCGAAAGCGCGGAAATGATGTACTGTTGCTTACCGCTCATTTTCTCAAACTGTATGAGCAAAAATACCTGAAATCAGAGTTAAGACTTTCCGAAACGGCAAAAATCAAACTTATGCAGCATACCTATCCGGGCAATGTACGTGAATTGCAATATGCCGTTGAAAGGGCTGTTATCATGTCGGATAACGATACATTGAAAGCGGAGGATATTGTATTTTCGCCTATCGAACAGAAAACCGAAACTGTTCCAAATCGGCTCCCCAAAGGTAATCTGGAAGATATTGAACGCGATACCATCATGCAGATCGTCGAAAAGCATCAGGGAAATATTTCCAAAGCGGCCAAAGAACTCGGACTTACACGTGCTGCTTTGTACAGGCGGATGGAGAAATATAGTCTTTAATTGAGAATTGAGAATTGAGAATTGAGAATTGAGAATTTTAGATTTTCTGAAAACTGAAAACTAAACACTTATGAAATTCAGGGTTTACTTTGTATTTTTCTTTCTGCTGACAATTTGTTCGGGAGGTTTTGCTGTTTTTCTTTTTACGCAAAACCTGTTGCTTTATGCAGGGCTTTTTTTATTTGTTACCGTCTTGTTGGCTTATCATCTGCTTCGCATTTTATTTAAAACATTACAGGATATTGAAGATTTTACGGAAGCCGTCCGTTACCGGGATTTTTCGAAACGATATCCGGAGAGTGAAAGTAACCTGAATAATTTTTACAGGCATTTCAATACAATCAGCGATACTTTTCTTGCCATCAGTCGCGACAAGGAGTCGCAACAGCAATACCTGAAACGTATCATCGATTTGGTCAATACCGGCATATTGGCGTACGACATGGATACGTTGGATACGCTTTGGATGAATGATTCTTTCAAAAGCATGTTTCAAATCCCTTATGTAAAGAATATCAACTGGTTGCGGAAACGTCACCCCCAATTATTCGAAGAGTTGAATGATATGCAATTGGGAGAAAACCATCTCACTTCGATAAATACAGGCAATCGGAATATAAAAATACTGTGTAGCGCATCGACCTTTCAAACAGCCGGCAAATCCTATTTTTTGATTGCTTTGCATAATATCAGCGCCACTTTGGAAGAAGTGGAATCGGGTGCTTGGAAAGGTCTGTTGAATGTGATGACCCATGAAATCATGAACTCCATTGCTCCGGTAGCGTCATTAGCCGATACGATGAAAAAACGGATGGAAATCATGAAGGAAGAATCGGATTTGAAAAATATGACGGATTTTGAAGATATGGAATCGGCTATGGAGACCATTCGCAGACGTAGCGAGGGATTGCTCCGATTTGCCAATTCATATCGCAACCTGAGTAAAAATATTGTTCCCGAAATACAAACGGTCAATCTGCATGAGTTGATCAATTCAATTTACCACCTGATGCACCCCTCGCTTGAACAGAAAGGGATTCAGTTGAAAGTAAAGACAGACAACTCGTTAGTAGTTGCCCGTATTGACCGAAACCTGATTGAACAGGTCATCATCAACTTTATTACCAATGCTACTTTTGCCGTAAAAGATAAAACCGAACCTTATATTATGCTTGTTTCGGGCACGACAGACGAAAACGCCTATATTACGGTAGCTGACAACGGTTGCGGCATAACGCCCGAGATACAGGAGAAAATGTTTATCCCGTTTTTCAGCACCAAGAAAAGCGGAACAGGTATCGGTCTGAGCCTTTCCCGCGAGATTGTCAAGATGCACAACGGTAGCCTGCAGGTACAGACGAAAACAGGGGAGGGAAGCGCTTTTACCGTTTTATTCAATAAAAACTAAACAACGATGAAGAATCCTATTCAAATGATTAAACAGTGTGTAGAGAAAGATGAGCCGTATTTCCTGTTGCGCGGACAGGATATTTGTGCGTTGCCTGCCATCAAAGCGTATTATGAGGCCATCAAAGACAAAGTGAAAGACCCCTATTTCATTGAAGAGATAGAGGAAATCATGAAAGACTTTCAGGCATTCCTGGATGAGCAGCAGACGCATATTCCGGACTAGAATAATTGAGAATTGAGACTTTACATTAGTGTTTAAATTTAATGTTTGGCTTTCCGAAGGGAAGCAATTGAGAATTGAGACCTCCCCCTGCCCCCTCCAAAGGGGGATAGAATTGAGGCGCGTTAGCGCTTGTGTGTTTATAGCCGTGTGTGATAGCGCGCAAGGGATTGTAAGGATTCAACGATGTGCGCCGCGTAGCGGTGGCGTTTTAATTACAAATAGATAATTAGTTATGGTTGATACATTTAAAACCATCAAAGAGATAGCCGAAGGCTATTATTCGGAAAAACGGAGTCGCTTTATTTCGTATGCTATTCCGGTGAAGACGGCAGATGAGGTAAAAACGATATTGGATAAATACCGGAAACAGTATTATGATGCTACTCATGTTTGTTGGGCATATATGCTGGGGCCGGAACGAAAAGAATTTCGTTCGAACGACGACGGCGAGCCTTCTTCGACTGCCGGCAAACCGATTCTTGGGCAGATCAATTCGAACTGCCTGACTGATATATTGGTTGTTGTAGTGCGGTATTTTGGTGGTATTGAGCTGGGAACGAGCCGTTTAATTGTATCATATCGAACGGCAGCTGCCGAAGCGATAGCCGCTGCTGAAATGATAGACTGTACGGTCGACGAAGATATTCATATTGTATTTGAATACCCTGACCTGAATACCGTTATGCGTGTCGTAAAAGAGATGAAACCTGAAATAGTATCCCAGTTGTTAGAAATGACCTGTGAGATGACGCTTCGGATCCGAAAAAGTGCAGTTGACGAATTAATTGGACGATTGCCTAAAAATGTAACCTACCGATAGGCCACACACAATCTTGTTAGATAAAATTTTATCTCCGTTATTGAAATTAGTAAGATAGGCTGTATTGATACCCACCCTGTAATTTTTCGATATGTCCATATAGACGCCCAGATCAAACTTCCCGCCGAACATATTTCTGAACATATTGATATTCGGAAAAACATGGTCCTCTATCTTTTTCTTGTAATCGAACGAATAATCTAATTTAGGGCCTAACCCTGCATATACGAACATATTATTGAAAATTTGACGTTTGCCTCTAAAAGAAAGGCTAAAGTGCATTTCGCTGGAATTTAAGACTTTAGTATCCACAATATGATGTAAATAATTGTATTGATAGGTATTGTATCCTGTTGCAAAATATCCGACTTGCGTAGTGATATAAAAATATTTTTTCATTTTGAAATAGTCGAATGATAGCATAACGGCATAGTTAGTACTGTTACAGGCCTCAGCTAAATCACTTTTTGGAACATTTTTAAAAACATTACCCGGAGTGTATTTTGTATTTGTAAAAAATATACCATTGTCTATACTCAATACCTGAGATTTTGCCATGAAAAATGGCAGAAAAAGCAATAAAAGTGCAAATATTCGTTTCATCGTGTTTGAATTTATGTCGCAAAGATAGGAATTCTTTCACTTAACTCCAACCACCGCATGGTCTTTTCATCAATTATTTCGATTAATTCGCCGATGCGCCGGGATTTTTGGGTTAGTTCGTCAATCGGTAAATTGCCACTACATAACTCTGTTTCCAATATTTTTTTCTCATCTTCGTGAGATGCTATTTCTATTTCCAACGATTCATATTCGCGCTGTTCTTTGTAAGACAGTTTTTTCTGCGGTTCGGGCGAACACACAGGTTTGGGCGAACACACAGGTTCGCCCCTACGTTTCTTGCCTTCTGTCTGAGCACTGAGCACTGAGCACTGAGCACTATTTTCTCCCAATTCCCCATTTCCACGTTTTCCTCCGATTATCCTGTATTGCGAATAATTACCCGGAAACTCCCTGACATCCGCATCGCCGTGAAACACAAGAATGTGGTCGACAATCCTGTCCATAAAATAACGGTCGTGCGAAACGACAATGACACAGCCTTTGAAACCGATCAGGTATTCTTCGAGTATGTTCAGTGTGACTATATCCAAGTCATTAGTCGGCTCGTCGAGAATCAGGAAATTCGGGTTTCGCATCAGAACCGAACAGAGATACAATCTTCTTTTTTCGCCTCCGCTTAGTTTGCAGACAAAATCGTGCTGTTTGTCGGGCGTAAAAAGAAAGTAATTAAGGAATTGCGATACATTCATGGTCTTGCCGTCGCCCATCGTAATATATTCGGCGATATTCCGTACTACATCAATGACTTTCATGTTTTCATCGAACGATAGTCCTTCCTGACTGTAATAACCGAAACGAACGGTTTCTCCGATATCAAAATGTCCGCTGTCGGGCGCAATTTCGCCTGTCAGCAATTTGATAAAGGTAGATTTTCCCGTGCCGTTATTACCGACAATCCCCAGCTTTTCGTAGCGTGTAAACGTATAATTGAAATTTTGCAAAATGCGTATTTCATCGAATGATTTGCACACATCGACCGCTTCAAAGATTTTTGAACCGATATAAGATGATTGGACGTTCAATCTTACTTGCCGGTTGTCTAACCGTTGCTTCGATTTTGCTTCGAGTTCGTAGAAAGCGTCAATCCTGTATTTGGCTTTGGTAGCCCGCGCCTGCGGTTGACGGCGCATCCAGTCGAGTTCTTTGCGCATCAGGTTGTTGGCACGTTCAATTTCCGTATTTTTGGCGGCCATCCTTTCGCTTCTTTTTTCAAGATAATGACTGTAATTGCCTGAATATCTGAAAATATCCATTTGATCAATTTCGATAATATCATTACAAACCCGTTCCAGAAAATAACGGTCGTGTGTAACCATTAATAGGCTGATGGTCGATCGTGCCAAATAATTTTCTAACCATTCAATCATTTCCATATCTAAGTGATTGGTCGGTTCGTCCAACAGGATTAATTCGGGTTCGGTAATCAATACATTGGCTAAGGCGACTCGTTTCAGCTGACCTCCCGAAAGTGTGCCTACCGGCATATCAAAGTCAGTGAGTTTGAGTCGGGTAAGGATTTGTTTGGCTTTTTGTTCGGTATCAAATACTTTTTCATTGTCTTCGTGTTGACTGAAAGTGTTCGTTTCGGTAGAAAAGAGAGGTGTTTTAACTTCATTGTCAGAGGTATAGAAACATGCTTCCATTACCGTCAGATATTCAGGGAAATACGGCGACTGTTCTAAGTAACCAACCCTTAAATCATTTCTAAATACAACCGTACCACAGTCATAATCATCTTTTCCCGCAATAATATTGAGCAAAGTCGTTTTCCCGCTTCCATTTTTGGCTATCAGACCAATCTTTTGGCCTTGAGCAATACCAAAGGTAATATCACGAAATAAAACAAGGTCACCAAAAGATTTGGTTAATCCATCAATTTGGAGAAAACTAATTAACTGGTTCATCAATGAATGGCTCGCTTTTAAATGTGGCTATTTGAAGTCTCAAAAATTTAACAACTCAATGATAAACTCTTCAATACGAATAACATTTACCTTTGGAAAGTTGATGTTTTTTAAAACATCGAAATGTGAATCTTGTGAAACAATAAAATCTGCATTTGCCACAATGGCGCAATCCACAAATTTATTATCGTCAGGATCGATCGTTATTAAATTAAACCTGTATGTAGGATGCGCAAAAAAAACATTTTCACTATTAAGGATGATCTGAATAATCCCAAACGCAAATTTCGGCGAAATTTTTTTTGCAAGAATTTCTTCATACTCATACATTATTTCATTTGAAATACACAAACGAAATTCTTCATTTAAAAAAGCAGTCCAAACATCATGAAATTTACTATTGGCCGCAATACAGTGAATCAAACAATTGGTATCCAGTACAATATTTCTCATCTGTATGGAGTACGAAGGTGTTCGTTTAAAACTTGATCATCGATAATACCTTCTGACCAACATTTATCGGCTTCCTTTTGTAGTTGTTGTGCATAAAAATCTCTAATCAAACGTTTTAATTCCATCAGGGCTTCATCTGTTTTTATATACGTAAGCATTTGTAAAAAATGAAGTTGCGACGGATTTAATCCATTATATGCTGCAGATTTTTTTTTGAATGCAGTTTTTGCCGGATTGTATGTTGTAATGGATTCTTGTACTATTTGCGTCTTGTCTTCTGCAATTTGATATGTTTTCTTTGCCATATTATTAGTATTATTACTAAAAAACATCCAATCAGATATTTATCATGTTTGCTCCCTTAAAATCACATCATGTGCGCCGCCTTCTACTATGCTGGTTGACGATACCAATGTGATTTTAGCATTGGTTTGCAATGCTTTGATATTGTTTGAACCGCAACTGCACATGGTAGCTTTCAGTTTGCCAAGTGTGACAGATAAGTTGTCTTTTAATTTCCCTGCGTAAGGCACATAACTGTCAACGCCTTCTTCAAATTTCAAGGTCTCTGTTCCTGCCATTTCGTAGCGTTGCCAGTTTTGGGCGCGGTTAGATCCTTCGCCCCAGTATTCTTTCACGTAATTATTGCCGATGCGTAAAATCTTTGAGGGTGATTCATCGAAACGCGCAAAATAACGTCCCATCATCAGGAAGTCGGCGCCCATAGCCAGCGCGAGCGCTATATGGTAATCATGAACAATACCGCCGTCGCTGCAAATCGGGATATATATACCTGTTTCTTGCAGGTATTGATTGCGCTCTCTGACTACGTCGATCAGCGCAGTAGCTTGTCCGCGTCCTATTCCTTTCTGTTCACGGGTAATGCAAATCGAACCTCCTCCGATACCAACTTTGATAAAGTCAGCTCCTGCATTGACAAGGTAACGGAAGCCCTCGGCATCAACTATATTACCTGCACCAACAGGAATGTTGTAATTACGCTTAATCCATTGCAGGGTTTCCTGTTGCCATTCCGAATAACCGTCCGACGAGTCAATACAAAGCACATCTGCACCTGCTTCGACCAAAGCCGGTACACGATCGGCGAAATCATGTGTGTTGATGCCGGCCCCGACTAATAATTTCTTTGTTGCATCGGACAATTCATCGGGATTGGTACGCCGGCTGTTGAAATCTTTACGAAAAACGAAATAAACTAAATGCTGATAACGGTCAATAATAGGAAGCGCATTGAGTTTATAATCCCAAATAAGTTGGTTGGCATCGGTCAAGGAAATACCTGACTGTCCGACTACTAATTTGGCAAAAGGAGTCATAAACTCTTCTACTTTCATTTCAGGCGGGTCTTTTTCAATCCGGTAGTCACGGCTTGTAACAAGCCCCAACAGTTTGCCGTTGGAGGTACCATCGTCGGTTACTCCGATCGTGGAATGACCTGTTTTTTCAACGATTTTTATCACATCGGCTAAGGTATGATCGGGCGTCAGGTTGGAATCGCTCGTGACAAAACCGGCCTTGAATTTCTTCACTTTCCGAACCATCTCAGCTTGACTTTCGACAGGTTGAGAACCGAATATAAATGACAATCCGCCGTTTAGCGCTAATTCAATGGCCAGTTCAGGCCCGGAAACAGACTGCATAATAGCCGATACAAAAGGGATATTCAAATGAATGGCAGGCGATTCGCTGACCGAATATTTGACAAGTGGCGTTTGAAGTGAAACATGGGCCGGAGTACATTGTTTGGTTGTCAGCCCGGGGATTAACAGATATTCCCCAAAAGTTCTGGATACATCATCTAAATAGGTAGCCATATATTTATGTATTACGGGGTGAAACGTTGGCGCAAAGGTACGAAAAAGAATTGAGACTTTACATTAGTGTTAAAATTAATGTTTGGCTTTCCGAAGGGAAGCAATTGAGAATTGATACCTCCCCCTGCCCCCTCCAAATGGGGATAACATTGGAAATTAACCACTAACCGCTAACCGCTAACCGCTAACCACTAACCGTTAATCAATACCTGTCAAACGTATACGTCTTTTCGTCGCCTTTCAGGATTAATTGTTTACGATTGATTTTTTCGACCGAAAAGGTACGTGCCGGTTCTTTCCAGTCCGTAAATGGCAGAAAATCATTTATTAAGGTGGTCCAGTTGAACATTTCCAAGTGGATGATATGGGTTTCCGGCTGCGTTTTATAACCATATATCCACGCAAATGTATCTACATGAGCATGATATATTTGGTACATAAAGAGAGATTCTGACTGAAAATTGTACCATACCGTATCGACAGATGTTTTGTGTCCGGCTTCTTCGATGGTTCTCAACTGCCATTTTCCGTGCAGCCGGTCGCTGATTTCTTTTTCGCAACCGTTGAGAAATAAAAATAAAAATACCGAAATACCGAAAACCTGTAATATGGTATGAATTGATTTTGTTTTTTCTCTCATGTCCGGCAAATGTTAATTTTTAAAAATATTACCCTTAAATCGGTAATGATATGCAAAAATAAAGAAAAAATTCCGATTTTTGTATGACTATATAGAAAAAAGAGCATGAAAATCGTTGAACTTAAAGAGTTTTCCAATGAATATTTGGATGCAATCCGGAAGTTGTTGTGTCAGCTTACTCCTGAACCTCTGCCATTTACAGAATCGGATTGCAGGGAATTGATTGCTTCCCCCGGCAGCCATCTGTTTTTACTAAAGGATGAGAATTGTGTTGCAGGGATGCTTACAGTGAGCATATACCGGACTCCCACAGGCAGGAAAGCGTGGATCGAAGATGTGGTCGTCGACGAAACTTTCAGAGGACGAGGATTAGGCCGCATGTTAACCCAATATGCCATAGACTTTGCAAAAGCACAACGGGCAGACTTGTTGATGCTTACCTCCTCACCTTCACGAATTGCAGCAAACAAACTCTATCAAACCATTGGTTTTGAACGTAAAATAACGAATGTGTACCGGATGATGTTTTAGATAATTTATTGAGCAGAAATCACTAATTTAATATATGTATATATGAACCGTTTACTTTGTGGCCTTTTATTGGCTTGTGTCGTTGCCCTCTTCTCGTGCGATAATGCCGGAAGCGGTAAAAAATCCCCTGTGGATTATGTGAATCCTTATATTGGCAATATCAGCCATTTGCTGGTGCCTACTTATCCTACTA
>Ga0082212_10011765_pt1 | contig 11071 bp, 4 predicted proteins | sample TergutNt197P3_FD_71548 | JGI IMG/M metagenome (GOLD analysis project Ga0082212, IMG submission 71548) | Neocapritermes taracua P3 segment gut microbial communities from Petit-Saut dam, French Guiana - Nt197 P3 | ecosystem: Host-associated > Arthropoda: Insects > Digestive system > Gut ... | reverse complement strand
ACCGACGTCGGCGGCGATCCGCTACCAGGCGTAACCGTGATGGTCAGGGGGACAACGCAAGGAACGGCAACCGATGCCAATGGGGCTTATTCCTTGCAGGTTTCGGATGAAAATGCCATATTGGAATTTTCATACATTGGCTTCGCCACGAAGGAAATGACCGTTGGCGCCCAACGTATCATCAACGTTATACTGGTTGAAAATATCAGTCAGCTTGAAGAGGTGGTAATCGTAGGTTATGGGTCGCAGAAAAAAGTCAATCTGAGTGGCGCTGTTGAAAGCGTGTCAGCCAGAAAATTGGAAAATCGCTCCACGAGTAACATCGGCTTGGCTTTACAGGGGATAGTACCCAGTTTGGTCGTTCAGCCTGGTGACGGTCAGGCTAACACAACACCATCCTATAACATCAGGGGTATGACATCTATCAACGGAGGAGTGCCACTGATTATGGTTGACGGTGTTCCGACCGATCCGGCCGATTTCAGCCGCATGAATGCAAGCGACATCGAAAACATGTCAGTTTTGAAAGACGCCTCTTCGGCAGCTATATATGGCGCCCGGGCTGCTTTTGGCGTGATTTTAGTAACGACGAAAAAAGGGCAGACCGACAAGTTGACCGTGAATTTCAACAACACCTTTAGTGTACGCAAATTGGGAAGGATGCCGGAAGTAGTATTAGACCCCTATATCAATGCCAGTTATACTGAAATCATGGGTGCGCCTTGGTATCATTTTTACGATGAACCGACGCTTGAGTACGCCAAACGAGTATCGGAAGACCCTTCCTTGCCTAACATTATTATGGACCCGCTGAATCCTGCACGGTGGCTCTATTTATGCAGTACAGACTGGTACAAAGAAGTGTACGGTAATGGTTTTTCGTCATCCAATTCACACAACCTCAGTATTTCAGGAAAAGGCAATAACGTATCTTATTATTTGGGCGTAGAATATTACAAGGAGCGGGGAATGATTAAAATCAATACGGATCAGTATGATAAATTCAACGTACGCAGTCATGTAGAGTATAAACCGACAAAATGGCTAACGGTAGGAAACAATACGTCTTTGCAGTATCATATCTATACGAAACCGACTCACTTGAACAGGTATTTTTTTTGGAATATGTCATATAGGGCTAAATCGCTTTTTCCTGTGAGAAATCCTGATGGAACCTGGGCTGGAGATGCATCAACAAATGTTGTTGCGGAGTTACAGGAGGGAGGTGCATCTAAAACCGATCAATATATAACGCAAACGCAATTTAACGCAGATATTGCGTTAGTCAAAAATGTATGGCATATCAAGGGGGATTTTACGGCAAAGTATTCCAACAACAAAGTAAACGAATCGGCTAACTTTGTTCAGAGTAGGCTAGGTCCGGATTTGCCACTTTTTACGTGGGATATGCAATATTATGGATGGAATGAATATGCACAACGGTCCACATGGAGTAAAGTATATACGATGAGCAATGTATATACTGATTTTTCCAAAACATGGGGAAGCCACACATTCACGGCGTTGGCCGGATTTTCGCAGGAGTACGAGCGATATGAATATTTATTAGGCAGCAGGAGGAACATGATAACGCCAACATATCCTACACCTCAGTTGGCTACCGGAACGATCACCTTGACGGAAGATGTGTATGAATGGGCCATTCGAAGCGGCTTTATTCGTCTGAATTATATCTTCAACAACCGGTATATTTTAGAAGCAAACGGACGCTATGACGGGACATCCCGATTCCCGTCAAACAAACGTTTCGGATTTTTCCCGTCGGTTTCCGGGGCTTGGATTGTTTCAGAAGAAGGTTTCTTTGAGCCCTTAAAAAAATGGTTGAATCATACCAAGTTACGTGTTTCGTACGGTTCTTTGGGGAATCAGGATGTCAGTTATTATCAGTATATTGCAAGCATGAATGCTTCCAGGATACGCCAATTGGTGGACGGGGAACAGCCAATGGGTATTTATGCGCCCGGATTGGTTTCCAACAACTTGACTTGGGAAAGGATAACTACTTTCGACGTTGGTCTTGACATGAATTTTCTGGAAAACCGGCTGATGTTTACTTTCGATATATTCCAGCGCAACACCAAAGACATGATGTCCAAAGGAAAAACGTTACCCGGTGTATTGGGAACTGCCGAACCGCGAATCAATGCAGCCGATTTGGTTTCCAAAGGATGGGAAATTTCAGTTGCATGGAATGACCGTAAGAGCTTGGCGGGTAAACCGTTTAATTACAATGCTCGTTTCATCCTGTATGACAGTCGCGCTTTTATCACACGTTTCGATAATCCGAACAAAAACCTGAGCGATTATTACGAGGGACAGGAAATTGGAGAAATCTGGGGACTGGTGACAGAAGGATTTTTCACAAGCCAGGCTGATATAGATTCGCATGCCGATCAGGTTGCAGTCACATCGTATCCCGGTGATCGTCCGATTGAACCAGGCGATTTAAAGTACAAAGATTTGAATGGGGATGGAAAAATTGACCGCGGTTCGCGCACAGTAGATGATCCGGGCGATTTCAAGGTGATAGGCAACAGCAGTATCCGATATAATTATGGGTTGGATATAGGCGCGGAATGGAACGGTTTGGATTTACGATTACTGTTCCAGGGTATCGGAAAAAGGGAAATATATCCCAGTAGTGAAAGTGATTTTTTTGGGATTTACTATGCCCCGACTGCATACATTTTAAAAAGTACCCTAGACCATTGGACGCCGGAAAATCCGGACGCTTATTTGCCACGACTCAAGTCGTATCTGACAACAAATGATTTAGGCATTCCACAAACCCGCTATCTGCAAAACGCAGCCTATATGCGAATGAAAAATATTACATTGGGATACACGTTGCCTCGCAAGCTGTTCAAATCGGACTCCTTCAGTACGCGTTTCTATTTTACAGGCGAAAACCTTTTTGAAATAACGCCACTGCGAAAACCGCTTGATCCCGAAGCCGGAGGCGTTCGGATTCACCCTTTCCAAAGGACGTTTTCTTTAGGGTTAAACATTTTATTATAATTCAAAACATCGTGAATATGAAAAAGATATTTTTATTTTTGGGAATCATACTGGCAACCGGATTGACAGGTTGCAATGATGAATTTATGGACAGGTATCCGGAAACGTCCATTTCTCCGGAAGCTTTCTTTAAAACAACAACGGATTTGGAATTATTTACAAATACCTATTATGAATATATCCGGCCCGCCGCCTATAAAGTATCATCTGGCGCTGCCGTTTCAAATGTGGATGTTTCGGATGACTATGCCATTTTCTCTGATCGTAGCAGTTTATTGAATTTGTTGAGGGGCGTCGTATCTCCGGCGACCGTAGATGGATGGGATAACTGGGGCGAACTGAGACGGTTCAATTTTCTGCTTGAACATACGCAAACGGTTTCAGGTCTACAGAGTGATATTGATCACCATGTGGGGCTTACCCGCCTGATGAGGGCAAACTGGTATTACAATATGGTCAAGCGCTACAACGATGTTCCGTGGTATTCCACCACATTGAATGACGATTCTGATGATTTGTTGTATAAGAGCAGAGACCCTCGCACGCTTGTCGTTGATAACATCCTTGAAGATCTGGAATTTGCAGTAAATCATATTTCTGCAAACATGGGCAACAAAACCCGTATCAACAAATGGTATGCTTACGCTTGCATGGCGCGAATTTGCTTGCACGAAGGCGCTTTCAGAAAATATCACGACGAATTGAATCTGCAGTCGACAGCCAATACTTATTTTCAGAAAGCAAGGGATGCAGCGCAGGCAATCATGAACAGCGGATTGTTTCAGATAGACATGACTGGCGGAACGGAACAAGCATACGCAAATTTGTTCATCAACGAAGACTTGTCGAAATCGCCTGAAATCATTCTGATGGTTAATTTCGATCTGACATCCAATGTGACGCATGGCGCATATCATAACTTTTTTGACTACGTATTTGGCTTGAGCCGGAGCTTGATGGAATCCTATCAGGTATTAACGCCCGAAGGAAATGCCGTACCGTTCAGTACGGTTGCAACGTATGAGACTAAAAGCATGATAGAAGTTTTTGAAAATAGGGATCCCCGATTCAGACAAACATTCATGTATCCGGGATACATTCGTCCAGGGCAGACAAATCCCTACAGGCCGAATATGAATTTTGGAGGATATCCTCAAATAAAGTTCTGTCCGCCTAAGGTGGAACATTCAATGGAAAGCGCCTATACCGACCTTCCAATCAGCCGTTTGGCGGAGATATTACTGATTTATGCGGAAGCAAAAGCAGAGTTGGGCGAATTGACGCAAACCGATTTAGACCAGTCTATCAATCTGATACGAAACCGTGCAGGCATGCCCCCAACGCTCTTGGGCAACATTCATGCAGATGAAAGCATGGCGAACGAATTTCCGAATGTGACAGGCAGTAATCGCAACTTGATTTTAGAGATCCGTCGAGAGAGAAGGGTAGAACTTGCTTGCGAGGGTCTCAGAACAGACGATTTATTCCGGTGGAAAGCCGGCTATCTTTTACAGCGATCGCAGCAGGGCGTATATATTAGCGGCTTTGGCCTGCACGACTTCTCCGGCAACGGTATTCCGAACATTGGCATTTTTGAAGACATGAACTCCAATACGGTTCCTGAAGAAGAACAGAGCGCCTACTCGTTTTATTATCTGAAAACTTTAGCTGGCGCAAGTACAGGCATTTATCTGTCTGACGGCTCGTCAGGATACATTATGTCGACCGGCGACAGAGACGGCGTTCGTTTGTTTAAAGAACCTCAATATTATTATTTTCCTGTTCCTCAATCGCAACGCATTTTAAATCCGAACCTCGAAGAAACTATTTTCTGGTAAAATAATGATGAATCCCGATATGTCGAGCGGCGTGTCGGGATTCATCCCTGTTGACATTCATTTTTTGTTAGCGCGTAATACGAATTTTTTAAACGGAATAATTAACATGAAATCGAAAATAAACCATTTCATTTTTGTATGTCTGATTCTATCAGTCGGATTTACCGCCTGCAAAAATGAGATAAAACTGCGTTTCATCGTTATCTCCGATACACATTCGAGCAGGCATGCACATTCGCAGGAAGCGTTGCCGAGGGTATTGAAAAATCTCCTGGAGAAAAAACCTTTGCCGGATGCCATTTTTGTGTGTGGCGACATTACCGAGAATGGATGGCCTGACGAGTACGACGCTTTGATGTCGACGCTCAATGACCGCACAATTGTGCCTGAAGGCATTGATATTTACCTGATGATGGGCGACCACGAACATAGAAATTTATATTATGTCGGTGATGTGCTTGTTGACGCGTCATGTGATAATATGCCGCAAAAGAATGTACTGTTTGAACAAATGGAAGCTGCTGACCGTTTCATGAGCAAAACCGGCCAACCGCTCCATCAATACGTCAGCATCAAAGACTATCCGTTTGTCACAGTCAGTTTGACGGCGGGAAACAACCTGTTGGAATCAATGCCGTTTCATGAAACTGTCAACCGTTTGTATGATGAAAATGCCTTGCATTTCCTGACGGAAAAAATGAGCGATGCAGCGCAAAGATTTCCCGGGAAACCAATTTTTCTGTTTTCACATTACGGTTCGGCAAATACGTGTTATGGCACATTTCTTCAGGATGAAGGCGGGCAAAATCAATTTCCGCCCTTGCTGGAGGGCTATCCGCAGGTCGTTTTTTTCAATGGCCATTCCCACTTTCCAATAGGCGATCCACGCAACATACATCAGGAGCGATATACTTCGATTAATACCGGCAGCACGCATGGCATCTCAGGAAATAAATATTATATTCCCGCTCCTTACGTGCCTCAAGGAAACTATCCAACTTGCATGGAGGGACTGATTGTCAATGTGCTTGCGGACGGAACCGTGGAGGTAGAGCGTTGGGATGCGCATCGTAATGAAGAAATATTACCGCGCTGGAGGTTAGAACCTCCCTTCGATGGCAGCCGGTTTGCGTATGCAAACCGTGACGGACTGCCGGCGCCCTATTTTGAAGAGGATGCTGCAGCAACCTGCTATATAATAGGTAGCGATTTGATTGTGCGCTTTCCGAAAGCATTCGACAATGAAGTTGTGAATCATTATATTATCGAATTTCTGGAAGAAGACGGAACGGTCATATACGCTGGAAGCAAATATTCAAACTTTTGTCTGAACAGCCAAATGCCAGATGTATATGCAATAAGTTTTCCGTTGTTAGGGGAAAGCCTGCCGGCCAGCCTCCCCCCCTGCAAAACATTTCAAATACGGGTGACGGCAGTAGATTCGTATGGCAACCGTTCTGCCCCTATCGTGAGTGAATTTTCAACGATTCCGTCTTCGTTTTTACAGGAGATGAAGTTCTGACTTTGAAGCGCGCTTTTGATCAATATTGCTGCATTGTATGAAACAATAAATATTCACAAATTACTCTTATGAAGCTAAAAAAAAATCTTTTCATTGTCATTTGTCTTCTGCTGGCTGTTGGTTTGACAGGCTGCAAAAAAGACATAAAACTGCGTTTTGTCGTCATATCCGACGTACATATGAGCAGATCGGCGTATTCACATGAAGCGCTAACACGGGTATTGAAAAATCTCTTGGAGAAAAAGCCTTTACCTGACGCTATCTTTGTGTGCGGCGACTTTACCGAAAACGGCTGGATAGGCGAGTACGATGCTTTCAACACGATATTCGCCGACCGCTCCATTGTTCCTGAAGGAGTTGAGGTCTACCTGATGATGGGAAACCACGAACACAGGAAAACGTGTTTTGTTGATGACCTTCAGGCGGAAACCGACTGCAGTCCCCTTGCGCAAAAGAATTTTCGGCTCGAACGCTTGCGTTCCGTTGAACGATTCACTGAAATGACCGGCCAACCGCTTCATCAATACATCGACATCAAAGGCTATCCCTTTATCACGATCAGCGAAACTGAGGGGGATAACTTAGTCGGTTCAATACCGGATAAAGACGTCATGCTCAATTTGTATGATGAAAATTCTTTGCAGTTCCTGGCGGAAAAACTGGCGGATGCTTCCCGGAGCTATCCCGGAAAACCGATTTTCCTGTTTGCGCATATCGGTTCGACAAGTACCAATTTTGGCACGTTTCCACAGGATGATGGCGGACAAAAATTGTTTCCACCCTTGCTGGAGGGCTATCCGCAACTCGTTTTTTTCAACGGGCACTCCCATTTTCCAATAGGCGATCCGCGTAGTATTCATCAGGAACGATATACGTCCATTAATGCCGGCAGCGCAAATGGGGGAACGGCGATTACTTATTATATTCCCGCGCCTTATATTCCCAACCAATCCAACTCGACTTGTACCGAAGGCCTGATTGTCAATGTGCTGTCAGACGGAACGGTTGAAATAGAACGGTGGGACGCTTTCCGCAACGAGGAAATGACGCCGTGCTGGCGGTTGGAACCGCCATTTGACGGCAGCCGGTTCGCCTATGCGAACCGCAACGGCCTGCCTGCGCCCGTTTTCGGTGCAAACGCAACAGTGACCGGCAATATCATAGGCAGCGACTTGATGGTACGCTTTACGAAAGCAACCGACAATGAGGTTGTGAATCATTATTATATCGAATTGCTGGAAGAAGACGGAACCGTTCTCTACGCCGGCAACCAATATTCACTCTTTTACATGAACAGCCAGACGCCGGAAATATATGCAATACGTATCCGTCTTTCAGGTGATAGCTCCCCTGTCAGCCTGCCTCCCTGCAAAACTTTTCAAATACGGGTGACGGCAGTAGATTCGTATGGAAACCGCTCCACGCCTATTATGAGCGAGCGCTTGGCTATTCCACCTTCATTTTTAAAGGAAATGGAGTTCCACCCGTATGTCGACAACTCGTAATTGCCTGTTATTATGGACAGAAAAATATCACGCCGCCGCTTTATCGGATTGACGGCAACAACAGCCGGAATGTTTACCATCGCTCGGGGCTATGCCGGTAAACAGTATTATAATCAAAAGATTGATAAGGAAGAAATTTCCCTTTTACAGGAAAGCAGCAACAAACGCCTCAAACGAAAGCAAACGGGAAGCTACCCCGGCCATTTCAAGGGACGGTTCATCTGGGATGAAAAGTTCTATCCCGTCGGAAAACCGTTGTACAGAATGTTCAGGGCGGTTATCAATTTGCCGGAAAAAGAAATCAGCGACGCGGTATTACGTATTACTGCGGCTGACAAGTTTACATTTTACATCAACGGACAGCACATCGGAAGCGGTCCCTGCCGGTCATTAACGGCGCAGTGGATGTTCTACGACGAGCTTGATGTGATGACGAATTTGAAACCGGGCAAAAACGTTATCGCCGCAATGGTTTTCTGGCATGGCATATCGAACTGTTTTACAGCCAACCAGCGTTCCGGTTTCTTTTTTGAGTGCGAGGTCTTGTATGATGACGGCACAGTGGTAACAGCAGTTTCGGACAAAAGCGTAAAAACGCTCGATTGTCGCGGTTGGAACACAGATACACAGGAGGTTAATAATTTTCAGGGACTTTTAGTCGAGGACTACGACGCTGAAGCCGACCCGTCAGACTGGCATGAAACGGATTTCGACGATTCCCGCTGGGAAAATTCCTATATTCTTTCCGTCGAAAACGGCTGGATAGGAATGGAAAACTATCACAAGCTCTCCTGCTGGGAATATCTTGAACCCCGGCTGACGCCCATGCTCAGCGAGATACCTGTTCCGCCGGAAATGGTTGTCAGGACAGGTCGCGCCAAACCGCCGACAGACGGATACAAAGCAAGCGGCGAAGTGGCGGAGCGCATACAGTTTTCCACTTACAATCCGGCGCCCAGCCCTGAATATGACCTTGACACATTATTATCCGGCAAGCTAACCTTTTCATCCAGCGACGAAGGCGATCCATACTTTGTTTTGGACTTTATCAAGCCAAAGAACGCCGTACCCTTTATTTCCGTCGAAGCGCCCAAAGACATTCGGATAGAGTTCGCATGGTCACATTCGTTGAGAGATATCGGCATGAACAGAATCGGACGTTTTGCGGCGACCTATAAAACCCGCGGCGGGCCGCAGGAATGGCATACGTGGAACGTCTCCACCGTGTTTCGCTATCTCATGGTTATTTTCCGCACAGACGGAAAAACCGTCACGCTGAAAAAGGCAGGCATTATTTCGCATGAATATCCCGTGACGCAAACCGGCAGTTTCACTTGCAGCGACCCCGTTCTCACCAAGCTTTGGCAGTCGTGCATCCGTACCACCTATTTGCATTTGCAGGATACCTATATCATGGACCCTTCGCGCGAACGTACTTTTTATAGCCTGTGTGGCGAGATGGAACAGTGTCATTTGAATTATTATATCGCATACGGAGATATTGCCGCCACAAAGACACATTTCAAACTCATGACGCATTTTCAACTGATAGACGGTAAATTTCCGAATATTTTATGGCCGAAAGAACGACGGGGATTCCCTGTGCAAAATGTCCCCATATCGTCGCCCAACAACTCAACCATCCCCGTATATTCCGTGTTTTATGCCGAGGCTGTGCGCAGAAGGCAAAAGCATTTTCCCGACCCGTCATTCTACAGGGAACAATACCCGACCCTGTTGCTGTTGGCAGGATTTCTTGAACGTAATACGGATGAGAACAGTCTGCTGTACAACCTTTCGCCTATCAACTGGTTAGACTGGCCTCTACTCCGTAAATGGCAGGCAGGCGGATACGCAGGAGCCATTCTGGGATACAATGCGGCGTATGCGGGCTTTTGCGATGCCATGTCGGAAATCACGGCGGCGCTCGGCTACGATCAGGACAGCAAATACTGGCGGGACAGAAGGCTGGCCATCAAGGAATCCGTTGAAAAGCGGTTCTGGGATGACAATATGGGCCTGTTCCGTGATTTCTACAACGACGACTATCAATGGGAGGCGTACAGCGAACTGCTCAATTGCTATGCAATCATTTATGGTATAGGAACAAAAGAACAGCAAAGGCGCATCATCGACAATTTGAAGCGCAAGCCCGAAAATGTCACGTTGGCTTCCCCGCTTTACTACCATTATGTGATGGAGGCTTTCTACAAAGTCGGCGAACATGACTTCATCACAAAAGATTGCAGCGTCAGATACCGGCCGGTTGTGGAGGAAAACGATTTCCCAACGATTCCCGAAGAATGGCCTGACGGCAACATCGTCTCCGGCAGCTCGCCCGTTCACGGCGGAGGAAGCGGCGTGGCCTATTCATTCATCACCGGCATTGCAGGAATTACGCCAGTGACGGATGGCTTTGAGACCATAGCGTTTGCTCCCAAGCCCGGAATCATAACCGCTGCCAGCGCCTCCATTCCGACACCCTTTGGGCTGACGTCCATCGCATGGAAGAAAACAGAGACAGGACTGGAGATATTTTTAAAAGCGCCGAAAGGAACAAAAGGTATCTTTGCAACCCCCAAAGGGTATATGACGCCTCCCAAAAGTGTGTACCAAGAGGGTGATCATTCATTTGTCTGCAAACCAACTGTTAAATAAAATTATTTTTGAAAAATTGGTTTATACGAAAATATTCGTATTTTTGCATTGCAATTCATGACTTATTATTTTATATTGATTTATGAAAAATTTAATTTTTATTATCCTGTTCATGTTCCTGACTTCGGTATCATCCTGTTACAGGCAACCGGAGTGGAAAAACGTAGCGCTTGACGGTTTGTTTTTGTCAGGAAAGATTTCGACCGAAAAAGAAGTCGGGCAAATGAAAAACACCGGTAAATTGCCGATAAACTGGATAGTCATCGAGCGAAGCGACCTCGGCATGATTCTTGAAACAACCGGCGATGAAATACGGGGCAAGGGGCTTCGACTCCTGTCTTTGGTTGATAAACAATCAAATACGATTCTTTCGGCCAATGAACCGGTTCCGCTGTTTACGGTGGAACTGTTAGACAAGGTAACAGGTAAGACCGTTTCGATCAACGCGGAAAGCGGGTGGCATTCGGTAACAGTAGACGGTAATCCGGAACAGTTCGTATTTTCGGGCG
>Ga0082212_10011764_pt1 | contig 11071 bp, 6 predicted proteins | sample TergutNt197P3_FD_71548 | JGI IMG/M metagenome (GOLD analysis project Ga0082212, IMG submission 71548) | Neocapritermes taracua P3 segment gut microbial communities from Petit-Saut dam, French Guiana - Nt197 P3 | ecosystem: Host-associated > Arthropoda: Insects > Digestive system > Gut ... | reverse complement strand
AGGCCATGTATGTATGCGACTACAGCACTGAAGGTATGTTGTTCGGCCGTATTCTGCGCTCGGCGCGGGCAAAGGCTAATGTTCTGTGCGTGAAGCTCCCCGAACTGCCTGAAAGCTGCCGGTACATTGATTACAGTGATATACCGGGTCTCAACCGGGTGCATATGGTGCTTGACGATACGCCCGTTTTTGCCGAGAGAACTGTCGAGTACATCGGCGACCCGATCGGAATGATCACAGGACCGGACGAACGTGAGCTGAACAGGCTGTTCAATGAGATCGTAGTCGATTACGAGGCGCTTGAACCGGAGTTTGACGTGCAAAAGTCCTCTGTCGTCTTTTTTGACTACGGGTACGAAAAGGGCGATATTTCAGAAGCTTTCAGGGCGGCGGACAAGATATACGAGGAAAGCTTTGAGACCGGTCGGCAGGAGCAGATGTATCTGGAAACGAACGGCATGATCGCTGAGTTTAAGGACGGTAAAATGCGTGTGCACGGCTCGCTGCAGTGCCCTTATTACGTCCACACGGCTGTGGCTGAGGCGACAGGGCTTGATCCGGAAGACGTGATGATCGCGCAGGATGTGACAGGCGGCGGCTTCGGCGGGAAAGAGGATTTCCCGTCGGCGCTGGCGTGCCAGGCGGCCGTCGCGGCTTATATCACCGGGAGGCCGGTACGGGTCGTGCTGGATCGGAAGGAGGACGTTGAGTCGACCAGTAAGCGCCATCCTGCTATCTGTCATTTGAAAGTCTCAGTTAAGGATGGGCGCGTGACCGGAATGCAGGTCGATGCGATTTACGACGCAGGCGCTTATACTACCCTGACCCCCGTTGTCCTCCAGCGCGGCGTTATTGCGGCAGGCGGCGTATACGACATTCCGAACCTAAAGGTCCGCGGCGAGGCCCGGAAGACTAACTCTGTGCCAAGCGGCGCATTCCGCGGTTTCGGAGGCCCTCAAATGTTCTTTGCCATTGAAATGATGATGGCACATATAGCGAAGGATCTGGGTCTCGACCCGATGGATTTCAAAATAGCGCACGCGTCAAAAAAAGGCGATGTAACATCGACCGGCGGAGAACATCATTTCAACGTTCCTGTTCCTGAAATGATGAACGCTGTCGCGGCAGCTTGCGGTTACCGTGAAAAGAAAGCAGAGTATGCGGGTCAAACCGGCCGGCGGCGCAGAGGCATAGCAATGTCGGCGGTGTACCACGGCGCAGGCTTTACCGGTATCGGCGAGCGCGATCTTATAAAGGCTGTCGTGAAATTACGTAAGGGTAAAGATGATTGCGTTGAAATCCTTGCCGCTAACGCGGATATCGGGCAGGGGTTGAGCACCGCGTTTACAAAAATAGTGGCGCAGGAGCTTGGCCTGCCGTTTGAGCGCGTAATTATCGAGCTTCCTGACACGGGTCGCGTCCCGAACTCAGGCCCGACAGTGGCCTCACGCTCAGTAATGGTGGTGGGTGAGCTCTTACGGCGCGCCGCCGGCAGGCTGAAAGCGGAATGGATCGACGGTGAGGAACAGATCATCGAAGAACGATATAAGTACCCGGAGTTTATGATCCCGTTTGACATCGATAAATTCCACGGCGACGCTTATCCTACGTTTTCATGGGCGGTGACTGCGGCAGAGGTCGAGGTTGACACGCTGACCGGGGATATACGCGTGATCGGCGCGTGGGGCTCATATGACGTCGGCACTCCAATCGACGAGAATATCGTCATTGGTCAAATGGAAGGCGGGTTGGTGCAGAGCCTTGGGTATGGCATGATGGAAAACATCGCCGCTGAAAAAGGCCGTATCAGAAACAACTCATTCAGCGATTATATGATTCCGACTGCCGTTGATTTTCCCGGCGTCCACGTAACTCTTCATGTCGAAGACTATCCGGATGGCCCTTACGGCGCAAAGGGCGCGGGAGAGCTGCCGCTTGTCGGCGGGGCTCCGGCGGTCGTAGAAGCTATAGAGTGCGCATTGGACGTATCGTTGAGCAAAACGCCGTTCCTGCCGGAAGACGTGATGGCGCTGCTCAAGTCTAGAGAGGAGTGTTCATAATTATGCCGGGCGAAATCATGTTTACTCTCAATGGAGCCGATGTAACATACTCCGGTGATTTGGAGGCAAGGCTGCTTGACGTGCTGCGCAATGAGTTCCGCCTGACCGGCACGAAATGCGGGTGCAGGGAGGGTGAATGCGGAGCTTGTTCCGTCATTATCGACGGCAGGCTGGTCAACTCGTGCCTTGTGGCTATGGGGCGCGTTGAGGGCGCCGAAGTCACCACAATAGAGGGGTACAGCAAAACAGCGCGGTTTGAAGCGCTTGATAAGGCTTATGAGTCTGTTTCCGCCGTGCAGTGCGGGTTTTGCATACCGGGAATGATTCTTGCTTCGGAATGCATTCTGGCGGAGAACCCGCACCCGACGGAGGACGAGATCCGTGCAGGGATTTCAGGAAATTTGTGCCGCTGCACCGGGTACAACGCAATCGTAAAAGCAATCGGCATTGCCGCGGAGGAGGGGAGTGGATTATGGTGAAAAGCTATGTCGCCGGGTCGCTTCAGGAGGCTCTTGCTGTACGTAAAGAGCGTCCGGAACTCATCCCATATACAGGCGGGACTGATTTGATGGTTGCTGAGAGGGAGAGCGCGAGCTACCTCTTTTTGCACAAAGTCCCTGATATGAAGAGGATCACTGAAGACGACGAGTTCATCCGCTTCGGCGCGTCCTGCACATTTACGGAAGTCATTGAGTCTCCGCTCACTCCCGGGATATTGAGGGAGGCGTGCCTTCAGATCGCCGCGCCCGCTATCCGGAATGTTGGCAGTCTGGGCGGCAACATCGGCAATGGTTCTCCGAAAGCCGACAGCGCGCTGATTTTCATGGTGACAGACTCAAAGCTCCGTCTGGCAAGCGCGGACGGCGAGCGGGTAATTCCGCTGAAAGAGTTCTATATCGGGAGAAAGAAGCTGGCGCTGAAGCCCGATGAGCTCATTGTTGAGGTTCTGACGCCTAAACGCTTCATTGGCGCTTACTACTACGAAAAGGTTGGCGCGAGAAAGGCTCTGGCAATTTCGAGGGTATCGTTTGCAGGCATTATTGATGTTCAGGACGGAGTCATCCGGCACTGCGCCACAGCTTTCGGATCGATAGGCGACGTGATAATCCGCCTTGAAGAGTTGGATCAAATGCTGATCGGGAAAAGCGTCGATGAAGCCTCGAAACTTAAGGAGGCTTACATCAACGCTTATGATAATGCTATTGATCCAACCGCCGGCAGAGTCAGCGCCGGATACAGAAAAGACGTCTGTATGAATCTGCTGCGTGACTTCCTTGAATCAAACGGGATTTGATTTCACTGTTGATTTGACCGCTTGTAGGGGCGGCCTTTGGCCGCTTGTAGGGGCGGCCTTTGGCCTCTTGTAGGGGCGGCCTTTGGTCGCCAGCATTGAAGGGCGCCCGGTTGAGCGTTGGGAATTATATCAACAATGCTGCTTTGGCCTCTTGTAGGGGCGGCCTTTGGCCGCCAGCATTGAAGGGCGCCCGGTTGAGCGTTGGGAATTATATCAACAATGCTGCTTTGACCAATGGCCGGAGCTCATTGGGCAGGTTCTCGCCGTCTGTGTGATCTGTTGTGACGCCATTATAACGAACGCGGAATGAGCCGTCGTCCAGCGGCAGAAATCCCGCGTTTTTACTGTCGTCAAAATCCTCCTCGCAACTGAATAACGTGAACTTATCAAGATACGGCGCGCTTGAGTATGGGCAAAAGACTTCACAGTTCCCGCACTCGTTGCACATGGAGTCAATATGGATGATTTGCGGCTTCCCATCGACAGACACGGAGACATTTGCTCTGTTCGGGCAGACGTCGACACAGCATTCGCATATTGTGGCGCATTCCAGACATCGCTCCGCGTCGTGTATAGTCGTACAGTCGCTAAACAAGACTCCTTTTTTTGCCACGGCTGGTTTTTTGTCAGGGTTCGCGTTAAGTGCGTCGTACCTCTCAATAGCTTCACCGGTGATCGCTTCGACACACTTGATGGCGTCGGCTACTGCCTCGGCCACGGTCGCCGGACCGTTCGCCGCGTCGCCTGCGACATATACGCCTTTTAGCTCAGTCGCAAGCGTATCACTGTTCAGGAGGGCTTTCCCGTTACCATCTGTCGGGATACCAAAACGCTCGAATAAACTCGAATCCACATTATTGCCAACCGCTGAAATGACTGTGTCGGCAGGGATAGCAACTGTTTGCGGCGTTGGCACGGAGCTGCGCCTGCCCGATACGTCCGGCGCGCCAAGCTCCATTTTTGTGCACAGTAAGAGGCCGTCCTGCAAAGCGATGGGAGAAAGCAACTCATTGAATGTTACTCCGTCTTTTATCGCAAGCGCGAGTTCGTCTGAGTCAGCCGGCATATAACGCTTTGTCCGGCGGTAAACCAGCGACACTTTCTTTACTCCTGCGGCGCGTTTTGCCGCGCGGGCCGCGTCCATTGCCGTGTTGCCGCCGCCGACAACAACTACTTTTTCACCGAGTCGTAAAGAATCGGGGTCGCTCTTGAGGCGCTGCAGAAATTCCAGCGCGTCCAACGCGGTTCCGTTTTTCAATGTGAGAACGCCCGGTTTCCATGCTCCGGCCGCAATGATGATCTCTGAAAAGCCCTCTGATCGAAGCTTCTCAAGGCTATCGATCTCGCTGTTCAAACGGATCTCGACTCCGGTCGCCTGTATCAGGGCGACGTCTTTGTCGATCGCGGTGCGGGATATACGGAACTCCGGTATGACATGCCGGACTATACCGCCCAACTCGCTGCTCTTTTCAAACAGAGTGACAGCGCAACCTGCTTTCGCAAGAAAGTACGCCGCGGAAAGCCCTGCGGGGCCGCCGCCGACGACAGCGACTTTTCTGCCGGGTGCGGGAGGGATGTTCCCGGCAGACTTAGAAATGGCTCGCGTCTCCTCCATCAACTGCTCGTGAGCTTTTTCCGCTGCTTCCAGCTTTACCGCTCGAATATCCACACTCTTCTCGTAAAAACTGCGGGTGCATTTGTCCATGCAGCGGTGCGAGCATATAGTGCCTGTAATAAACGGGAGCGGGTTGCTCGCGGTAATCACCCGGAGCGCTTCAAGATACTTCCCTTCTCCGGCCAGACGCAGATACGCGGGGACGTCCTGTTTGATCGGGCAGCCGTCGCGGCATGGCGCTGTGAAGCAATCAAGCAACGGAACCTGTGACTTCATTTTGCGTTCCGGAGGCTGCCCCGCGGGTTTGATGTATAACGGGTCGCTGCTTGCCGCATCGACAAGAGTACTGAGTTTGTCAATATCTATGCCATCAAAAGTTTTCACTCCGTACCCGGTCAGTTGTTCTGCTATTTGACTCAGCCGCTGATAACCGCCGGGTTTCAGCAGCGTTGTCGCAAGAGTGATCGGCCAAATTCCTGTGTCATATATTTCCCCGATATTGCGGAAGTCCGCGCCGCCGGAATAGCTGATGCGCAGCTTTCCGTCAAACGCTTTCGATAATCTGTTCGCAACTTCGATCGACAGCGGGAACAGCGACCTGCCGGACATGTACATCTCTTCGCCCGGGAGTTCACCCGCAGTTATCCGCACAGGAAATGTGTTAGTCAGCTTAACGCCGAATGTCAGCGAAAGACTGTCCGCTATGCTCAACAACCTTTGCAGCATAGGAACCGCATCCTCAAACTGCAAATCAGATTTGAAGTGGTGGTCGTCAAATGAGATATAATCATAACCCAGCTTATCCAGAGTCTTACGTGCATACCCGTACCCCAGCAGTGTCGGGTTGCATTTGACAAAAGTGTGCAACTTCTTATCCTTGAGCAGATATGACGCGATCCGCTCGATTTCGTCAGGCGGACATCCGTGCAATGTGGAAAGGGTTATCGAGTTGCATATCGCGGGGCTTATGCTTTCAATGTAACCCTTGTCGATATTTTTAAAGCGGGACAAGTTTTCGATCGCCCACTGCTTGCATGCGTGCCATGATTTAGTGTGCTGCGCATTTTTCAACCCTTCGATAAAGCTGTCTATTTTATCCGTGACTATGCCCGCGAGGTCGTATCCGACGCTCATGTTGAATATGAAGGCGTCCGGAGCGCCGAGGCCGAACTCGGCACTGATCAGCTTCAGGGCAAACCATGCCTTTATATACTCGTCCATAGCCTGCGGGACGTAGAGCTCAGTGGACCACTCTACGTTGTAGCCCTCGTCTGTTGCAAGTATGCAGGGTTTCGAAACGGGAAGATCCTCGCCGTCAAGTACCTGTACGGTTTTCAGTTCAAAGAACCGGGCGCCGGCCGCATAACTTGCGATAATATTCTGTGCAAGTTGCGTATGCGGTCCGGCCGCGGGGCCGAACGGGACTTCAAGGCTGCAGCCGAATAGTTCCGGTGGCTTGACGTCCGGCGCGCGGTGAAGCTTTTTGACGCCGAAGACAGATCCTTCGCGTCCGTAATCGCTCAGAATCCGATCCATCAGGTTTCCAAAAGGTATCTGTCTCATCTTATCGCTCATACCAAACCTCCATTTTTTCCCTGTGCAATGTGTTTTGCGGGCGACAGGGGACGGTCGCCCCTACGGGCGCGGGCGATTGATAATCGCCCCTACGGTTTGCGGTAATATGTTCTTTCCATCGGGAGTTTTTGCCTGAACACCCCGTCGAGTTTGTAATATGCTCCTTGTACTGCCGGGGCCGTCGGTATCGTTGAGAGTTCCCCCATGCCTTTGGCGCCGTGCGCAGCCGGAAGCCGCTCGCCGCTATTAACGAATAGCGTTTCAATTTCCGGCGCGTCTGTTGCGCGAAGCAAGCCGAGAGTTCCGAGTTTTGCGGTCGGATACCCGTTCACCACAGGGAAGTCTTCTGTAAGCGCGTACCCGACGCCCATTACGATTCCGCCTTCGAGCTGACCCTGCGCCGCCTTCGGGTTTACAACGGTTCCCACGTCATAAGCCGCAGTCACTTTTGTAACCTTGCCCTTTTCGTCAAGCTCTACTACTTGCGCGGCATAGCTGTACGCGACATGACTGACGGGGAACGGCTTATCGCTGCCCATGGCGTCGGTTTCAGGGCAGAACTCACCGTAGTATTCTTTGCCTTCGAGAGTACGAATCGCCTCCGCTGCCTCCGCTGCCTCCGCTGCCGTACCGTCCGCTGATGAACCATTTCGCAGCTTGTCTAGTTCGGCTTTGAGTTGCCTTGCCGCGATACACGCCGCTTCGCCCGAAACTACAGTCTGCCGCGAAGCCGTAGTGGTCCCGGAATCAGGAGTTCGCGAGGTGTCGGGGAGTTCGGCGACTATTATGTCAGGGGGTACATCTAACGTTTCACAGACCATTTGAGTCAGCACGGTGAGCATACCCTGCCCAATACATGCCGCGCTCGAACGGACATGTACCTTGCCGTTCTCAATCGATATTATACATCTGCCTGTGTCCGGCAATCCTACTCCCCTCCCGGCGTTTTTGAAACAGCTCGCGATACCCGCGTAAGGCGCCTTTTCATACGCGTCCCTGACCGCGAGCAAGCACTCCGCCATGGCAGTCGACTCGTCGGCGATTTGGCCGTTTGGCAGCACCTGCCCCGGTCTTATCGCGTTGCGATAGCGGATCTCCCACGGTGAAATACCAACCATCTCAGCAAGAAGGTTCAGGTTGCTTTCCATGCAAAACGCGGACTGTGTCACACCGAAACCGCGGAATGCTCCCCCGGGCGGGTTGTTTGTATACACGGCCATTCCGACTATATCGACGTTCTGAAAATTATATGGTCCCGCCGCATGGGTGCAAGCGCGCTGCAGAACGGGGCCGCCGAGGCTTGCGTACGCGCCTGTGTCAGATATGATTTCCGCTTTGACAGCTGTGATTTGCCCGTTTTCGTCGCATGCGGTCGTAAAGTCGATTTCCATCGCATGCCGCTTTGGATGGACTTTGAGGCTTTCTTCGCGGGAGAACTTGACCTTGACCGGCTTTTTTGTCAGCCACGCGGCGAGAGCGGCGTGGTGCTGGACTATCATGTCCTCTTTGCCGCCGAATCCGCCGCCGACGAGCATTGTCTTGACTCGTATCTTGTCAATGGGTATCCCAAGCAAGCCGCTGATTTCGTGCTGTTCGTCATATACGCTCTGTCCGCCGGTGTAGAGCAGTATCCCGTCTTCACCGTCAGGCAAGGCAATGGCGCATTCCGGTTCCATAAAGGCGTGGTCTATAAATGGCGTAGAGTAACTCTTTGTAACGACATGTTTTGCAGCCGCAATTGCCGCGTCGGCGTCTCCGCGCTTTATAAACTGCCTGTTCATCATGTTGCCGTTTTCATGGATCAGTGGAGCGCCCTCCGCAAGTGATTGGGCGGGCGACGTTATGGGCGCAAGTTCCTCATAATCGATTTTGATAAGCGAAAGGACTTCATCAAGCGTATCGGACGTGTTAGTCACCGCGATAGCGAGCGCGTCGCCCACATAGCGAGTGATCCCGCCGACCGCGATAAGCGCATCCCAATCCTTGACGATATGCCCGCACTTTATATCTCCCGGTACGTCTTGCGCTGTGATGATACTGATGCAGTCAGGATGTGACGAGGCTTCGGCATAATCGATCGACAATACGCGCGCGCGGGGATATTTTGACCGTAGTGCTTTTGCGAACACCATACCTTCCACAGTGACGTCGTCTGTGTATAGGCCTGTGCCAAGCGTTTTTTCTTCCGCGTCCACACGGAAGAAATCCTCTCCGAGTTTGCCTGTAAACTCCGTCGCCGGGATCGGAAGGTCGTCACGGAGAAATTCCCCTGCTTGTGATATTGCGTCAATTATCTTGACATATCCTGTACAGCGGCAAATGTTTCCGCGAATAGCTTTTTTGATATCCTCGCGAGCGGGGGCCGGGTTTACGTCCAGCAGCCCCTTTGCGCTGATGACCATTCCGGGTATGCAAAAACCGCACTGAACTGCGCCTGCGGCGGCGAAGCAGTAAGCGTATACTTCCTTTTCCCGTGTGGTCAGCCCTTCTACGGTCAGTATGCATTTTCCCTGCAGTTTTGCGATTGTCGGGATGCAGGCTCTGGTCGCCTTTCCGTCGATCAGCACCATGCAGGTTCCGCACGCCCCTTCGCCGCAGCCTTCCTTTACGGAAGTCAGGCGCAGGTCGTCCCGCAGGTATGCAAGAAGTTTCTTGCTCCCGTCATGGCATTCGACATTTTTGCCGTTTACGGTGAATTCTGTTTTTTCATTTAGCATCATAGTCTTACCTCGTTAATGAATGACGGTCCCTGTTTTGCCCGCGAGTCCGTCTCTTGCTTTTGAGAGCATTGTTATGAGCGCTCTGCGGTCAGGCCCGGACTTTACGAATGCCAGTGCGGCTTCCACTTTAGGCAGCATTGACCCCGGAGCGAAATGGCCTTCGGTTATATAGCGCTCCGCATCATCCACGGTCATCTCGCTTAACCACTCCTGATCAGGCTTGCCGTAACGGATGGCCACTTTTTCCACAGCAGTCAGAATGACAAGCATGTCTGCGTCCAGTTCCTCCGCAAGCTTTGCGCTGGCGAAGTCTTTGTCTACGACAGCCGACGTTCCCTTCAGGTGCCGGCCTTCGGTCTTTTTGACCGGTATGCCGCCGCCGCCTACTGCCACAGGGATCTGACCTGCTTCGAGCAGCGCGAGGACTGTTTTGCTTTCCACGATACCAATGGGTTTCGGTGAGGCGACGACGCGCCGCCAGCCGCGCCCGGCGTCCTCTTTCATGTCATAGCCGCGCTTTGTCATATCCGCGGCTTCCTCTTCCGTGTAGTACGCGCCGATAGGTTTTGACGGGTCTGCAAACGCGGGGTCGTTTTCATCCACAAGCGTTTGCGTGATGATCGTCGCCACCGGTCTGTCGACGCCTCTGTCAAGAAGTTCTTCGCGAAGCGCGTTCTGGATGTCGTAACCGATGTAACCCTGGCTCAGGGCCACACACACCGACATAGGGATATAGAATATGTGTTCGTCAAATTTCGCGGCGGTTTCCATTGCAAGGTTGATCATGCCCACTTGCGGCCCGTTGCCGTGTGTGATGATGACGTCGAAGCCGTCTTCGATCAGGTCCGCGATAGCTTTCGCGGCGATTTTTACCGCGATCATCTGCTCGTGCAGGTTGTCGCCAAGGGCGTTGCCGCCCAGCGCCAGTACTATTCTGTGCATATTTTCTCCGCCTTTCCCGAGAACCCCTACGATGGGTTGAGCAGGCGCGGTTTCCCTTTGATCGCCAGAGTTTTCAGCATCCCGGCGGGGTCTTTGCATTTGGACAGGAAAATCATCGCGGCTATTATATATGGTTTGAAACCGGCTTGCCTGTAAAGCGGCTCGCGGTAACGGCTAAACACGGAGGCGTCAACCTCGCCGGTCTCGCAGCTTACGCCGGTGATATCGGCAGGCAAGCAATGTAAGTAGAGCGCTTTTCCGTCTCCGGTAAGCTTCATCATCTCTTCAGTGCACGCCCAATCGCGGTGCTTGGCGTTCTGTGAAAGCAACTCCTTTTCCAAAGCCTTGATACCCGCGTCGTCGCCGTTTCCGTAGAGGATCGTTCTCTTCTCCATTGCCGCGTACGGCGCCCAGCTTTTCGGGTAGACAATGTCCGCGTCTCTGAAAGCTTCAGCCATATCGTTTGTCTTGGCGAAACTGCCTCCGCTTATAGCGGCGTTAGCTGCGGCTACATCCTCGACGTCGCCCATTACCTCATACCCTTCCGGGTGGGCAAGGCACACTTCCATACCGAAACGTGTCATTAAGCCTATAACTCCCTGCGGCACCGAGAGAGGTTTGCCGTATGAAGGAGAATACGCCCATGACATCGCGAGTTTTTTCCCTTTGAGGTTCTCAACTCCGCCAAAATGATGAATTATGTGCAGCATGTCCGCCATCGCCTGCGTGGGATGATCGACGTCGCATTGCAAGTTTACCAGCGTCGGGCGCTGCTCAAGCACGCCTTCTTCAAAGCCCTGTCTGACGGCGTTGCCTACCCCGCGCATGTAAGAGTTGGCTTTGCCTCTCTACATGACGCCCCGAA
>Ga0082212_10011763_pt1 | contig 11072 bp, 3 predicted proteins | sample TergutNt197P3_FD_71548 | JGI IMG/M metagenome (GOLD analysis project Ga0082212, IMG submission 71548) | Neocapritermes taracua P3 segment gut microbial communities from Petit-Saut dam, French Guiana - Nt197 P3 | ecosystem: Host-associated > Arthropoda: Insects > Digestive system > Gut ... | reverse complement strand
CAGCCACTCCGCCAAGGGCACCGGCATTTGCAGGTTGCACCCACGAAAGTTCTACTTTCTTGTTTGTTCCTGAGTATGCACTGGCATCAACGAGGGATAAACCAACTCCAGAGGGATCCGCCGGAGTATCCAGTTTACTACCGACTCTCCGCGTGACTGTTGCCGCATCGGAGGGGATGCCGCCCGCGGGCGGCAATAACACCACACTGAACGTGTACTCGCCAGAGGCAAGTCCAAGAAGAGTGATCTGACGTTGAGCACCAGTAATACTCATATCGCCTTCGCCGTATGTGTACGTTTGCCATTTTTCTGTACCGATAATCTCGTTGCCTTCTGCATCTTTGTCACCAGCGGCAAGGGATGGGTAACCGGGATGTGGAACACCGCCTACTTCCCAACCGGGATATGCATCGCCCGCTTCCCATATGGACTTCCCGTCCCAGTAAGTAATCTCGAAGAGAGCATCATTGGCGACACCGCCAGCGACGTTCCACCGAAGCACCACGTCCCACTTGTTTGCGGCAGCCGGTGCCGGATCGATGGGTACTATGAGATCCGTCGGTGCGGGTTGTTTCGCTCCAAAGAGTACGTTCCCGGAGACCAAGACATTCGATGCGGCGTAGCCATCCGCCGCAACAGAGATTCTGAATTGGTACTCGTTCGCATCGAACCCTGAAAGTTTTGCCCAACGTGTGCTTCCTTCCGTCGTTTCATCTCCCTTAACATCGCCCGGGACAAGAGCGTATGTTGTCCATGCCGACCAGCCAGAACCCACTCTTTCTCGATACTGGATGGTATATGTCGTATCCTCGGCAGCGAGCACTTTTCCCGTCCCATCGGTAGCGGCAAGCCACTCGACTTTCACGTCCCATTTACCGGTGAGTTGTGCGACTTTGTCCGACTCGGGAACGTTCACTTCGCCCGGGATATTCAGTTGTTCTGCTTCCCACTTTCGGGTCAGCGTCCCCTCGCTGCTATTGTAACCACCCGGCGACGATGCCTTAACTCGGAACTGGTACTCCACACCGTCCTTGAGTCTGTCAATGTTTACGGATCGTGAACCCAGCGCCGACAGTGCTACGTTGTTGGTCAGAGTTTTTGTCGAGTGCCATGTTGCACCGCCGTCGTCACTGTACTCGACATTGTAGGAGACACTCGCCGGCGGCGGATTTCCCTCTCCCTCTACGCCCGATGCGGTCCAGGACAGATCAACCGACCATGTCGTGCCGTTAAAAACTCCCGCCCCGACGCTGAGAGACGGCGCACTGTTGTTATAGTTATTCACCGTGACGCGCTTGTTGAGGGTACTGACATCCGAGCCCGTCGGGAGAGCGTTGGCATTGAGATCACTCGACGTGTGGAGTCCATATCCTTCCGCACGAGCGACTACAATAAATATCAATGCTGGTTGCCCCACCGGGAACCGATGTTCATAGAAAGTGCCTGTTAGCCCTGTAGCGATGGGAGTATTGTAGGGAGCGTCATCGAAAAACGTACCGCTATACCGATAATAGACATCATAGACCACCGAGCCGCCGCCGGGTGCGGAAACGGCATCCCATTCAACGCGAACGACCCACGTGTTGTCGGATGCCTGGTAGGAGCCGGGCTTCTGCACGGGAGTCACATTCATGTTGTCCTCATTCGGGGCTGCCAAGTTGGGATTCGACAATGCGAAATTGACTGTGCCATCGACATCACCTGTGTGTGTCGATGAAGCCATTGATTTGGCGCGGACCAGGAAAACGTAATTTGCGGGGTCGAGTCCTTCAATGGTCGCCGTGCCGCCGCTCACATGTTCGGATGCCAGATGCCAAACGTCATCTTCGTTGTGGTACCATACTTCAAAGTCATACGTTGCACCTGCCGTGAGATCTACCGTCCATGTCACCGTTACGGGCCACTTATTGCCGGCACCAAGCGTATCTCCCCGGCTGGCACTGACACTAATGGTTCCCGCCAATGGATCCTTGTTCAGATCTATATCAAGACGAGTACCTTCCTTCGTCGCATACCCATTTGCCGTTGCAACGACCCTAAAGTCATAGTGTTGAGTGATGGTGAGACCGGTGAACACGTGCGAATTACCACTCGCAACGACACCCGCACCCCAGTCACCGGAATCAGTTGCCTTGCAATAGACCGTGTAGGTTACGCCAGCAGGCGCGTCAGCCAGGTTCCATGAGAACGTAGCGTCACACGTGGTGCCAGCCTCATTCGACTTGTTGGTACCGAGGCTGTCAAACTCGTTCATGGTGTACATGGTCAACGCCATTCCATCGGAAGCGTCGGAATAACTGGCACTATACCCATCTGCCGTGACTGCGACTCGGACAACCAGGGGGTAATCCGCGGGCATCGTCGGAAGTCCCGAGATGGTTGCCGTGGTGCCTGATATGGAGCGAGTAACGTTCCCCTGTCCGGGTGCTATAGATTCAATATAAGCATTCAGTTGTGCCAGTGTCCCAAAACCCAATACGCCTTCACTGACGTAATACTCAAACTCAAGTTCGTAGGAGACACCGGGTACGTCTGGAACAGCACTCCAACTTGCGTGGACTGTCCACGTCCCTTCCGAATAGTCCGATGGATTCCTTGAAAGCACGGGTGCTGCCCAACCAACGGGGAGCGGTACAGGAACCAGCGGTGCGGCTGCCGTCGTGATGGTATTTGACTCTTCTGACCATGGGGAATTATTTTCCGCATCGGGGGCAACTCCCATAACCCGGAATTGATAGCCCGTGCTCGCGACGAGTCCGGAAACGGTCGCCGAAGTCGGCGTGAGGAACGAAACGCTGGATGCGGATGTCCATGTGCCTGTTGCCTCCACCCTGTATTCGACGGCGTAACTCGCTGCTACCGCAGGCGGCGTGGAGGGATCCGTCCATGTAATCGTAATCGAATTTGAGGTCGGCGCACCCGATACGGCAGGTTGCGTGGGTTGTTTCAGTTTCATTTCTGCAACCGCTTCCAACTGCACTTCGAAGGTATCCGACCAATCGGAAGCGGCTCCATCGGCGGTCTTTTCACGATATTGGAATTCATACGTATCATCGTCGCCATCAAGATCGGCAACGATGACCTCCGCCATTCCCCCACCGACCGTGGCGGAAACGACAACCCAAGTATCCGTTCCCTTTTCCCGGTATCGAACATCAAATGCATCCGTGCCATCTTCGGTATTCCATGTCAACGTAATGGAATTCTCCGTAGATGATGGGGCAGTGCCCGGATAGTTTTCGGGCTTGGCAGGATCGAGGGCAGGCTTCTCCGGCACTGTCTTCAGCGGTGACTTTGCGGTGGTCGTTGTTTTGGGTGCGAGTCTGCCCACCAACGATGTAACGGTTCCTCCGTCCGGTGCGGTGCCGACCGCCCGGACAAAAACGGTGTACGCTGTCGCCGGGTCGAGTCCGCTGATCGTTGCCTCTTTTGCGTCTGTGTAGAAGTTGTCCACCAGTGCCCCCGCCTGTGCGAGCGGGAGAGTCTTGTGTGCGCCCTTGTAGCAGAAAACCTCATATTTCTGAGTTACGTCTTTGGCAGGGGCTTTGGTGTACGCCGCCCAATTCACGGTAATTTGCTTATCTCCCGTCTTCGGTTTGACCAATTTCGGCTTCGGTGCATCGTACTTCACTGTCGTGGCACTGGTCTTGACCGCCTTTGGTTTTGTTTGTCCAGTGGCTTCCGATTCGACGTTAAACGTGTATTTCGTCGACGCATTTAAGCCGCCGACACGTAGTGTGAAGAGAGCGGTTTTGTTCAGGTCTTCTAAAAAGACATCATCGGGATTATCGAATTTTAAGCCGCCATTGATGTAATTTCCGCCCTCGTCCTTCGCGATTCCCCATTTTCCGCTGGTGTTTTTCACGAGCACGAATGTGTATGTTTCGAGGGTATTTGCCTTTGCCGTTCCTGCGGTTACCTTAAATGTGATCGTTTCGGTTTCCGGCATGATGCTCTGCTGGTTCAACTTGAGCGTTACGTAGTTCAGACCGATGTTGGTCGTGACGGCTTTGGTATTTTTGACTGCGCCGAGTCCCTTGATATTGGCGTATTTCGCAACATTGAGGGTGACATTAACATCCTTGTATTTTGGACCCGTCGCCGCTGTGGCGGCTTTGACGACGGCTTTTTTTGCTCCGGTAATTTCGATGGTTACGGAAGCCACATAATTGTTCCCGATCAACCGGAAATCACTCACGTCAACGGTGCCGAGCACCGTAGAAGGGCTGGCACTATCCACGACACGGTACAATGCACCACCTGCTTCGAACTCGGCTGGAGTGACTTTCCAATTTGCTTTGGTAATGGTTATGTTCACGGTAGCGGACTTGGCATTTTTGATGACCGAAGCCTTTGCCGCCGGTGCCGCACAGGTTGCGGCATCCGTCACTGCCGCCTTGGTAACGGTATTCGACGAAATCACGTTGTGTTCCGCAACTCCGGTGCTTACGCCGACCACTCGGAATTCGTATGTCGTGGACTCTTCGAGACTATCAATGGTGATCGTTCGTATGCCCGCTGCATCGGCGGAGGTGAACGCTGTAAAGTTATCCCATCCTCCCTCGGCGTTTTTCAGTTCGACCGTGTAGGTTACGGGGTGAGAAGTCGACTCGTCGATTACGTCTTCGGCAAGATTGAACGAAAAGACGAGTTTCGTGTCTGTCGATTCTGCTTCAATCTTGGTGAGGGTTACGGTGCCGATTTCCTCTTGTAGAGCCGGGGTGTATTCGGTTTGTACGGTGTCCGGCTGTTCGTAATAATCGTTGGCGATGCCCAAGGGCGTGACCGAGAGCATTTCTCTCCCCTCGAGTTCCTCGATTCGGCACTGCCGACCGCGCCGCTGTTTGTTTGCTCTCCTCTTCGAGGAGTTAGAATTGTTAGAATCGTTACCAAAGAAATTGAAACCACTGAAATCGAATTTGCTCAAGCGGAAACCAAATGATTGACACGTTGGTCGTGTTTTTGCAAAGTCTAACAAAATAAAGACTTACGCATTTGTTTTTTGCGGATTGTTCATTATGCGGAACAACACGTGTCCAGTTCTGGACACTAATGCCGTTTCAACACTATCAAAAAGTTTCCCTATTTTTAGAAAATAACCGGTTTTTTGTGATATTGGATGGTTTGCGTGGTACTCTGGACATGTCTGGACACGGAATTCCTCTAACATCACAACAACAATGACAAAATCTCGTACAACCCTGCCCAAAATGGGCAACAACGGCGGTACCGCCTTTGTCCGAATCAATGGAAAACGAATCTACCTCGGTAAATTCGGCTCTCCTGAATCCGTCCAAAATTATGCACGGAAAATTGCCGAGTGGGCAGTTAATATCAACGTACAGGGAAAAACCATCCTACCCGCTGGTCATATCACTATCGATGCGCTGGTAACTTCCTTCCTGAATCACACCCAAAAACACGCCCCCTCCCACTATCACAGTTGCCAGTCCGCCCTCAAGGTGGTCCTACACCTCTATTCCGGTTTAGCGGTTGATGATTTCACCCCGAAATGTCTCGCGGCAGTCCAATATCAATGTACTCAGCAAACTGATCACAAAGGTAAACCATACAGCCGCCAATACTGCAATGCCCTTATCAACTCCATCAAAAGAATGTTTCGATGGGGAGTTGCACAGGAATTGGCATCACCGATAACGGCAGATGCCCTTAAGTACGTCCCGGCATTGCAACAAGGACACACAGAAGCCCCTGAAACAAAGCCTCGTGAGGATGTTTCCGATAACGCTGTTCAAGCAACTCTACCGTATTTGTTGCCCACGGTGGCGGCGATGGTACAAGTTCAACGTTTGGCGGTCATGCGTCCGAACGAAGTTTGCCGAATGTGCGTTGGCGACATCGACATGAGCCGGAAGGATGGTATCTGGATTTACACACCGCCGAAACACAAGGGGGCATGGCGTGGTCACGGACGATGTATTCCCCTGGGCAAGCCGGAGCAGGCGTTGATTATTCCCTACTTGGAAGGTAAAACACCGGAGCAGGCCGTGTTTTCACCCAAGACGGCAATGTTGGAAAAAAAGGAGAGAGATGCAAACCGTCGAAAAACGAAAACCTATGCGAGTCAAGTGCAGCGGGCGGCGTGCAATGCTGCAAATCCCAAACGGAAAGTTCGAGAACATTATTCCTCGATCTCGTATGCACAATCCATTAGACGGGCAATAGTAGTTGCGAACCGTTCTCTATCAGATGGACTAAAAATACCGCACTGGACTCCCTATCAATTGCGACATGCGGGAGTGACGGAGTTGGTTTTTGAAAATGATGGTAATCTGGACATTGCCCGCGCCGTAGCGGGGCAAAAAAGCATTGTCGTCACGCACGGATACAACCATGCCGACATACACATTGCCATTGAACAGGCAAAACAACGAGGAGACCAGGCAGACATCGGACACTTACAACCTTCCATTCGTTTCAACAGAACATTGCCTCCTAGTTGGGCTTCATTTTTGTTTTTCACAGGGACACGAAGCCTACTGAACGATAGCAAAAAATTTCGACTCCTTTGCGAACTTTATGCCTTGGTGAGAAAAAAATAATCGGGGACAAACTGTCCATTATCAAACGTTTTGCGAACATTGCGTTCCATTTGATCCCAGTTGAAGTATATCCAGTTTACCCCAGTTTCCCCTTTTTATGTGCTGAAAAACAGGTAAATGCTCCGTTTCGATGAATTTGTTTTCACTCAGAACCGGCTAAAAATGGGCAAAAACCTCAATTTCGAAAAAATATTCTCAAAGTTCTCTTCCCCCTATTGCATTTATTGTGGAAGTGTGTTATAATGGGGGTAACAGTGGTGGGGGTTGTGTCGTTTTTTCGGTACTCCTCATCGTTATTTTGCTGGCGGTGTGGCACTTAGTTCACGCCACGGATGCCCCTGTAAGGATACGAATAGGGTGTCTCCGAATAATCAGCCCTTATACACCTAACCCGTAGTTTAGACATGAGCAATGCGGATGTCATAGGTTGCGGTTTCTTGGATGCTGTATTCAAGTTTCTGTTGTCTTTACGGACGTGTTCCGTTGCGGTTACGTATAACAGTTGACTCGGAGACCAGTGCGGAATTTGCTGATCACTCGGCAACGAACGGTTCGCTTTTTTGATTGCCAATTTGATAGATTGTGAATACGTCCCCGGATCATAGTGTTCCCGAGCATTCTGTTGGGGATTTTCGGCACGCTGAGCCGCCCGTTTTTCTTTCCAAGGACAAAGTTTTCTTTTCCGACGACTCGAATCCTTCTCTTTTTTCTCCAACAATGCCGTCTTTGGAGAAAAAACCGCCTGCTCCGGCAATTTTCCTTCCAAGTACGGTAGAATAAGGGCTTGCACCTGCTTACCAAGCGGGATGCTACATACCTGTCCCGTTCTCATAGAGGGCGAATAAATCCAAACACCATCCTTCTGACTCCGGTCAATGTCACCAACTCGCATCCGGCAGACCTCCAGCGATTGCATGACCGCCAACCGCTGGACTTGCACCATTGCCGCTACGGTGGGCAACAGGTGCGGCAGTGTGATATTTACCACGTCGTCGGGAACTGGCAAGAAAACATCCTCCCGGCGAGACTTCGTTGCCTCGGGGGCATCGGTGCGACCCAACTGTAATGCGGGAACATGATTGAGAGCATGTGCCGTGTTCGGAGAAACCAAACCTTGAACAACCCCCCACCGAAATACTTTTTTGATGTGCTTGACAAGAATGTTGCAATATTGGCGGCTATACCGGTTGCCATGCTTATCAACCCTTTGGGTATATTGATGCTGAACCGCAACGAGACATTGCCGAGAAAAGGAATCGACCGTTTTTTCAGAATAGAGTTGGAGCAGAACTTCGGTAGCGGACCGAAGCATATAGTAGTGATTATTACAGACACGTTTTTTGGCATCCTCCAAAAAAATGGCGACCAGCGAACCGATGGTAATATCACCTACGGGTGGAGGTGATTTTACCGGTGTACTGCCGCTGGCAACACACTCAGCGATGCACCGGGCGTAATTTTCATAGGACTCAAGGGTACCGAATTCACCAAGATCAATCCGTGTGCCATTGATTTGGACAAAAGCGATACCGCTATCATTTCCTATTTTGAACAAATCGGAGGGAAGAGGCTGAAGTTCCGCTGTTCCAATGGTTGGAGGCACAGTTGTTGGCTTTTCGATTGCCGATTCCGTTATATTTGCAAGTTGAAGAGGTGCCCAGTGCGGAATCTTTTGATCATCCGGCAACGAACGGTTCGCCATGTCTATTGCCCGTTTAATGGCGACCGCATACGCCAGTGAAGTGTAATGTTCCCGAACCTTCCGCTGAGGATTTTCGGCACATCGGGTCGCTCGCAGGACCTGACTCGGATGGATTTTCGTTTTTCGGCGTTCAGCATCCTTTGCCTTTTTCTCCAGCAAGGCAGTTCTGGGAGAAAAAACTGCCTGTTCTGGCGATTTCCCTTCCAAGTACGGCAGAATAAGGGCTTGTTCCCGCTTGTCTAATGAAATTATTTTGTCGTTGCCTTGACGCGCCGGTTTTTGGGGAATGTAAGTCCAAAGACCATCCTTCCGACTCCTATCAATATCGCCGACTCGCATCCTACAAACTTCGTTCGGTTGCATCCCTGCCAAGCGTTGAACTTGCACCATGGCTACCACGGTAGGCAACAGGTACGGCAACGTAGCATTGACCGCCGCATGGGAGAGAGACTCGCCACGGGTTTTCGATTCAGGGGCTTCAGTACGTCCCCGTTGTAATGCTGAGACATATTTAAGAGCGTCTGCTGTCGCGGGAGAGACCAACCCTTGTGCAACGCCCCAGCGAAACATCCACCGGACGTGATTGACAAGGGTATTGCAGTATTGACGACTGTATGGCTTACCCTTCTTATCGGTCTGCTGAGTGAATTGATGTTGAAGAGCAGTGAGACATTTTGGTGTGAAGGAATCGACCGGAATGTTGGAGTAAAGAGGCAAAAGTACCTTGACTGCAGAACGAAAGGTATAGTGGTGGGAACGACCGCTTGACTGAACGTGTTCTAAAAAAGCGGTTGCCAGAGAATCGACGGTAATGACATCAGTGCGTACGATGTTCTGATGAGTGTCGAATCCGATTGCTTTGTCAGAAAATGGACAAAAATCGTATGCACAAGGATTGGATGATGGGGACGATTTTTCCAGTACAGTACCATTGGTTGTCCATTCAGCGATGTGTCGGGCGTAATTTACATGGGCTTCAGGAGTGCCGAATTTTCCGAGATAGATACGTTTTCCGTTGATCCACACGAAGGCAGTACCGCCGTCATTGCCCATTTTAGGCAGGGTAGGACGTGATTTCGTCATGATTCTCTCTTATCATTCAACAGCCGGCGCACAGTTTACCATACTATCACGATTACTGCAATCGCCCCCGAATGAAAATTTTCCACCACACTTCCCAGCGACCGTCGGACGACATCTGATTGAATCTCGCCTTCTCCTTGTGCATAAAATTCCGGCTCTTTTTACCACTTCACGGTAACTTTTTTCAGAGCCGACTTGGCGACAACGTTGCCGTCGAGATCGTAAATGGTCTCCCGAATGCCAATCACGGCTTTGTTGTCGGTAGTGTCCTTTGATGAGAGCAATCCATCGAACGAGCCCGTTATCACTCCCCCAGTCTCATCAATATCGATTTCTCCTAAAGGCAACGCAATAAATTGCTTACGGGTCTCGCTACCAATTCTATCATCATACCAAACACACTCATAACCTCTGGCGTACGCGTCATCGGGAAGTCCATTCTTATAGGTCGCCGAAATCGTTCCCGTGAGCGTTTGAGTACCCGTAACCTGCTTGATGCTTGCCGCTCTGTAAGTCTTCGGCGAAGCACTGATCTTGGCAATCGTCGATCCAACTTCGGTGCCATCAATCGTTGCAATTTCACGGATGCCAAACGTGTACTTTTGCGAGGCTAATCCCTTGACCGTTACTTGTCCTGTGCCCGTGAATGTGACTCCCGTTGCGGAGACCTCTATGCCCGCACCTTCGAATCTTATCCCTTCTCTTGCCATAAACCCGATAAGGGTACTACCAAAGAGCCACTCCTTGCCGACATAGATACCTACCTCGTATCCTATTTTTTCCCCACTGAATCCGCTGGCAGTGGATGTACTCGACGATTTCGCCAACTCGAACACAACAGAGCCTACTCCGGCGGTAAGGGTGGCTTGCTTGTTCACTTTCCCCTTCGGTGCAACATACTTTTTCGTCGAAGCAGAAACCTTCGTTACTTTCGAGAACGTTTCTCCCGTCTTGGATTGCATGTTGACCGTGTATTTTGTCCCGATTGCCAAACCAGAAACCTTTACTTCGATTCCTCCATCCCCCTTGGCAGACACGGTAAACGTGCAATTCCCGGAAGTTCGTATCAACGAAACACCGTCCAAAATGTCAGTCAGTTCCTCCGAAAAGATGGTTACGCTCGCGACACAAGGAGCCGGTGTGTTCCTTTTCCAACCTTTCGGCTTCGGAGCGAGAACATCGAACGTGATTTCATCCGCACTGAATGTCGCCGCTGGATTCCAAATAAATGCAAGGGAAGTCTGCGTAGGTTTGGTATGCGTCTTGTCGAGTTTAACTCCCTTCACGGTATCAAGACTACTGCTGATTTGACCAACGTTGTTAACGATGCCGGATTCGGCATACGTAGTCACCACAATGCCTGTTGACCATCCCGAAATGGCATCTCCGCTCCCTCTGGAACGCATTTGGAACTCATACGTGGTGCCGGATTCAAGACCGCTGACTTTTGCCGTGGTTCCCACAAAAGCAACATTCTCATTTTCCGAAGACCATTCACCAAAGTCTGCATCGCTAATGGTGCGGTATCGAATTTCGTAGCCAATCGCACCGGGTACAGTATTCCAAGCCAGCGCAACGGAGTTCGGAGTTCTGTCTGTGCTACGGAAAATGCTCTGTACTATCAACGGTTCATCATGGGTCAAAGTGGGAATGCTACCCGACCAATCGGAGTCGCCATACACGCCAACACCAATCGCCTTGACTCGGACAAAGTAAGTTTTGTT
>Ga0082212_10011762_pt1 | contig 11072 bp, 11 predicted proteins | sample TergutNt197P3_FD_71548 | JGI IMG/M metagenome (GOLD analysis project Ga0082212, IMG submission 71548) | Neocapritermes taracua P3 segment gut microbial communities from Petit-Saut dam, French Guiana - Nt197 P3 | ecosystem: Host-associated > Arthropoda: Insects > Digestive system > Gut ... | reverse complement strand
GTATTCAGGTACTGTGTCCCGAAAACTTTTCCTTGCCCACGGGAACCGTTTTGGCGTAGACGCAGGCGGGCAAACCATCGCAGCCGCCGCCAGGAATGCCGGGGCCGAGGCTGCCCTGTTTGGCCACACCCACACACCCCACTGCTCCATGGTAAACGGAATCTTCCTGCTTAACCCCGGCAGCATTGGCCGTTCACGGAGTAATGCCGGCCCAACCTTTGCCGTCCTGGAATGTCCTGCCAAGGGCCCGCTTAACGCCCGGTTTTTTTGTTTGGTAAGCAGGGGCAGAAAAATTGAAGTGAGGGAACTTGAATTGTAACGGCTAATTCAGTCTAATCGGCAAATAAGTCAGAATGAGTACCTGTACCGGAGGCTGAAAGTATCAGAGTGTCTTCGAAAATTTGATAGACCAAAAGCCAGTCAGGTTCAATATGACATTCTCTAAAATCTTTTAAATTTCCGGTAAGTTGATGATCAAAATAACGTTCAGGCATTGGCTTTTGGCCTGCCAACAGGTTGAGGGTAACTGTCAGCTTACTCATATTTTTGCCTCTTTTCATCATCCTTTTGGCATCGCGTTTCATTTTATTGGTGAATTTGATTTGAAGCATGAATCAATCTTTTAACATGGCGGCAACCGCATCTTCTGCCGTTTTATAAGGTCCGTGCAAATTGCGGCGGTTACGGGTATCTGCAATTGCTTCCAGCAAATCAGCATTTGGTTCCCGATGCTTAACTGCGAATGGTATGCCATCGTTTGCCAAAGCAGCCGAAAGAAACATTCGAACTGCCGTTGAGGTGTCTAAACCAAGACTGGTAAAAAGAGAATCTGCCGCTGTTTTTATATTATCATCTACACGAATTTGGATCGTAGCCATAATAAAGCTCCTGTATTGTATTACATCTACAATGTAATACAAATAACAGTATATATCAAGCTTTTATAAAATATCAGTTTCCCTTTAACAGCATAATCAGCTTTTCTTCATCGCCTTCAGCTTCAAGGGAACGGAGACGCGAAAGGCTTTGCAAAAAACCATAATTTGCCCTGATAAGGTTGTTCCGGCTGGTGATAAGCAGCGAAGAAGCTTCCCCCAGATCGGATACTGAGCTCTGGGAAAGCCGGTACCGTTCCATTACATATTCAAAATGCCTTTCGGTGTACTCAAGGGTCCGGCGTGATGAAAGAACCGCTTCTGCCTGCGCAATAGTATTCAGAAGTGCGCTTTGCAGCTCGGTTTCCAGCGAACTTACCGCACTGATGTAATCCAGCGCCGCAGAGTCTCTGGATATTTTGCTTCGTTCGATTTTATTGGACATAACCCAAAAATCAATCGGTATGGTTCCCCGGATCGAAACGCCGCCCGAGCTTGTATTGGAAAACCTGTCATTGCCCAAATAATTAATACCGGCGGCAAAAATTGTAGCGGTTATCGTTGGCGAAAAATCCCGTTTGGCGAGGGAAAGGTTTTTTTCCGCTACCTGAATGTTAAGCGCAGCCCTGGAAAGGGACGGGTTATTTGCCATAAGGAGTCTGTGAAAACCGGCGTATAATGCATCGGCGGCTTCATCGGAAATTCCCGCAAGGCTCCGGATTGTTTCTTCGTAACCGGTAAAATCGATCTCCTCCAACTCAACAGTCCCGGTAAGGCCGGTAAGGGCTCTAAGCCTTGTCAGGGAAAGGGCAAGGTTCCGCCGCGCCTGGTTGCGGGAATTTTCCCGCGACTCCTTGTCCGCCAGCGCCCGCAGGTAATCGCCCAGATTGATAATCCCGGTTGCATGGCGTATCTCGGCAATGGAAAAAATCAGATCTGCTGTCTGCAAAAAAGATTCCGCCGCTTCCAGGTTTGCCGCCGCTTCCAATACCGCATAGTAGGCATTGTCCGCCGAGTCAAGCACATTAAAGTATTCTATCAGCGCTCCCTTTCGTACATTCTCTGTTGCAATTGCAGAGATCGCTTTTAGGATAAAATGTTTTCCGCCCTCAAACAATATTTGTGTTATGGAAAAAGTTGCGCCCGCTGTCAGCGTGTCAACAGGGTTAACAAATTTCCAGTCTTTCTGGTAATTCATCGAAGCGCTGTACCCGGCCGAAAGGGATGGCAGCATGGAATACAGCTGGTTCCGTTCATTAAGTATGCTGCTCTGTATCTGCATATTGTATTGGGCAAGGCTGCGCGAATTTGCCAGGGCAAGTGTACGCACATCTTCAAGATTGATTGTTTGGGCAAACAAGCCTCCGCCTATTATTAACAATAAAAAAATATTAATTCTCTTCATCATACTTCCCCTATTCATACCTTAATGCGTCAATTGGATATAATTTGGCCGCTTTTAATGCCGGGTAGTAGCCGAATATTATCCCTACCAGGGCGGCAAACAAGACGGAAACAACAACAACCGGCAGGTTAATTGCAGTGGGAAGGCCGGTAGTTGAAAGTATCCGGGCGGCAAGAAAAGCCATGGCAATTCCGATGGCTCCGCCCATAAGGCTTAATATCACCGACTCGGTAAGGAACTGCAAAAGAATATCCCGTTTACGGCCGCCAACTGCCATTCTGATTCCAATCTCCCGTGTCCGCTCGGTAACCGAGACCAGCATGATGTTCATAATACCGATGCCGCCGACCAGGAGCGATATTCCGGCAATGGCTGCCAACAGCGATGTTAGTGTCTTTGACGTTGCCGACGCCATGTCGATCATATTCGCCTGGTTCATAATAACAAAGTCGGAGTTTATCCCGTCGGGGATATTTCTGGATTCGCGGAGAAGGAGCTCTGTCTCTTTCTGTGCGGTTTCCATATACTTCTTGTCGATTACGCTCATCAATATCATATTAACATAAGGGGAATTGTTAATCCGTGTCATTGCCGTATCCATGGGGACAATGACAATATCATCCTGATCCCTGCCGTCCATGTCGGCGCCCTTGCTTTCCAAAACGCCGATAACGTTAAAGTAAACCGTACCGATTCGTATCTGCTGGGAAACCGCCCTGTCTGCATCGCCGAACAGGTTCTTTGCCGTTGTGCTGCCCAGAACCGCCACGGTATTGCGGAGCGACATATCTTCATCGTCAAAAAAATAACCGGCGCTTACATTCCAGTTTCGTGCAACAAGAAATTCAGGCTCGACTCCCTGAAGCCTGACCTGGGCGCTTCCGTCGCCGCCAATTACATTGGCATTGTTGTTCTGGACTATACCGGAAACTGCGGCGGCAAAACTCGATTCGTTTTTAAGTTTTTTCAAATCATTTTTGCTGAAAGCCGACACCCGGACACCGGCACTCCGCGGCGGCGGCCGGTACGATATCTGCAGCAAATTGGTCCCCATGGCGGTTATCCGCTCTTCAATGGCGCGCCGCGAACCTTCGCCCAGCGCAACCATAATAATTACCGACCCAACGCCGATTATTACACCCAACGACGTTAAAAGGCTCCGCATCCGGTTACGGAGGATGGAACGGAAACAGGTCTGGAATAACTGAACAAAGTTCATGCTGTGTTTTTAAATCCTCCTGCAAAATTCCTACGTGGCCTGCTCCGACAACAGTGCGTGATCCCGTTTCCATTTGGCAAGATCGTCCGGAGCGCTGCGGCGCTTTGACACCTGTTTATCGGACACCAGTTCCCCGTCGCGCAGGGTAATGATGCGTTTGGTGTAGGCTGCCAGTTCCGGTTCGTGTGTTACCATGATAATTGTTTTCCCCTGCCGGTTGAGTTCCTGAAAAAGCCCCATGATTTCAAGGGTCATCCCCGTATCAAGGTTGCCGGTCGGTTCGTCAGCCAGGATAAAAGCGGGATCGTTTACCATTGCCCGCGCTATGGCAACACGCTGCTGCTGCCCGCCGGAAAGCTGCGAAGGAAAATGATCCATGCGCTCCGCCAGCCCCACTTCCCGAAGCACCGCCATTGCCCGCTCTTTCCTGTCTGCAGCGTTTTGGTGTTCTTCGTTTTTTAAACGGCGGCGGTAAAAAAGGGGGAGTTCAACATTTTCCAGCGCGGTGGTTCGCGCCAATAAATTAAAGGATTGAAACACAAAGCCGATTTTCCGGTTTCTGATATAGGCAAAGGTATCTGAACTGGATTTTGAAGTTTCAATACCGTCCAGGGTATAGTCGCCGCTGCTGGGTTTGTCCAGGCAACCGAGAATATTCATCAAGGTTGATTTACCGGAACCCGAAGGCCCCATTACAGAAACAAATTCGCCCATCCCGGCCGAAAAATCAACACCGCGCAGGGCCCGCACAACTACAGCGTCATCAGCAATTGGCGCACCGCCCTTTGATGCCGCACCTTTTTTCGACAGCTTGCCGTCTCCCGACGGCTTACTTTGCTTTGTTTCCATGCGGTATTCACGTTTTATCCCCCGCATATCAATAACAGGCAAAGCGGTATTGATGGTTTTTTCCTCCATCAAATTTTCTCCCGCAGAATTACCTGTTTGCCTTCAAGGTCTTCCGTTGTGCGGATCTCGGTTAGCGTGCCGTTTGAAATGCCGGTCTGAACCTGTATTACTTCAAGTTTACCCTGGTCGTTTATAAACCAAAGGTTTCGCATAACAACTTCTGCACGGCGGCCCTGCCCGGAGGGCTGCGGACGGGATCGCGGGGCCTGAGCCCCGGACAGCAGCCTGGCAATATCGTTATTTGATGAGCCGGTGTTGCGGGCTGCCATGGCTTGTTCACGCGCTTCAAGTGCAGCCTTTTTCTGGTCTTCGTCCATATTTGCAAGGCTTGCCAAAAACACCATTTCGTTAATTTCATCAGCGCTTAATGCCGAAGGCTGATAGCGCAAAGCAGCGTTGGAAACCAGCAGGATATTGTCAGCCTGTTCCACAATAAAATTTACCGCACATGTCATTCCGGGCATCAGTGCGCCGTCATGATTTTCGACATTGATAATTACCGTATAGGAAACCACATTGTTGGACACAACAGGAACCATCCTGAGTGTTTCAACTTCTCCGGCGAAAGTCCGCCCGGGAAGGCTTTCCAGGGTAAAACGCACTGCCTGCCCCTTGTATATGGAAGCAACATCAAGCTCGCCGACCACCGCTTCAATCTGCATTTCCCTTAGATTTTCTGCCAGGGTAAAAATGCTGCTGGAATTATTGCTGGAAGAATCCACGACTGTATCGCCGACATTGATATTCCTGTCCAGAACAATGCCGTCGATGGGCGAAGTAATGTAGGCATATTGGGTTAACTCAGTTTCGACAACGCGCAAATTCGCTTCGGCAACAGCCAGGTCCGCCCTCAGGTTTTCCACTGTGGTCAGGCTTGATCTAAGCTCGTATTCCGAGATGTAATTTTTTTCTGCCAGGGTCTGCTGGCTCCTGTAATTGATCAATTGCAATTCGTAATTTGCCCGCGCTTTTGCAACCGCCGCACGCTGCTGATCCCGCTTAAGCCGGATTACTTCTGTGTTCAATTCTGCCAGGACATCGCCTGCCTTAACCGTGTCGTTGTAATCTACGAATATTTTTTCGACCTTTCCGCTCATACGGGGCAGTACCTTTACCGAGGCGACCGGATTAATTGTACCGCTGGATGTCGTTGTGCGTTCAATCGCACCCCGGCGTATGTTAGTAAATTCATACGAGACGTTTTCTGCATTTTTACCTGAACAGCCGCAGATTAAAGCAGCCGCCAAAAACATTAGAGCTACCTTCATGGTTTAATGATACATGCAGTATACTTCAAAATCAATACGGCAAAATAGCACATGATGTCCGGCTGTTGGCGGTGTTTTGGACAGAGAGTCGCTAACAGGTATGTTATGCGAAGTTTGGGTATGTTTAATTATTTAATTAAAAAGATTCTGCAATAGTTTCAAAATATCAGTATCTGCAGTTTCAACAAAAAAATGATCAGGAATTATTATATCTGCACCAATTACAGCATTTAATCCGTCAATCGTCCCTATGTGTTTTACAATTGTAATAACCATATCTCCTGAGAAAAAATCCTGATAAATTTCTGTTTCAACAGTTTGGCCATTAGCATCCATAGCCAGCTTATAAAATTCACGTTCCGCCGGCCTCCAATCATCCGGAAGGATTGAAGAATCGTTTACCACAAACGAATTATCAGAAAAAACGACATATAAATATTCAACATTAAAACCTTCTTCAACAAGTTTTATGCATTCATTTTCAATCGTCTCTTTGTTATTTAAAAAAACAAATGCTGCACCAACTTCATCTATAATCTTCTTTTGGCCATTTAACCAATCATAATATTCATTCAATTTTTCTTCAATTATTTGTTTATATACAATACTATTATTTTCTTCAAAATCATTAATAACATTATTAATATCAATAAAATGATTTGGTACAAATATATCAGCTCCTACAACAACACTTAATCCGTCAATCGTCCCTATGTGTTTTACAACTGTAATAAACATTTCTCCCGAGGAAAAATCATAATAAATTTCTGTTTCAACTGCTTTGCCATTTGATTTCATTGCCAGCCTATACCAAGGACGTTCAATTGGTATATAACTATCAGGTGGATCCCAAGGATCACTAAAAAAAATTGTATTGTCAGAAAAAGCAATATATAAACTATCAACATTCAAACCTTCTTTAACAAGCCTTACATATTCATTTTCAATCTCGTCCTTATTATTAATATTAATTATAGTATTGCCAATTTCATCTATCATTTTCTTTTGATTATCTAACCAATAATTGTATTCTTCTGTTTTTTCTTCAATTATTTGTGCATATAAAGTACCAAATATCATAAAAAATATGAGAAAAATATTTATAAATTTTTTATTAAAATACCTCCACACAATAATTATATTTACCTCAAAGCAAAAATAAAGTCAATTGTTTTTTAGCCCCAATTTCGCATAAATCATTTTTTCGGGGAGCAGGGACGTTATCTGATCCGGTTTTAGCTGTACATCGCCTTACAGAAATACTGTTTCCGCGCCATTATCAACAGTCCTATTATGTCTTAAATCTGTGTAATAATTAATCCGACCAATATTCCGAACAGCGATACGATAGATGCTTTCCGGTCTTTTGTCATAACAATGGATTGCGGCATCATTTCGGCAAAAACGATGTAAAGCATGGCTCCCCCTGCCGCCGAAAGGGACAGTGCTATCGCAGTGTCGGAAATACCGCCGATGAGCAGTCCTATTGCCCCACCCAGTAATGTCGGCGCACCGGATAAGGCAGTTAAAAAAATCACATTCCGGTGTTTTACCCCGCCGGCCAAAAGGGGCGCGGCAATCGCCATTCCTTCCGGTATATTGTGGACAGCTATCATGATTGCCAAAAGCAGCCCGAGCCGCAGGTTGTGGCTGCCTCCCGCGCCGATTGCCAGCCCTTCCGGTATGTTATGCAGGCCGATGGCCGTAAGCATTAAAATTCCGGAACGGAGCATACGGGTTTTGTTATGGATTATTTGACCTTCATGGTACAGCCCTTCGGGAGTATGGTGGAGTTTAAGCTCGTCTCCTTTTACTTCGGTAATGGTATCAACGATACGGCTTAACACCATAATAATTACAATGCCGGTAATGAGGCCGCCTATACCAATGCTGATATTGGAAAGATTAAACGCTTCGGGGACTAACCCGAAGCAAACGATACTGATCATTACGCCGCCGGCAAACGAGAGCAGCCAACAGGTCATTGTTTCGGACGGACGTTTGAACAGTATAGCGGAAACCAGCCCGCCAAGCCCTGTTCCGCAAATTCCTGCAACTGCGCTGAAAAAAATTATTTGGCTCATAAAATGTCCTTCAAATACCCTTCCTGGGTTAGTCATGACTAACTAATTTAAGTTAGTCTATCCTAACTTGTTTGTCAAGCGGTTTTTATGATATTTTTTATTTATGCATGAATCTGCCGAGAATTACCTGGAGACAATCCTGGTTTTGGGCAATAAGGGGGGGCAAGTCCGTTCTATTGATATAGTTAACGAGCTTGAATACTCAAAACCCAGCGTAAGCGTCGCCATGAAAAATTTACGGGAAAGCGGTTATATCGAGATTGGCGAGGACGGCGGTATTACTTTAACCGCAAAAGGGCGAAAAATTGCAAACACCATGTATGAAAGGCATGTTGCGATTTCCGATTGGCTGATATCTCTGGGTGTCGACAAAAAGACAGCGGTACAGGACGCCTGTAAAATGGAACATGACATGAGCGAAAAAAGTTTTCTGGCAATAAAAAAATATATTGAAAACCTGAAACTTAATGTCGGGGATCCTTTCGCATAACTCTTTTTTCAATGTAATAAACGGCCTGCGGTTAATCAGAAAACCACAGGCCGGATAAAAACAAGACAACCGGATATTTTTAAATAAGTGCCCCTACTTTGTTACCGTAAAGGTATCAATGGACCTGTCGCTGTTAACGCTATAAGTATTAAAGGTTACGGTATTACCGGCTACTTCAACAACGGTGTACTGCGGTGTCTTTGCCTGAAGGCAGAATGCATTGGAGAGGGGCAGAATGCCTGTGTGGGAAGTCCATGGCAAAGTGTCTTTATTAGTTGTCGTGTTAGCAGCGTTACCAACCATGTACGCCGCGCTCCCTCTTTGGTTGTTTATCAGGTACGGATAGGTTGCGTTATCCTTCACGTACAGGTTGCCGGACTGGTTATACAGGTCGTAATACTTTAGCCCGCTGCCTGTGGTCATCGTAATATAAATTGTGCCGTTAGGATTGCGGATCGAGGCGCCGCCCTGAGTGGTATCCGGAACAGAGGGGGTACCGCCGCTCCTTCCACGCAGCGGATAACTGCGGGCATAGACATGGTCGTGCCCGGCCAGTACAAAATCAACCCCGTGCTTGGTCATGATCTCTTCAAAACCTGCTTCCACATAGTACTGAATGTCCCTGTCGGCAAGATGGTCCGCCACACTGGCGGTAGATTTGTGGTGTTGGACAAAGAGCCAGGTATAACCCGGGCTTGCGGCTTTTGCGGCCGCTATGGTGTCGTCAAATCGTTTGATAATGGGAGCAGCTGCGGCAGTACTGGTCGGATAGGCAGAAGTGTTCAGTACCACGAAGAGAGCGTTATTGTAACGATACCAGTAGTTCCCCGCAGCCTCAATAACGGCGTATTGCTCGTTTGTAGCGTTACCATAGTCCGCACCCTGCAGCTTTGAAAATGTCTGCTGGTTGGGTATGTTGTAATGATAATTAAAAAGATAGTGCCGGTCATGGTTGCCTACTGCGGGAGCCCAGGGAATTGACCTGAGTTCGGGAGGAGCAAAGAAATGCCGGTATTCCTGTTCATCGCCATTGTTGGTAAGATCAACCTGATCCCCTACCCCGGCAACAAAGTTTACATTCGCAGCGGCAACCTTCGCCATCGTATCCCTCCAGCCCTGGGCAGTGGTTTTATCCGCGCTAAAAACATTGCTGGTGGAATCCTGGGCACCCCGGGTAAGCTGGGGATCGCCTATCGAAGCGAAACGGAAGCTGTTTGTTTTGGGGGTTCTGTAGTTGTACTCATAACTCCAGTTTTTCCCGTCGTTGGATACCGAATAACGATAGAGAGTATCAGGTTGAAGTCCCTTTACCGTTACCTTATGGGCCGATTTTCCTTCTGATGCGGGGCTTACTGTTCCCTGAGCAGTTATTAACCTCCCGTTGTCATCAATAAACCTGACCATGGAGACATTCCCACTGCCGGTATTGGAATACCAGTTCAGATTGATATCTGCTGTGGTCGATCCAGGGGTTAGCCCCAAGGTTTCCGGCGCAAATTGAATTCCCCTATCGAATGGAGCTTGGGAAAATCCAATTGCACAAATACATAGAACCATAAAAAGCGCTAATAATCGTTTCATAAAAAACTCCCTTTACTGTAAATTAAATCCAGGATTTCTCATTAATGTTAAAATTCTGTTAGGAGATTATTAGGAATTGGTAATATATCCTTACTATTTGTATATGGCACTATGTCGCTTAGCGTACTATTTGTGTATATTCATTCCGGGTAATATACCGCCCCCTATACAGTCATGCTCAAGGTTGTCGGTAATCAAAAATATGGTAAAAACGACCGAAAAAATGCTATTTCTTCTTTATTTAATCCCGCCGCTTATCTTTCTATTCTTTTTTTGCATTCTATTAGTGTGCAAATATCAGCAAGCTGTTTGGGAGCAGTAATGTCGAAACGTACAGGGAAGGTAGGTACCTTACCCATTGTCCTGGCATCATGAATCAATTGCTTTGTAGTTTTGCTGACATCGGCCTTTAGTATTTCCGTACGGTTTTTTTCTTTAAACCAAACCGCCACGCCGAAATACCCATCAAAAACATTAAGCCAGTAGAGAGTTTTTTCTTTCCTTGTTCCCCGCGTTGTTGTCCACCAATACTGCCCTCTTGCAAACCATGCTTTGTGAGGTGTGTACCATTGCCATTCCTGCTCAATTTCTAATTTGGACAAGACATCCTGGAATGCTTCATAAGCGGCATAACTTCTGCCAAGCACTTGCTCCAGCACTTCGCTTGTTGGCGTTATGTCGGGATCTCTTAACCGCAGTTCCTCGCTGTTATTCATTCTGTTCCTTTAACCTAAAACAACAGTCAAATTGTGCACTATATTTTAAAGATGCGGCAAGCGGGTGAGCTTACTCAACTTTAAATTTAGAGACCTCTCTCATTAAAGTTTCGATACCTTCGCGGGTTTTGCTGCTTAACTCGTTGACATGGTGTACTGCAACATTCATATGGTCTGCGCCGCTTGCCATTTCGTTAATCCCGGAAGATATTTCCTGCGTCTGCTTGTCAAGTTCGGCGCTTCCCCGGATAACCTCTGTTGAACCTTCAAGCATTTCACTGGAACTGGTTCTTACCTGATGAGTTATTTCATTCACCTCGCTGACCCCGTCAAGTATTTGCTTACTCCCCTCACCCTGTTCTTCCATTGCATTGCGTATCCGATCTTCCTGATCCGATACTACCTTTACGCTTGAGTCGATATCCTCAAACCTGGTAAGTACGTTCTCTGTAGATTTGCTTATCTTGTCTATGGAGCTTTTTATCTTTCTTAATACAACTCCAATGGTTTTGGACTGTACGCCGG
>Ga0082212_10011761_pt1 | contig 11072 bp, 16 predicted proteins | sample TergutNt197P3_FD_71548 | JGI IMG/M metagenome (GOLD analysis project Ga0082212, IMG submission 71548) | Neocapritermes taracua P3 segment gut microbial communities from Petit-Saut dam, French Guiana - Nt197 P3 | ecosystem: Host-associated > Arthropoda: Insects > Digestive system > Gut ... | reverse complement strand
ACCAGTGAAAAATTATAAATAAATGGAGTTTAAAAGTTTAAAGAACATTGAATCAAGTTTCAGGCAGATACGTTTTTTCGGAATTGTCTTTATTGTGCTGTGCGCCGCTGTTACAGGCTTTTCCGTATGGAACGCCTATACTTTTGCCGAAGCGCAGCGACAAAAAATCTACGTACTCGACCAGGGCAAGTCGCTTATGCTTGCCCTTTCGCAGGACATGGCGCAAAATCGCCCGGTTGAAGCGCGTGAACACATACGCCGTTTTCACGAGTTGTTTTTCACGCTTGCGCCAGACAAAAACGCCATTGAGGGCAATATACGCCGAGCATTGCTGCTTTCGGACAAAAGCGCCTTCAACTATTACAGGGATTTGTCCGAAAAGGGTTATTACAACCGTATTATTTCGGGCAACATCAATCAGATGGTAGAGGTGGACAGTATTTCGTGCGATTTCAATACCTATCCGTACAAGGCTGTAACTTATGCCCGTCAGTTTATTATCCGCGAAAGCAACCTTACCGAGCGCAGTCTAATAACGCGCTGCAATCTGGTCAATTCTGTACGCAGCGACAATAACCCGCATGGCTTCACCCTCGAAGCGTTCGATGTAATTGAAAATAAAAATGTAAGAGTAGTAAACCGTTAAAAAATAACAGAATGAAAAACATAAAAGATAAAATAAGCGTAAATGATAGATTGCGCAGCAGGTGCGACAGTTTATCGGAAAAATGCAGAAAAATAATCGTGGTATGCAGCCTGATTGTTTTTGCATTGATGGCAATTGTCATGGCTGTAGACTGCATTGTTTACATGGATGACGATGACATTCGGCATCTTCCCGAGGTCGAACATATCAGGGATTTGAAATTGCCCGAATATGAAAGTATTAACCCTTTAAATCTGTATGACCATGACGACGAATAAAAAGAAAAGCGACTGGAAAAAGTATCTGATTTTTGCAGGCATGGGATTATTGTTTGCAGGCGCCATGTACGCAATATTTGCGCCTTCTGCAAAGGAAAAAGAGGTACAAAATCAGGGAATGGGCTTGAATACGGACATCCCCGACCCGTCTCAGAGCGAAATAGTCAATGACAAACGCGCAGCCTACGAGCGTGAAAAGGTAGAGCAGATGCAGCAGGAACGCATGAAAACGCTTGCCGATTTTACGGGTATTGCCGATGTGGAATACAGGGACGTAAACGTTGAAGATTTAAGTCTTGTAAATGACCCTGCAACAGCACAAAAAAGCGGTCATGGAAGCGGGAATACGCAATCGTCGTCGATGAACAGTTCCGTAGACGCCTACAGGGATATGAACCGGACTATCGGCTCGTTTTATGACCAGCCGAAGGAAGAAGCCCGCGTAAAACAGTTGAAGGACGAAATCGAGGAACTGAAAAGCCAGCTTGACGAAAAGCCGAAAGGCGCGACAATAGAGGAGCAACTTGCGCTAATGGAAAAATCGTATCAGATGGCTGCAAGGTTTATTCCGGGGGCTGATGGGACGGCAGGGACAAGTGGGACTGAAGGGACAACAAACATGCCAAAAGTCTCGGATGTCGCAAATGTCCCCGCTCAAACAAACAAACCCACAGTGGTTCCGGTAACGAGCATTCAGGAACAGACAGTAACCGCGTTGAATCAACAGATGAGCATAGAGGAATTTCAGGCGGCATACAGCAAAGAACGCAATATGGGTTTTTATTCGACGGCTGCCGGCAGTCAAAATACTGCGCGAAATACCATACGCGCCTGCATCCACGATGACCAGACCGTCAGCGACGGACAAGAAACGCAGCGAAGCGTCCGCATACGGCTTGCGGAGCCGATGATGGCGGGCGGCACGGTTATACCCACTAATACCATTATCACAGGGCAGGCGCGAATTGGAGAGCGTTTGGACGTTTCTATTTCATCAATAGAGTACATGGGGCGCATTTACCCCACTGAAATAACGGTTTACGATGTTGACGGGCAGCGCGGTATAGCAATTCCGCCCTCTATGGAAGTTAACGCGATAAAGGAAATTGCCGCCAACGCGGGAACAAGCGCGGGAACGAGCATCACGTTTACTCAAAGCGCCGGTCAGCAGGTTGCCGCAGACGTGAGCAAGGGTGTGATACAGGGAACGTCGCAGTATTTTTCAAGGAAGCTGAGGGTGATGAAAGTTCACCTAAAGGCAGGGCATCAGGTATTACTGTTGCCAAAGGAGAGTTTTTAATGATAAATGATAAATGATAAATGTTTAATAATAAATAGTTATAAAAAATGAGAAAGTATATTTTAATAACAGCAATTTTGTTCGTGTCGGCTCTCGGCGGTCAGGCACAGGGAATCTCTTCGGGAGATTATTACGGCGGGTTTACCCGCAGCATCGCTTACGACAGGATGATACCGCCGTATGGTCTGGAAGTCGCGTTTGACAAGACCGTACACATCATCTTTCCGTCGGCGGTAAGATATGTGGATTTGGGCTCGGCTAACCTTATTGCAGGCAAGGCTGGCGACGCGGAAAACGTTATACGCATAAAAGCCGCGGTACGTGATTTTGAAACGGAAACAAACTTTTCCGTAATTTGCGACGATGGCAGTTTCTACTCGTTCAACGTCAAGTATGCTGCCGAACCCGAAAAACTCAATATTGAGATGCGCGATTTTATTCATGACGGCGATGTGGTCAATCGTCCAAACAATGCGCAGGAAATTTATTTAAAGGAACTTGGCAGCGAATCGCCATTGATGGTGCGCCTGATTATGAAATCCATTCATGCCGGAAACAAACGTCATGTAAAGCATATCGGCAGCAAGCGCTTTGCGGTGCAGTATTTGCTCAAGGGCATTTACACGCATCAGAACATGATTTATTTTCATACCCAAACTAAAAATATGTCAAATGTGCCTTACGATATTGATTTTATTCGTTTTAAGATTGTTGATAAGAAAATTGCGAAGCGCACCGCGATTCAGGAAACGGTGATTGTTCCGGTAAGGGCGCACAATTACGTTACAGCCGTTGCGGGCAAAAAGTGCGAGGTAACGGTTTTCGCGTTCGACAAGTTTACCATTCCCGACGACAAGAATTTGATTGTCGAGATGTTTGAGAAGAATGGCGGTCGTCATCAGGGTTTTGTTGTTGAAAATGCAGACCTTGTACGCGCACGGATAACGTTTTATTTTCTACTTTATTGTTTGCTTCATGCAATTAACGCTCAATTAATGCGCATTGTGCGCAATTACTGCGCATTTATCATTAAACGCTTCACAATCCCCTCCAACACCTCTGCATTGTCCTTCACAAAACATTCGCCTGCATCTATCAGTTGCCGTATGTTTTCCTTTGATGCATCGTCCATGTCGGGTTTTGCCTTTCGGAGTTCAGGTTCGAGGCGCACGTAACAAGGGGATTTATCCCCTTGCTGCTGATACTGCTGCTTGCCGTTGTTTACAATGGGATAAATCCCATTGTTGCCGAATATCTGCCGCATCTGGTAATCTATCACTTCGCCCGAAGCCGATAGCAATATGTCTATCAGCGGTCGCGCCCAGCCTATTGCGCCCCACTCCCGCGCTTTGTTGTGGTCTAATTTTTCCTTTTCCTTGCCCGTGCCGATGGAAACAACGTATAACCTCGCCCCGTTCCCCTCTCCATTTTGGAGAGGGGGCAGGGGTGAGGTTTTCATCGCCTCCACCACCGCGCACATTGTCGGGTTTCCCGCAAACATTGCGCCGTCTATCAGGTACGACCATGCGCCGCCCAGTGATTTTATCGCCGCCAACTCAAAATATGTTGGCGCTGCCGATGTTGCGCGGGCAACGTCGCGAAGATAATAATTTCGATGGTCGTATTTACGCGCTTCGGGCGATGTGAAAAATACAGCCTTTCGCTCGGTAACGTCGTAAGCGGTAACAAGGCAGTTTTTGCGCGTATCGGCAAGGGTAACGTCGCCCATACATTCTTTCAGAACCTTTTCGAGACCGTCGGCATGGTATTTTGGTTTTGCCACTCCGAGCCGCATACATTTACGGTCGAATATTTCGGCGCCGCGGGTTGCATACATGTCGATTGCTTCCGAAGCGAAATAACGGCTGTTTAACAAGGGAATTAATCCCCTTGCTGCTGTTACCGGCGGTAATAAATAAAAACATGCAAGGATGCCGCCCGTGCTTGTTCCTGCTACGAGGTCGAAATAATCTGCGAGCGTTGCGTTTGGGTTGCCCGATTGCCGCTGCAAACCCTTTTCAATGTAATTGAGGATTACCGCCGGAATTATCCCGCGTATGCCGCCGCCGTCTATGCTTAAAATTCTTGTCTTTTTCATCGCTGCTGATTGCTGTTCATCACAAGGATATTGTGCTGCCCATCACAAAGGCTCGTTGCTGCCCATCACAACGTCGTTGTGCTGTCCATCACAAAGGCTTTGTGCCGTGTCATCACTCCTAATTCCTAATTCCTAATTGATTACCAGCGGTCTGTCGTATTCTATTATGCGCGGCTCTTTCAGCATTGTTGTACCTGTTGTGTATCGCGTTACAATCCTGAGAATATACTGTCCTGCGGGCAGGTCGGGTACTCGTGCGATGATTTTCTTCGGGTCGTTCTGCGTCAGTCGTCGGGTAACGGGCGTAACCGTTTCGTCGTCGGAGTTTATGAAGAACACGCCGAGTCTTGTATCGCCGTCGTCGTCGGGCGCAATTTTTATCTTGTCGCCTTCGATGAGGATGTCGTCATCCGATGTCATTGTGCCGTCAGCAAGTCCTGTTGTGGTATCGGTAACCAACCCGATGTATGCGCCTCCGGGTTTCAATCCAAGCACCTCCACGCCTATTTCCTTGAATACGCCTCTCATTTCGGCGCTGGGAATGATGTGCAGCCCTATTTTGTGCTTTGCGGGGTCGAACTTAGCGTTTGCGCCCTGCCATGAGCCTTGAATGCGCGGGGTGTACTGCGCCGTGCCGCTCAGTACGCTATGCCCCTGCTTTACCTGCTCGCGCGTGATGCGGTCGCTCTGGTCGAGTATGTACACGATTGTTTCAAGTTTCAACTCCGACCCCGAATCTTTAATCAGCCTTGCAATGTCGATGTTTCGCTGGGCTTTCTTGCCGAGCGTTGAAACAGATGCGCGTAAATCATTGTCCGAAGCGGCAAGAAAATTACGCTGCAAAAAGGCTTTCCAAAATGTATTTGCCATGATACTTACTTTTTATGGTTTGAAAATAAAAAAGCGCAACACTCAATAAAAAAATGCTGCGGATTATGTATGCTTTAAAAAATTTTTGTTTCTTTGCGCCTTTTTCAGAAGAAGAAGTGGGCGGGTAGGGTCTTAGGAGTGTGTGTGTGTGTGTGTGTGTGTGTGTGTGTTTAAAAGAAAATCGGATATTTGCAAGCGTTTTTGCAAAAAGTTATAAACAAAAGCGAATAATTTATTAACACACGACGACACACCGCTGCCCGCCGGTAAAACAGCCGACGGCGTCAAAAAAAATCCTGTAAATGAATGACTGACGGTCATGGTTTTTATCGTTTATAAAACGTGGCAAAGATAACAAAGAAAAATGATATTTATCAGGAAAAGAAAAAAATATTTTGTTTCTGCATTTATTTTGAAAAACGCAAAACAATCATAAAAAATTATATCTTTGCATTCCCAAAACAAAAAATTTAATACAATGCAAACCATTCAATTAGTTGAGACAATTAATGTAATAAACAGCGGTTTCAGGCGGTACGAATACGACAGTCAAAACCGCGTATCGCGTATTTTGTTTCACTCCCGCGAGGGACGACTGCTGGGTACGCAAACATTTACGTACAGCGGCGACGACCTTGTAGAAACCGTCTACAACGACGTGGACGCTATAACAGGAAGAAAGACCGTGTACGCCAAAAGCGGCAACACTGTAACCGGTGAAGAGGTCGCGCTTATGCAGTACGACAGTAAAAACTCGCCGTTTCTGCATTGCAAAACTCCCAAATGGTATATCTTTGAAGACGACTGCGCGGCAGGAAATACGAACAATATTACCGAAAAGTCATGCAGCGGCAGTAGAAATGAATACCGTTACGAGTATGACGACAACGGATTTCCAACCAAACGCACAGGAAAAAATAAGGACGGCAATGAATCCATTACCACCTATCAATACATCAATCCCGCCCTGCATGACGAAACAGACGACGAGCCTGACAGGGACTTCCGCGACAGATTCTTCAGCAGATATATCAGTCAGCGCGATTTGCTGCGAAATGGCGAGCATAACCGTGTTTATATTGGCAATGTTGCCGAATACGACCTTGCGGGGCGCGTCAGGCAGGGGTATATTGCCGAACTGAACGGCGATTTTGAAGCCGCCCGCAAATTTTACGATTGTGTTAATTTTACCGAGCGAAACGATATTATTGAAGAAAAAAAGCGTCTTCACGAAACGGAAAAAATTTATGCAGATGAATTGCAAAAAGCGGAAATTCATTATCAACTTGGCTGTTTATACTTCAAGGAAGAAAAATGGGATTTGGCGATTGAGGAACTGTACGCCGCCGTTTTGCTTGCCGACGACCCCGAACTCCGCGAAGAACGTCATGCAACGCTGCGTCGAGCCTGCAAACAAAAGCAGAACGGGCAGACCCTCGAAGAGCGGATGCAGCCATACGCCGAAATGCTCGACAGACTGGAACACGAAATTGCCAAACGGCAAGACGGCGAGTTCTCTTTCGGCGAGTTTCTGCGTTTCAAAACTCAGACCGACTATACCGATTTTGCGGCGGCGCTTGCATATTTCGAAAAATATGACACGCTTGAATGTTTTTTGGCTCAAAACGGCGATATTCTCAATACCGGCGTCAGTCCGCAATTTGTATACTGGCAGCCTTCGCCGCTGTTTTTTATCACAACTGCCAAAGTGCGAAAAAACATGAAAGATGTGTTCAAAATGATACATTTTTTGACGGCTCGGGGCGCAGACGTCAATCTTGCCTCAGCCGACGGCTATACCCCGCTTTTTAATCAAACGCATAATGACTGTTCGCTACAAATGCTGCTAATCCTGCTGAAACTTGGCGCAGACCCCAATAAAACAGCCATTGACGACGGAAACGAATTTACGCCGCTGATTAACTGTTTGCGCCCGCAGCCCGATGAAAACAGCGACGACAAAGACGCATACATTTCTTTGGATACGCAGGCAATAAAAAGAGCAAAATTTCTGCTCGAACACGGCGCCGACCCTAATCTCGAAAGTCCGGCGCTGCCCACAGGGTATACGCCGCTTGTAATGGCTATCAGATACGGCTTCCCCGTGACCGGCTATGTTCAGAAATGCGAACTGCTGGAACTCGTCGAACTGCTTTTGAAATGCGGCGCAGACCCCAAACAGACAGAACGCGACGGTATGACGCTACACTGGATAGAAACAGTTCCGGCGCTCGGCAAGTTGATTCCGCTGCCGAAATTTGAAACGCCCAAGCGCGAAATGTACTGTAAAAAATGCGGTACAACCAACTATTTCTATTATGACGACAAGCCGCCTTACCTGTGCGATAACTGCAAAAGCGAAGTAGATATATACAATTTCGTAAAAGACCAAATTATTTTGTACTAAATAATTAACCGGTACGAACAAAAAACATTTTTGTACGAAAAATTGATTACCTTTGCGGCGTTGTAATATTTAATATAGTAATGTAATAAAAGATGACTATTTCAGGCAAGTATGTAGTTGACGACTTTGTTTTGAAACATGCACAATCTCGCAATACTTTCACAAAGTGGCTGGCTGAAATGGAAAAACTGTTTCCGTCTAATCACAACGAGTTGAAGCAGTTTTTTCCTTCGGCTGATTATGTGGGAAACAAGAGATATGTATTCAATATAGGCGGTAACAATTACAGACTTGTAGCCGTTGTGATGTTTGTTGAAGGAATGATGTTTATTCGCTGGTGCGGAACTCATGCAGAATACAATAAAATTAGCGATTGTTCTGAATTATAATTATAAAACGATAATACGATGAAAAAAATTTTGGAAGGGATAACAAGAATAACAACCCGCACGGAGTTTGATTTACTGAAGAATCACATTGATGCGCTTATTCGAGAAGCGACAAAAGGAGGTCATTTTTCAGACCCCGACGAAAGCAACGAATATACTAATGAAATTGCCCGTCTTGGAAAAATCGGAGCACGTTATGAAGACGAGTTTTTGAATTTGTCCATAAAAAGGATAGTGAAAATTGAGCAGATGCCCAAATCACGTGAAATAACAAGAAAAAAATCCGCAGTAGCGGTTTAAGGATTAGGCATTATCACAATATAAAAACGACTGTAAAATCCGCAACAACCCCGCATATTATGATACGCTGGAAAGATTTATCCCCTGCACTGAAAACAATAATCGCCACAGCGCTCGTTATCCTGTTCGTTCCTGTGGCGAGGAAGATAAACGATATGTCGCTGCACCGCAATGCAGAATTTACGCAGGGCGAAATTGTCGAACTGACCGAAAAGCAGCATCAGGAACGTTTTTATTATGGCGCAAAGGTTGTTTACGTCTATTCCGTAAACGGCGTTAAATATACCGGTTCAGGAGACCGTGCAATGAATACCGACAGAATAGGCGACCCCATTGCGATTGTTTACAACAAGGCAAAACCCGCAAAAAGTAAACCATGCAGAGAATACAAATATTCGCAAAACTGCCCGGAGGTAAGAAGGTAGAATTGGAGGAAGACGGATAAAAACTTTTTCAAATCTACATAGAATTTGTATCTTTGCACCAAATTTTTATCTAAACAGATGAACGTAAATATGAAAATTAAAGAATTTAGAAGTTGCGCCCGACACGAATCAGGGATTTTGAAATGTTACAGATAAATTTTAAATCAATTGCGCTTATTGCCATTCTGGGTGTTGTGACTATTTTGGGATTGATGTTCGGTATGCCGATGTACAATGTCTGGCAACAGGAAATGACTGGGAAAGCGGAATTTTCTCGCGCCGAACAGAACAGAAGAATCAAGGTCGAGGAAGCAAAGGCGGAAAAAGAAAGCGCTATTTTTCGGGCGGAAGCAGAAATTATTCGGGCGGAAGGAGTTGCAAAAGCTAACGAAATTATTGGCGGAAGTCTGAAAGATAACAAGGACTATCTCACTTATCTATGGATTCAAGCTCTGTACGATGAAAGTAATTCGGTTATTTACGTACCGACCGAAGCCAATTTGCCTATACTTGAAGCAACCAGACTGCAAAAATAGCCGAATTGAGCAAAAAAATTGACAGGTAAACCATTGTAAACTGTCTGAATATGAATCGCCACGATTATTTCGAGCCATTGTTTGAAGCCGATTGGCTCGCCGTAAAGTCAAACCGCGTTGATTATTTCGATACATCTAATCAGATACAAGTCTTAAAATTTCCTTTCTGTCGCCAAAGGTAAATCGCAAAAACTTGTCGTGTCCGTTGTTTTCAGTATAATAAAAACAGGGTATTTCAAACCATTCGGCTGCATCGCGTATAAAGAATATCCCGTCTTCCGAATAACCCGAAAGGCGTGTTCCTTTGGTAAATTCTCTGAAAGGTCGTTTTGTGTCATCGCCCAGCAGCGGCGTCTGGTTTTCCAAATAATCCCAAATCGTTATGCTGTTATATTCAATAACTAATTCGCCTGCATATACACTGAGGTCGTTCGACTGCCACGTACCCCTCAGTTTATATTCAAAAACCTTTCGGTCTGATGGTTCCGAACTGCCGCATGAGGTAATGAAAAAAACGGAAAACAGGATAAAAATCCCTGTCACCGAAGAAAATAAGCGGCGATATTTCCCAAATTCAACAATTTTTATGTATTTCATCTTATTTTATTTTTTAGACGGATGATTGTATCAAAAAACTCCGCAAAAGTATATAAAAAATTGAAAATAAGAAAAAATCCATGTCTGTTTTTTGACGAATAATAAATTCTGTTAAATTTTGAAAATCTATTTGAATGATATACCTTTGCACTCTGAAAAGTGTAAATCAAAATCAAATAATTCTAAAAACATGACAAAAGCAGACATTGTAAGCGAGATAGCCAGGAGTACCGGAATAGAAAAAGCCACTGTTTTGAGAACGGTAGAGGCTTTCATGGATAGCGTAAAAGGTTCGTTAGCCAAAAATCAGAACGTTTACCTTAGAGGTTTCGGCAGTTTCATTGTTAAGGGAAGGGCGCAGAAAACTGCGCGTAATATTTCCAAAAACACGACAATAGTAATTCCGGCGCACAACATTCCGGCTTTCAAACCGGTCAAGTCGTTTGTTTCTGAAGTTAAGGCAAAGGTAAAGTAGGAAACAAAATCGGAGTGTTTCGTGCTTGATTATGAAACAGTTCTAATGCAGCAGTTATCGCGTCGAAATGTTGAGTACGTGGCGCATTGCATTGGCGATAGCGAAAAAGAATTTGAACGCTTGATGGCTATTGTACTGAACGGCAAGGAACCGGTAGTACAACGCGCTGCATGGGCTATGGATGTCTGTTTGGAAAAACACCACGAATTTCTTTCGCCTTACGTGGATTTTCTTATTGACGCCCTGCCACGTTTCAGCAATTACGGCGTAAAGCGGCAGATTGTAAAAGCATTGGCGACACGCGACATTCCAGAAAAACGCGAAGGCGAACTTGCCGATTTGTGTTTTCGCTGGCTGCAATCACCCGATGTGCCTGTAGGCGTGAAGGTACACTGTATGCAGATACTCGCAAACATAGCCGATAAATATCCCGACCTCACTGTAGAATTGCGAACCGTAATCAACGAACAGATACCGCGCAACTCAGTTGGTTTTGCTTCGAGAGGAAGAAAGATTTTGAACAAATTAAAATGTTATGATACACTGAGATAACGACAGGACAATTTTTATCGAGGGTATGCAGAAAAAGGACGGTACGTCAATGTCCTCGTATGTAAAACTCGATAAAGACGGTAATCCTACATTTTCGATTCACAATCCCGACATCCCGCCGGAACTTCGCGAAATACGCGTTCCAAACAGTATAGGCGGCGTACCGCTGTCGCAGAACGAAAAGGACGCCCTTCGGACA
>Ga0082212_10011760_pt1 | contig 11073 bp, 10 predicted proteins | sample TergutNt197P3_FD_71548 | JGI IMG/M metagenome (GOLD analysis project Ga0082212, IMG submission 71548) | Neocapritermes taracua P3 segment gut microbial communities from Petit-Saut dam, French Guiana - Nt197 P3 | ecosystem: Host-associated > Arthropoda: Insects > Digestive system > Gut ... | reverse complement strand
TAACTACCACTTCTTCAAGCGATTGGGCATCTTCAGTAAGTCCAACGTCAATAATTCGCTGGTTGCCCACCTGAATTTCCTGGGTTGTGTAGCCCACAAAGGAAAACTGCAATACGGCATCCTGATTGGGTATGGAAATTTGATATTTCCCATTAACATCAGTTGCTGTACCGATGGTGGTGCCTTTCACAAAAACGGTTACACCCGGCAAAGGGTCACCGTTATCAGTCACCGTTCCGGTAATAGTGATTTGCTGCAGAACCACTTTGGGTGCAATCACAATCAATTTTTCGTTCAGTATCTGATAACCCAGATCCGTGTCTTTGAACAATTGATTCAGGACGTCATTGATGTTCCTGTTGTTCACATTGATCGACACCTCTTTATTTAATGACGATATATCGTCGCTGAAAATGAATGACAGTTCGCTTTGCCGTTCAATCTCCTTGAACACTTCGCGCATGGACGTCTTGTCCATTTTCAGATCTAAGGATACGGTTTGTGCATACCCTGTTGCCATAATTTGCATGGTTGCAATTAAAAGAAATGCTAATGATAACTTCATGGTTATAAATAATTTGTGTTGCTTTCTTTTACTAATTTTTAGAAAGGTTAATTGTTTAAAAAAATTCATACTATATTATGTATTATAATTTGGAAATTAAACTGTACAATTCCTCACGTTCATTTCCAATAGCTCATGAGGTTTTGTTGAAATTTTTAAATGTACCGGAATACTTCAATCTGTTCCGGTTTTTGTGTTGTTTCTTTTGTCATTTATTCATAGGCAATTGTTTTTTTACTGTTTATTGATCAAATATTTGTATAAAATTCTTGTTTTCCGACAAGGTTACTTCTGTACCTTTAATACGGTAACTAATAGGCGAAGTTAGCGCAATAGCTTCCAATACCTGGTCAATAGGCATCTCCTTGATCGCTGCAGTAAAGCGGATCGTCTTTATTTTTTCGTTACTGAAACGGAATTGCACATTATATCTTCGTTCTAACTTTTTAGCCAATAACCATAACGGCTCCTGGTCAAACACTAACCGGTTATCTTTCCAGGCAGTGATGACTTCGGTGCTTGTCACTTCCTGTACATTAATATTGGTTAACGGTTGGATTGATTCTATGTCGGGTTTCTTTGTGGTTGAGGAAGGTACTGATGCATTCGGAGAAACTTGTGTATTCCGCCGGATGGTAATTTTCTGTTTGGGTTCCATAGTTATTTCCCGGTCGGGAGCCTCGTTGCGGATAACCGAAATAGAGCCCCTATCCAAAGTCGCTTCCACTATGTCATCATCCAAATATGCTTTTACGTTAAATGCAGTTCCGTATACTTTGATTTTCAACACATCGGTATTCACGTAGAAAGGTATTTCCCCCATTTCAGCGACATCAAAATAAGCTTCGCCTGTGAGGTATACATTTCGTGAAGTCACACCAAAATCGGCAGGATAGCTTATTTTCGAGCCGGCATTCACCCATACTTCTGATCCATCGGGTAGTGTGATTCGCGATTTGGAACCGTAAGGAACCTCTATCTCCCCTCCGGCCAATAGCGTTTTTACTTGTTTTGTGGACGTTGATTGTTGCGACATATGTATTACGGATGTAATACCCATTAACAAAATCACCGAAGCAGCATAAGCCAGCGCCTTTATTCGCCTGTTTGCCTTATCGAGACTTCGCTGCAGTTCGGAATTGCAGATTTTCAAATCAACTTTTTTCCTGTCCTGTTTGATCTTGCCCGCATCATAACCCGCCAATGCTCTGCAACCTATCCATAACTTTTTATGCCGCGCAAACAGTTGCCGGTTTTCTTCACTTGCCTGTATCCATTCATGGATTTGCTGCGTCTCCGGTTCGGATGTATCGCCTGACAGATAGCGCAGAATGAGATTATCTATTCCAACTTGTGTATCCAAAATTATTAACTTTATTATAAATACGCCCAAGTGAACGTTTACCCTAAATGAAATTGCAAAATATTTTATGAACAAATAAATCGCGTATATTTGCATCAAATAAAGATACCAGAATATTACCTTGCAATCATCCAATCAACATATTGCTTTCAGTTCGCTTTTTAACAGGTATTATGCCGGATTATGCGTATATTCCGAGAGTTTTACCGGTGACCAACATATTTCTGAAGATCTGGTGCAGGATGTGTTTGTTAATGTATGGACAAAACGTGCAGAGTTGAATTTTGATGAAAAAATACGTCCGTACTTATACAGGGCTGTCCACAATGCCAGCATACAATATCTGCGTTATCAAAAGATAAGGGATCAGTATCTTACTCAAAAAAATACATTGTTTGTTGAAGTTGAATGTATTCCATGTGAATGGGTCGTCATTGATACAAATCCCGCCGAAGCAAACGAAATTCAAACACTCTACCGACAAGCGCTGAATTTACTACCGGCACAAACCCGTGAAATATTTTTGTACAGTCGCGAAAAGGGAATGAAATATTTTGAAATTGCTGATTTGACGGATTTATCGGTCAAATCCGTCGAGTATCATATTTCCAGAGCTTTAGAGGTGTTTCGCAAAGTTTTGAAAGATTATTTATGAATGGCAGTGATGTTATACTTCGGCTCGTAGTTGAAAAACAACATTTTGCAAAAATATTCAAAGAAAAAATCAAAAAAAAGTCAGTTTCTTTTGCAATTCAAAAAAAGACCATTACATTTGTATCTGATTTTTTTCACGAATTATGGCCATTGAAGACAGTATGATTTTCTCGCTGGAGGAAAAAATAAAACGGGTCATCCGGTTTGCTGAAGAACTTAAAATCCACAACGGGCAGTTGCAGCAACAAGTTGATAAGTTGTCGGGACAACTTCGTGTTAAAAGTCAGGAAATGGAGGTTTTAGAATCGAATTTTCAAAGTCTCAGGCTCGCAAAAACCTTGAATTCTTCTCCGGATGACGTCAGGAATGCGAAACTTCAGATGAACCGGATGGTGCGCGAAATAGATAAGTGTATTGCACTTTTGAACAGATAGATTGGAATGAATTGGACACAAAGCATAAAAATCATCATTGCAGGACGAGAGTATCCTTTCAAGATCGAAAAGGAAGTGCACGAGGAACGCATCCGCAAAGCAGGCCGGATCATCGAAGACAGGCTGATTGAATACAAACAACGCTTTAGCGACAGGGATATGCAGGATTTCCTCGCCCTCGAAGCTTTACGGTTTGCCGTCAAGACAATAGAATTAGAAACTAAAGCCGGTTCAACTGAGCAGGCAGACAGATTAAAACAATTGGACGATCAACTTGATATATTTTTAACACAATGCTCTGATTGTTAAGTTTTTTTATATAAGGTTTACCCGCACGGTTCCATCAATCCTTTTGAAACTCAACATTTTAAAAATTAGAGTTGGACTTGAGTTACCAAAAACAGGCCTTGTACCGGCTACGGCCGGGATTCCGATTCGTCGGGACGTTGGACGTTTGAAGTAATTGGCCGCTCTTCCCATGTTTATTGGGGTTTTTAAAAGTAAGACGGAATCGGGCGGGTTTTTTATAAACACATAGTACCCATCAACATGAATCAAATAGTTATTGGAATCATCACATTTATTGCAGGAGCAGGGATTGCTTACCTTCTGAATGACTACTTTTTCAAATCGAAAAAGGAGCGCCAAATAAAAGAAACCGAAGCTGAATCCGAAGTCATCAGAAAAAAGAAAATGCTCGAAGCCAAAGAACATTTTCTACAACTGAAAGCCGAGCACGAGCGAACGGCCAACGAACGGAACAGTAAATTAGCCCAGGCCGAAAACCGTATCAAACAAAAGGAAGGCACATTGTCGCAACGCATAGAGGAAAACCAGCGTCAGAAAAGAGATATAGACAATCTGCGCGACAATCTGAAAACACAAATTGAATTAGCCGAACGGAAACAGGAAGATCTGGAAAAATCCCACAGGCAGCAGGTCGAACGTTTGGAGGCTATATCAGGCCTTTCGGCTAATGAAGCTAAAGGACAACTGATCGAATCGTTGAAAACCGAGGCGCGTTCAGAAGCCATGTCCTACATCAACGAGATTGTAGACGAAACCAAAATGACTGCCACCAAGGAAGCGAAACGTATCATCCTGCAAACTATCCAGCGGGTAGCTTCCGAAACGGCTGTGGAAAATGCTATTACGATTTTTCATATCGAAAATGACGATATGAAAGGACGTATTATCGGGCGCGAAGGACGTAACATCCGTGCGCTGGAAGCAGCAACAGGCGTGGAAATCATCGTAGACGATACCCCCGAAGCCATTATCCTTTCGGCCTTCGACCCTGTGCGTCGCGAAGTGGCGCGTCTGGCGCTGCATCAATTAGTTACCGACGGACGTATTCATCCGGCGCGTATAGAGGAAGTTGTTAACAAGCTCCAGAAACAGGTAGAAGAGGAAGTAGTAGAAGTAGGCAAGCGTACTGCCATCGACCTTGGTATTCAGGGCTTGCATCCCGAACTGATCCGTATCATCGGAAAAATGAAATACCGTTCGTCATACGGGCAAAACCTGTTGCAGCACTCGCGTGAAGTAGCCAACCTGTCGGCCATCATGGCGTCTGAACTCGGATTAAACACGAAATTAGCCAAGCGCGCCGGATTGCTCCACGATATCGGCAAAGTTCCCGACGACGAGCCGGAACTGCCGCACGCCGTCCTCGGTATGAAACTGGCGGAACGTTACAAGGAAAAACCGGATGTATGCAATGCCATTGGCGCACACCACGAAGAAATGGAAATGACTACGCTCATTGCCCCCATCGTACAGGTGTGCGACGCCATTTCAGGCGCCCGTCCGGGAGCGCGTCGCGAAGTGGTGGAAGCATACATCAAACGTTTGAAAGAATTGGAATCGCTGGCGCTGGCATATCCCGGCGTTACCAAAACCTACGCCATACAAGCCGGTCGTGAATTGCGCGTGATTGTGGGCAGCGAAAAAGTGTCGGATAACGACGCTGAAAAACTGTCGTATGATATTGCCAAAAAGATTCAGGACGAAATGACCTATCCGGGACAGGTTAAAATTACCGTGATCCGCGAAACAAGGGCAATCAGTTACGCGAAATAGTTCTGGTTTTTTTCAGGGCAACCGCAACAAAATTTCAATTATATTTTAGGATATTCAATACGTGCATGATAGATATTCATCAGCCGGTTTTTGATGATCTGTTTTGCCGTGTTGATTTCGCGATAGGTGATGTTGGCGTCGTTATACTGATCTTCCAGTATCTGATAGTTGATAATATTATCCACCAGGTCGCTGATGTTGCGTTGGTTCACTTCTTTCAGGCTTCGCGAAGCGGCTTCGATGGAATCGCACATCATCAGCACCACCATTTCTTTCGAGAACGGAATGGGGCCGGGGTACATGAATTTAGAACGGTCAATGTGCTTGTCAGTATGTTTTTCCTGATAAAGATGGTAAAAATAGCGTACAATGGTGTTGCCGTGGTGCGTGCGGATAAAGTCGATGATATGCTGCGGAATACTGTTCTTTCGGGCAATCTCTGCACCGCCCGACACATGCTCGATGATGATTTGCGCGCTGTTTTCAGGACTTAAATCTTCGTGCGGATTGCGGCTTCCTGACTGATTTTCGATAAAATATCCGTGACGGTTTAGTTTTCCGATGTCGTGATACAAAGCGCCGGTACGGACGAGCAGCGGCTTGCCGCCAATTTTCTGCACCACTTCCTCACACAGATTAGCTACCTGCAACGAGTGCTGAAAAGTTCCGGGTGCTACTTCCGACAACTTGCGCAACAGTGGCTGGTTGGTATCCGACAGTTCCATCAGGGTAATATCGGAAATGAATCCGAAGATTTTCTCAAAAATAAAGATAGACGGATAGGCTACAAATGCCATAATCCCACTGACAGCAAAACGAATGAAGTTCATCCATTCCACCTGCCCTGATTTGATTCCCTGCATCAGCGCTATTGCCGAATAAGCAGCACAATAAGCCAGTATTACGAAAGAAATTGATCTGAATAATGATCCGCGTCGGTACATGGATTTGAAATTAACGATGCCCACGATGCCCGCTACATAATTGAGAAACACAAATTCAAACCCGTTGGGCGCCATGAAACCAATCAGCAGGAGCGTCACCAAATAGATGAAAGAGGCGGTACGCGCGTCATAAAAGGTACAGATAATCAGGGGGATTAAGACATACGGCAACATATACAGGTTAAAGTAATCGTTACGGACTACAATACACGAGAGACCAACGAACAATACCATGATCAGCAACAGGAAAGCGGTTCTCATGGTATTACGAAAAAAATCCGGACGGGAATACATCAGGTAGATGTAAACGAGCATGAAACAAAAAATAATGATGATGGCCTGCCCCAACCATATTTGATTTATATTTCCTGACGTCCCTACCTTATTCTCGAACTCGCGCCGCGCGGACGTCAGCAGGATGTGCTTTTCATCATTTACCGGTTCCCCGTTGGCGATAATCAGCCGGCCGGCCGGAATCATTCCTTTGGTATATGACAGTTTACCGATTTGTTCATCTTTTGCCTTTTGGGTAATATCGGCATTGAAAGTCAGATTAGGCTGGATAAAATTGTTCAGATTCAGGCTCTTCAGGAACGACATTTCCATGTTGTTTTCTGTCTTTTCCAAAGCGGCGATCACTGATTCATATGCGGCTTTCGGTGTGAGGATATCGTTGCGGTCGCCTTCGCTGGCAATATTATTGCGGATGATGACGATTTGATCCGACTGGCTTTGTTCGCCGGCGCTCTCCCCGGCTTGCATGATTCCCCGTTGATATACCATATCCAGCAAGGAGACAACAGATTGATACAATCTGCCCTTTTCGCTTTCGTTCCACCTGCTGTTTTCCCAATGTTCGTTAAATGATTGGCTGAAGAGTTTTTTTTGTTGCCCGGCTACTTCGTTGCGGGCGTTGTAGTACATCACAAAAGATTTTTCAAGACTGTCTTTTTCGGCATTTAATTCCTGCTGCGTTTTTAGAATGGGTATATCGAACGGTGCGTAAAAATTCTCGTGTCCCCAGACTTTGCCTTTTTGAAATTCGTAAGGAAATTTACCTTCGCCGGGAAACAGGAAACATACAATGGCAATGCTGACGATGTACAGCAAAATCACATATGTATGCGTGCGCAGGAAAAGTAAAATTTTTGGCATATCCCATCATAAATTATATAAAATGCCTTTCTTTTTTGATGGTTTCGTAAGCGCGGGATAATTGCTGAAATTTCTCATTAGCTATTTTTTTCATGTCTTCACCAAGAAATGCCACCTTATCGGGATGGTATTTCGTTGCTAAATTCCGGTATGCTTTTTTAATATCAAGAATGCTGGAAGAACGATGAATACCCAGAATACCATAGGCGAGAATAATCGAATCCTCCTGTACAAACACTGATCCTACCGATCGCTTATCACTCACGCTCACTTTCAGAGCGGCGTTAATCCTGTTGAGTATTTTTTGTTCCGTTTCGCTTACCGGTTTGTCAATTTTTGCCAGATTGTAAAGAAAATGAGTCAGTTGCAATCGCGACGAATAATCGAGATGATGAAGAACAAGTTCACAGGCATTATCTAACGGGAAGTTTTGTTTTAAAATCTTACTCAATCGTGACAGCGCTTTTTTTGCTTCTTTTTCGCCATAGTTTTGTTTCAAAAAAGTCTTCACATAATCAATTTCCAGTCTCACAACCGGTCCTTCGGCTTTAATAACCGCAGCAATCAATACCAGCAGACTGCTCGCAAAAACGCCCATCTCAATCTTTTTGGCTGATTTGCGAAATAATCGTATTTCAAAACTGTCAATTACAGTTCCAACAATAAAGCCCAGCAAACAACCTGCCGGCCCGCCGACTTCCCAGCCAAAACGTCCGCCCAGCCATTCACCGGCTAACCAGCCTGAAACAGCGCCAATCCATTTAACAAAACCGCCCATGACAATTATGAATTACGAATTACGAATTACGAATGATGAGCATTGTACCCATAATTTCGTAATCCGTAATTCGTAATTGTTAATTTTTAATTTGCAACTATTCGAGCAGCGTCCAGACTACGGTCAGACCTGCCGTTACGATGGATACCATGCTCATCAGTTTAATGAGAATGTTCAGACTCGGTCCGGAAGTATCCTTGAAAGGATCGCCTACGGTGTCGCCAACAACAGTGGCTTTGTGTACGTCAGAGCCTTTGCCGCCGAAGTTTCCTTCTTCCACATATTTTTTGGCGTTATCCCATGCGCCGCCTGCGTTAGCCATGAATATGGCCAGAACGAAACCTGCGCCCAATCCGCCAACCAGCAATCCCATTACTCCGGGAACGCCAAAAATGACGCCGGTAACGATCGGAGTTAAAATAGCCAGAATCGAAGGAAGCATCATTTCCTTTTGAGCGCCTCTGGTGGATATTTCCACGCAACGCGCGTAATCCGGTTTTGCTTCTCCGGTAAGAATGCCCTTAATTTCGCGGAACTGACGGCGTACTTCTTCCACCATGCTTTGTGCGGCGCGTCCCACGGCATTCATCGTTAAGCCGCAGAATACGAAGGCCATCATCGAACCGATGAATACGCCAATCAGTACGCTGGGATTCATCAGGTTGATCTGATAATAATTCATCAGGTCAATGATCGTTGCCTTTTCGGTTTCCACATTCATCAGTTGTCCGTTGGGCATGACAATGGAAATAACGTTTTGCCCGATATGCTGTAATCCGATTTTTATTTCTTCAATATACGAAGCCAGCAAAGCTAATGCGGTTAAAGCAGCCGAGCCGATGGCAAAGCCTTTTCCGGTTGCGGCGGTGGTATTGCCAAGTGCATCCAATGCGTCGGTACGTTTGCGCACTTCGGGTTCCAGACCGCTCATTTCGGCGTTACCGCCTGCGTTATCGGCTATGGGGCCGTAAGCGTCGGTGGCTAATGTGATACCCAGCGTGGAAAGCATTCCCACAGCGGCAATACCGATACCGTACAGGCCAAGTCCTATATTTTCGGCAGCCAGCATGTTGGCAACATCAAAATTGATGGCGCAGAGGAAAGCCATGATGATGGCAAGGCCAATGGTAAGTACGGGAATGGCTGTGGACATCATACCCAGCCCGAGACCTGAAATGATGACGGTAGCCGGGCCTGTTTTTCCGCTTTCCGACACTTTTCTTGTCGGCTTGTAGGAATGTGAAGTAAAGTATTCCGTCGATTGTCCGATGATGATACCTGCCAGCAAACCGGATATTACGGAAAACGATATTCCTATCCAGTTTGTAATTCCCAGTGCATACAGAATTACAAAAGCACAGATGGCAATCAGCGCCGAACTTACGTTCACGCCTCTTCCCAAAGCGCCGAGCAATTGCTTCATACCGGCGTCTTCTTTGGTACGTACCAGAAAAATACCGAAAATAGAAAGCACGATGCCTACCGCTGCAATCAACATGGGCGCAAATATCGCTTTCACCTGCATATCAACGCCGGTAGTGAAAAATGCCGCAGCGCCCAAAGCAGCCGTTGCTAAAATGGAACCGCAATAACTTTCGTACAGGTCGGCGCCCATACCGGCTACGTCGCCTACGTTGTCGCCTACGTTATCGGCGATGGTGGCAGGATTGCGCGGGTCGTCTTCGGGGATGCCGGCTTCAACTTTACCTACCAGATCGGCGCCTACGTCGGCTGCCTTGGTGTAGATACCGCCGCCAACACGCGCAAACAACGCCTGTGTGGAAGCGCCCATACCAAAGGTCAGCATCGTGGTGGTGATGTACACCAGCTTTTGAGATGCCGTTACCGCTTCGGGATTGGAATGAAATACCAACACAAATTTATCCAGTATGAGATACCATATGGAAATATCCAATAATCCCAGACCTACTACGGTCAATCCCATGACCGCACCCGAACGGAAGGCCACTTTTAATCCGCTGTTGAGCGAACGACGCGCTGCGTTGGCGGTACGCGCCGAAGCGAACGTGGCTGTTTTCATGCCGATGAACCCCGCCAGACCGGAAAAGAAACCGCCGGTGAGGAAAGCAAACGGTACCCAACCGTTTTGAACACCAAGCCCGTAGGCCAGTATGCAAAAGAATACGGCGAGTACCACAAACACGATGGTCACCACTCTATACTGTTGTTTCAGATAAGCCATTGCTCCCTTGCGGACATGCGAAGCAATTTCTTTCATGACGTCGGTACCTTCGCTTTCTTTCATGACACTTTTGAAAAAGTAATAAGCGAAGCTCAAGGCTAACAATGAAGCAGCCGGAACAAACCAAAATAATGGATTCATGTTACAATTTTTTTGATACTACGTTTGATTAATGATAATTAATAATATAATTTAAAAAATTTTTGGCAAATATAATGGATTTTCCTGAAAAAATAACAAAAAATCATTCATAAAGATTATTGATATCACTTGCGGCCAATTCCACAAACGCATTGGCAATCGCTTCGGTGAGGGATTTGAAATATTTTTCGCCTTTTTCGCGGGTGGCCGCTTTCGGATTTCCGATACCGGTATCCTCCGTCACTTGCGTCCAACGTCTTTCCGCCCAGAACCAGCCTTCCCGCAACGCTCTGATCCTGAATTTTTTCTCTTTTCCTTCGCCGGCTTCAGCCAACGGACGAACCTGTTGCGGCGTCAGGTGCAACAGCAGACTGGTTTCCATCTCGTCGGCATGATCGCCGATTTCTTCAAAAAGTCCCTCTATTCCTGCCCACTGAAACCAATTGCACTGGCAGATGAACATATCGGGATATTTCCTTCCCAACTCGCGTACCATCATCTTAAAATCGTTGCCTCCATGACCGTTAAAAATAACGAATTTACGGATACCATGCCGGTTAAGCGTTTCGGCAATATCCGACAGGATGATCAATTGCGTGCTTGGGTAGAGGTTAATATCCAGCTTGACGTCGGATTGCCCGGTATTCACCCCGAAAGGAATATTCGGCAACACGGTCAGTTTAGCGCCTTTTTCCCACGCAATACGGGCTGCTTCGGCTGCAATGTATTCCGCCTCAATATTGTCGGTGCCATA
>Ga0082212_10011759_pt1 | contig 11073 bp, 7 predicted proteins | sample TergutNt197P3_FD_71548 | JGI IMG/M metagenome (GOLD analysis project Ga0082212, IMG submission 71548) | Neocapritermes taracua P3 segment gut microbial communities from Petit-Saut dam, French Guiana - Nt197 P3 | ecosystem: Host-associated > Arthropoda: Insects > Digestive system > Gut ... | reverse complement strand
AATTTGATTTTGTCATATTGATATATTTTCTCTATCTTATTTATTTCTATATGCTATCAAAAATCTGTTACATCTGTTTCATCTGTTGAGAAGAATGAAAAAAGTTGTGTAGATACGTTTGGCGTAAGCTGGGGGTAACGGCCACCCCAGAAACCTGTATAGGCCCTGCAAGGGCGTAACAAAGCTGGCATGTGTGACGCCCCGTTGGGGCTAATATGTATATGTGGCGCGCGGGCACTACCCCCAGCTTACGCTGGGGGTTATAGAAATTCTGTCCCTTTGGGACAGATTGATAAATCGAATCACTGTGTTTTGAGACAACAGCATCAATTTAAGCAAAGATCAATTGTCATTCCCAAAGGTAATATCCCATGTATCTCAACTCCGAACAAAAGACGATCGGCAAGGAAAATTTTCACGCAGCCGTTGGCAGCGAATTCACAGACCGCGACATTCTCAAAGCGGTCTCGACGCAAGACTTGGCACCGAAAAACGGACTCGGTTCGCATTATTTCGGCTACGGTACCATCGACAAGCCGGTTCGCGTGGCCGTGCTTGGCACCGGTGACGAAGGCAGCGTGTTGATCGGTGCTCTGAACCCGAAATATCACCAGTGTGTTGCCATTGCAGATATTCGACCGTACAGCCATTACCGCGCGTTTCACGGTGATGTGTATAGCGCGGACGCCAATGCGGTGCGGCCCGGTCTGATGAAAATTTACAGCTGGAAAACCGAAGCGGAAGCACGGGAAAACGTCAAGGTTTTCGGCGATTATATGGAACTGCTCGATGACAAAAGCCTCGAAATCGAAGCGGTCATCATCGGGATGCCCTTGCACCTGCACGCAAAGGCGGCCATCGAAGCAATGAAACGCGGCTATCACGTTTTGACCGAAAAACTCATGGCCCACTCTGTCGCCGAGTGCAAGGAAATGGGTCGCGCGGCGGTGATGTTCAAAAAGCACCTCGCCACAGGTCACCAGCGGCATTACAACGTGCTGTACAAACATTCGATTTCGCTGATCGAGAAAAAAGTCGTCGGCGACATCCACTACATCCGCGCCCAATGGCATCGCAGCAACATGCCCGCCCCGAAAGGCGACAGTTGGCGCATGCCCATGCCGGAAAACTTCAAACCGCAGGATTTCCACGCCAAGGCACTGGAAAATGACCTGAAAAGCTGGACCAACGCGATGAATGCGGCGGAGAAAGCCGGTAAACAGGAGGAAGTCGAACTCTGGCAAAAGAAAATCAATCAGAAAAAGGCGCAAATCGCCGACAGTCTTTTGGCAACTTCCGCAGGCGGGGAATTCGGCGGCTTTCAATTCAAAAACGTCAAGGATTACGGTTACGAAGACGCGACGGTCACGGACGATATGCTAAACAAGGAGTATTTCCGGCCTGCCGGCGAGGAACTCATTCGCTGGCGCATTTGGGACCGCACGGGTGGCGGCATGATGGCCGAACTCGGCAGTCACCAACTCGACGCGGCCAGTATTTTTCTTGCGGCCATGAACGGCGGCGTGAAGCAGTATCCCTTGTCGGTCGTCGCGTCGGGTGTGCGGAATCTGTTCCCACGCGATCGTGACGCTGACGACCACGTGCATTGCATATACGAATACCCGGGCAAAGGTTACGATCCCACCGATGAACTCGGCAAGCAGAAGAAGATCACCGTTGCGTACTCATCGATTAACGGCAACGACTTCGACGGTTACGGCGAAACGGTCTTTGGCACAAAGGGCACGCTCGTCATCGAAAAGGAAAAAGACGCTTACCTTTACGAACGAGCCGAGGTCAACAGCAAAACAAAGGTCAACGGCTCCGCCGGGCGGAGCGAGCTTGCACTGAATGTGGACGGCGATCCCTTGTCGGCGGCCATCGGCGTGCAGGGACTTTGGGGCGACATCAGCCGCGGTTATTCCGAGCAACTGGAACACTGGGCCTGGTGCATTCGTGTCAATCCCGACTGCGATGCGGACGACCCCGACGGCAAAATGCACCCGAAATGCTACCCCCCGGTGGCACTCGGTGATGCTGTTATTGCTTTGACGACAAACATTGCCATCGAACTGGAAGAGCCGGTAGAGTTCAACAAGGAATGGTTCGACATCAACAGCGACGCCACGCCGGAAAACGATCTGATGAAAACCGGCGAAGTTCCCGATCTTAAAAAATACGGGATTTAGAAGTCAATTCAGAACCGCAATCGTGAGATTGCGGTTTTTTTGCGAATACAAACACGACAAAAAGAATTACCATGCTTTTACAACACAAGAAGAATTTTATGCGCATTGCGTTCGGCCTCGTGCTGGTCACGTTGCCGGCCCTGGTCGGACTGACCGATGCGAAGAAAACGGCTTCAGGCTTCGGGCTTCAGACTTCAGGAATGGAATCGCAAAAAACAGCAACCGGGAACATTAGCACCTCGGCTGAAGAAACACGCGACCGGTTGGATGTGGAAAACTCACCGTTTTTCATTTATCAACTCTATTATATCGGCGATTTGGCGGGAAAACCTGACGAACAGTCGGAAACGGCACTTCTCTACGGCGGGTACAGAGCTACGCCTGACTATGCCAAAATGGAAGCCGTCATCAAGCATATCCAAACAAATGTCGCACCGGAATCCTGGAATGAAGAAGCAACGGTCAAACAATTTGCCACGACGACCACGCTCATTATCAAACAGACAGTGGCGATTCATAAACAGGTTGCCGAGGTATTGAATGACTTGCGAACCGAAGATACTGAGTTTGCTCATCGACTTGGTCCCGGCGATACCATCGGGATTTACATCGAAGGACTCACCGGTGCGCCCGATCAGCCAGTTCCGGTTCATAAGATGTGGCCGGAAGAGTTCAATATGCCGCCTGCAACGGGTTATCCTTTTACCGTCCGCGGCGACGGCACGATTGCACTGCCAAAAATGCTGCGTTCGCTCAATGTCGAAGGTTTGAAATTAAAGGAAACGGAAGCACTGATTCACCGGGCTTATGTTGATGTGTTGAAAATTCTTGACGCAGATATAACAATCGCCGTTTCATTGATCCGTCCGCGAGTTGTTCGTGTCGTCACTACACCGCAGCCATAGTGCAAACGTCTGCGTTTGGCTGTGAAACATTTGCGTTTGACCGCGCAAGTTGGGATGACAACCTGTTGGCATTCCTGGCCGACGAGCAACTGCGACTGCAACGCAAAGACAAATTCTTCAGCACAGACACCGACAATTGGCCGGCCGGGTTTGAGATACCGATCTTGCTGGAGCTGAGGAAGTAAGACGTACGGAAAATCTGCGACAAACATGCGGCGGTCACGTGTTTCTTCTGCTATGGCGCAACGTGACCGCCCTACCTTTCATTTCTGAATAAAATCGGCTATATTGAAAATCAATGTTGTGTCATAATCGTTGCCGTTTCTGAAGCGGTGGTTCAACTTTCACTTTCTCACCATATTCTGCTGCTATGCTCAATTTACAAGATTTTATTCGGGAAATTCCAGATTTTCCTATTGAAGGAATACTGTTCCGCGACATCACCACGCTGATACAAAACGGCGAAGCCTATCACCAAGCGATCGACCAACTGGCAGACAAGCTTTGCGAGTTAGGGACGGTTGATGTCATCGCCGCACCGGAAGCTCGTGGGTTTATTTTTGCCGCACCACTGGCCTATACTCTCAAGTTGCCGCTGATTCCGATTCGCAAGCCGGGAAAATTGCCGTACAAAACCGTTACGTTTACCTACGAGTTGGAATACGGTAGTGATTCGTTGCAAATGCACGCAGACACGGTCAAGGCCGGCATGAAGGTGCTGCTTGTTGACGATTTGCTCGCAACCGGCGGCACGATCAGGGCTTGCAAAGACCTCGTCGAACAGGAAGGTGGCCAAGTGGTCGGAGCGGCCTTCCTGATGGAATTGGCCGGATTGAAAGGCCGTGACAAAATCAGTGATATTCCCTTGTGTACGCTGATCTCATACCCCGGTGCCTGATTCAGATAAGCAATCAGAAGGTTGTCAACTGCCCGATGTCAAATGGTTACGCTCGTTTCGATGTCGGCTTTTGAACTGGTACGGAAAACATACCCGTGAGTTACCCTGGCGAGGAACCGTTGACCCTTACGAGGTCTGGGTCAGTGAAATCATGTTGCAACAGACTACAGCTGCCACCGTTGTAGGCTATTACGGCCGATTTTTGGAACGTTTTCCTACTGTGCAGACTTTGGCAGCTGCAACCGATGCCGAAGTGCTACGCTGTTGGGAGGGGCTAGGTTATTACCGTCGGGCCACGCAATTACATCGTGCCGCGCAAGTGATCGTTTCCGAACATGAAGGCATGTTTCCGAACACGTTTGATGACGTGTTGACACTGCCGGGTATTGGTCGCTATACGGCAGGTGCCATTTGCTCGATTGCGTATCATCAACGTACACCGATACTTGAAGCCAACACAATACGCTTGCACGCCCGATTATTGGCGTTTTCCGATGATCCCACAAAATCCGCCGGGAACCAATTGCTCTGGCAAATGGCCGAACACGTTTTGCCTGGTAGCGGGTCTCAATACTCGCCAGGTCACTTCAATCAGGCTTTGATGGAACTCGGCAGTTTGATTTGTACACCGAAATCGCCGGATTGCGAGCATTGTCCCGTTGTCACATTGTGCCGTACAGCGCAGCAGGGGTTGCAGCATGTCATTCCGGCATTGAAAACGGAAAAAAAATTCGAAGAGCAGACCGAACTTGCGATCATTGTCGAAAAAAACGGAAAATACCTAATGATGCGCTATCCGCAAGGCGTTCGCTGGGCTGGACTTTGGGATTTTCCGCGTTACAAGTTGTGTAACGACATTCAAGAGCGAAATTTGCACGATTATTGCGACAATATCAAACGTCTGACCGGTTATGCTGTAATTTTGCACGAACAACTGGCGGAATTTCGCCATGTTGTTACTCGTTTTAAGATTACGCTCAAGGTTTTCAGTGCACAAGTCTCTGGCCGTAAAAACCGTGCTGAATATCAAACCAGATGGGTCACGGCCAAAAAACTAGCCGACATGGCTCTCAATACAACCGGGCGAAAAATAGCTGATATTATCAACACTAAATCAATGAAAGAGTTTGGCTAAAATATGACTACAAATTTCGCGTGTTCGATCGAGGGAAGAGCAAGAAAAAAACATGTTTTTTCGAAGAATTTCATCTTTTTTTCTTGTACGAAACTACCACAATTCCTGACATTCTTATTTTCTAAAACATATCCAGTTTGCCACAAGAAAAAATAATGCCTTTCCGATACTTTCCATAACAGAGAATTTAGTATATAGCCCATATTGCCTATTTTCGCTTGATACAAACGTATCATTTTTTACCCGATCAAAAATCAAAGGCGTCAGCCCTTACTCAATACAAAAACCCGGTAGCAGGTACAACACGTTATGGTCACAGCGAGCGATAAAACGATTAAAACGTTTTCCGATTTGCGTCATTTTGTCTATCAAACTTTATGTAAACATCACGAATTATTGGCCAACTCATTTCCAACGTCCGAATCGCTTCTCAAACGTGGCGGGCACGGTGCTTGTGGTGTGATGTTTTGCCTGCATGGTCCGCGTGCGGTGAAAATGACGGCAATTTGGGAAAAAGACCAAAACCGCGTCCTCTTTTACGGTCCAACCGGAAAACGCTATTGTCAGGTAGATGTGCACATGCTAATTGTCCCAGAGCAAGAACTCCTGAGTAGTCTTGCGGCAAATTGAGACCAAGTCGGGCAATACGCATGACAGGGGATGTTGGCAATCGGATTGGTTGCGATGCGGTGGGGTTGTTTAGATCAATCGCATTGGCTAGTTATATGGATTATTGCACTATAAAAAAAGAGAATGATTTTTTGACGGTAGGTGATCGATATACTGAACTATTGGACAGTGTCAACGACAGGATTCAAGATCACTTGAAGGTATTAAGATGTTAGTCCTATCACGTCGCGAAGGCGAAAAAATTAAGATTGGCGATTCGATTGTCATCACTGTTGTGCGGGCAGGCGGTGACAAGGTGCGAATCGGTGTCGAAGCTCCGGAAAACATTCTGATTTTGCGAGGCGAACTGGAAGTGCATAACGAAGGTCGTAGCGTAATCAAGCAGGATAAATCGTTGCTGCAAGGCATTTCAAAACCAGCCGCATAACAACCTTTCCTAACCCATCGTGAACTGCTCGTGTTCTCAGGAACACCGGGCAGTTTATTTTTTTAGCTGCGGATTTGTATGGGTTATCATGGTTGATATCTTTCTTCCTATTGAGGCAAGTGCAGAAGGATTAATCTTCAATTCTCTTTACTTGATCTGCTTTGAGTGCTTTCGCATTCATGGGACGGACGATTTTCTTGCCTGTTTTCATTGAGATGGCTTACAGTTCCATTCCCGGCGGCAATTGAATTCTGAACGCAAGTCTTGCATTTAATTTTCGCTACACAGAAAATTGCTCTTGAAACGCATTGCGAAAATCTTTATTATCCGCAAGATTTCCCTCATATAGGAGCAAAATCGGCACGGTTATTGAGGGGAACATAAATCGACGCAATCGTTTTCCCGTAATTTTCGGCGAAAAACCGCTATGCATGGGCAACAAACGATGGCACCTCCCGCCTTTTAGAGTCCGTCGGATCACCCATTGAGACAGGAACAGGAAACAGACATGATGCCGCTTCTCCGACACTTCTCACAATTGTATTACGTAAGTAAAAAAATCATGGCCGACAAAAAAACTGAAAAAACCGCAAATATCCTCTGTTTTTACTTGCTCACCGTTGCAATGCTGCTCGTGACGTTTGCCGGGATGACGGTTGCGCAAACACCGGTCGGCAATCAGCCGGCACAACAAACTTGGCCGCTCCGCAATATCAGTGCCGAAAGTGCAAAGCAGATTCTCCTGCGGGAGATGGGCATGGAAGTGGTCGTTCAGGTTGACACTGAGGCCAATTCTGTCAACGTGATCGGTCCGGCACAAGCGGTTCTGTCAGCAATTGATGCCTTGAAAGAAAGGGACAAGCCCGGCGCAACGGTGCCCTATCTCAACTCGCAAACAAACCGGCAGTTGAACAACCAATCAAGCACGCTGTATCAAGGTCAACAGCCAAGTCAACCGCCGATGCCATTGAGCCGGACGGATGAAACGTTTTCGCAACCTTTCGCCGTGGTTGGTGACGGGTCAAATACGCGTCTTACGTTTACTGACCCGAGACTCAATACGAGTTTTCCGAACTTGCCAACGCAAGGCAATAACACGGCGGAAAGTTACGAGGCCGGAACCTACTTTTGCAAGCCGTCGCACTTGGCCATGATGAACCGGGAATTGCTAGCTCGATATGGTCACGACCGCAATATTTCCCTGCAAACGGTGCCGGACAGCAGCAAAATTCTTGTGTGGGCCCCGCAACGGGTTCAGCGCGAAATCACCGGTCTGATGACGCAGTCGGGGGCGTGGGCGGAAGTGCCGCCGGGACGTGATCTCCGTGAGTTTGACGGCACCGTCATTCGTGTTGCAGCCGACCAGCGACCGCCGGACAATGTGCGACAACCGATGGTTGAGAGGACACATGCGACAAAATACGCGACGCTCGAACAAATTGAGGCCAAATTGCAGGTGCTGTTCGGCAATCGTTTGGTGCCGATGTCAACGGCGAATGAACCGGCCAAACGTTACCGCATTACGATTCCGCGTCCCAGCGGCACAGCGGTTTGCGACCTGTTGCTGGATTCCCCGAACTACCAAATCAGCGTCAGAGCGACGCAAAACCTCGCCGACGATATGCTGCGGCTGTTGCAATTGATCGATCAGCCCGCCCCCGAGCAGGGACGTGACCGCCGCTTCATTTCGATTCAGAATTCCGATCCCGATCAGATTCGCAAGTTGCTCGACGTGTATCGCACGAAGGCCGTGCCCAATTCCAGTCGGCGAATGCGAAACAACCCGAACATGATGGCCTATCAGCAAAATGGCAACCCTGCGCACAATCCCGTGCGTCAGGTCAATTACCAGGACGATGGCGGACTCGGCGGCCTTGGTGGCGCGAGTCCGGCGTTTGGAATGGGGCAAATACCCGGCTTGGAAGGCATCGGCACTGACCAGGGCAACATTCCCTACGACCCCGCTATGCATACGAGAATTCAGGTGTTAACCGAAATGGATGTTGTTATCATCGACGCACCGTTGGAAGAAGTCAAACGCATCATTGATTTGATTGATCAGATTCAAAAACTCGTGGCCGATGCCCAGTCCACAATCGAGCTCATGCCGCTGAAACACATCCAATGTGAAGCCCTCGACCAGCTTTTGCAAACACAAATACGCACTTCGGTGGTGACGATGCCGGGACAGATGCCGCAGCCGGTTTACCTTGTCACGGAGATGCTTGCCATGAAGCAGGGACGCGTTTGGGTTCTTCCGTTGATCAATCCGAACGCCATGCTGATCGTCGGTTGGGGCGAAGCCCGCGAAGCAATGAAATCGCTGATTGAGCATCTCGACCAGCCGGTTGAGGCCGAAAACAGTCTGATTCGGGTGATTCCGCTGGAATTCGCGCCTGTGACGCAAGTGGCAACCGCCTTGACCGACTTTTTCACACCGTCACCCGTCTTTGGGCCGGGTGGGGCACAGCCGGGGTTTTATCCGCAGATTCGCATCATCAGCGACCCGCGAACCAACACGCTGATCGTGCAAGCCGCCCCGAATGATTACAAAGACATACTCCGCATTATTGCCGAAATCGATGTCGGCAAAGGCAAAATCAAATTGCAGGTCAAGACCTTCAAAATGAAAAACCTGATGGCCGGCGACATGATGGTTGCATTGAATGCGGCTCTGGCAATGGCGATGAATGGCACAGCGGACAACCGCTTTCCGGTCATTGAACTGCCCATAGGGGATGGGGCGGCACGCCGAATCTTTGAATCGGGCTTTTTGACCGAGGTGACCATTGAAGCCATTGATGCGAACAACACGCTGGTCGTCACCGCACCGGGCATCAGTATGCCGCTCATCGAAGAGCTGATCAACATGCTGGACGAATCGCCGGGCGTGGCCATGGTCAAAGTCATTCCCATCGAACACGGCGATGCCTCAACGCTTCTGGATACGTTGCAAACAATATTTCCCACGCAACAGGCCGGCACGGCGAATACCGTGTCGCTTCCGAATGCAGAAGGCGGCGATATCTTTATCCCACTCCGATTCGGACGCGACGATCGAACGAACAGCATTCTGGTTGCCGGGGCGCAAAGCGAAATCATGTTCATCGAAACGTTGATCGCAAAACTCGACAAAAAAGACGCATTGCAACGCGAAACGAAAGCCTATCCCCTTCGCAACTCCAGTGCGGCCGATGTGTTAGCGGCGATCGATCCGTATCTTCGCCAACTTCAAACACTTCAGGATATGGAAGACGTCAGCCAGCACCAGAGAATGATGGATGCCATCATTGTCGAGGCGGAACCGGTCAGCAACATTCTCATTATCAATGCTTCCCTGGAGAACATGAAGGTCATTGAGAAACTGATCGAGGATCTCGACAAGGAACCTCTACAGGTTACTGTCCAGGTGCTGATTGCCGAAGTGACTCTCAGTTCAGCCGACGAGTTCGGCATCGAACTGGGGTTGCAAGACCCCTATTTGTTCCAGCGTAGTACCGTGTCAACGGGAGGATACTACAACTTTGCCGACCCGAATATCGGCTTGGGCAACAGTACCACCCCTGAGTCGCTGGCGACGGCCGGAACGGTGGCCACACAATTGTTGAGCAACTTTGGCACCGGTCGTGTCAACAGCGACTCGGGGTTTGGGGGAATGGTTTTTTCGGCGAGCAGCGACGCAGTCAGCGTATTGATCCGTGCCATGCAGGAACGCGGCCATGCCGAGGTTTTAAGCCGACCGCAAATTACGGCACAAGACAACCAACTTGCCATCATTTTCGTCGGTCAGAATATTTTGCGTTCCCGTGGTTCAGAATCCAACAATTACGGGATTAGTACCAACAGCGTTCCTGAAGATGTGGGGCTTTTCCTGGGGATTGTTCCGAGAATCAGTGAAGGGACGAAGACTGGTGAACCTGATCGAATCACCATGTTAATTTCCGCTTCCAAGTCAAGTCTTGGCAGTGCAAATGACGGGATGGCAACAGTTGTCAACAACACAATTGTGAGAGCCCCCAACGTCAACAAAATTCGGACGGAAACCATCGTCAGCGCACTCGACGGCGAAACCGTGTTGCTCGGCGGTTTGATCACCACGGACAAACAGGAAATCAATCGTCGCGTGCCTTTCCTGTCGAATATCCCGATTGCCGGTAATCTCTTCAAGTATCAGTACGAGAAGCAAAAACGCACGGAGTTGATTATCATCATGCGACCGCGTATTGTTCGCCGCACCGACGATATGGATGCGATCAAACGGGCCGAGTTTGCCCGAATGAATTGGTGCCTGGCCGACGTGACCAAACTGCACGGGGATATCGGCGTTTACAGCCCCATGGCACGTCAACCCGTCACCGGCGGCGCACCGAGTTTCGCACCGGAGCCGGTCGATATGTCGCAATTGCGCGATTTGCCGATGCCGCAACGTATGACTTCCGGCGAACCTTACAACCCGACAATTACAACGCCGAACAATGTTCCGAACGGTTTGCAGATCGGCACGCCGACGTACATGCAACCGGGGTCTGCAATGGAACCCACCCCCATGCCAACGATCGCCCCACAACCGGCGGTGATGCAACCTGTAACCATGCAACCCAACGCACCGCCGTTGCCGATGTATTCGACCGTGGTACCGGATGTGCATGGGCGATATTAAGGTAGGGCGGTCACGGCGTGACCGCCAAATCAGAGCCGCGCACAAAGTAAGAGAAAAATCAGAGCCGCGAGTGTAAACGAGCGGTAAGAAACAGTACCAAAATAAGTACGTCAAACTGTCAAGTGAATGAGTCATTCACTCACCACGAAGATCACGAAGAACCACGAAGAATATTTTTAAAAAACCTTCGTGTCCCTTCGTGCTCTTCGTGGTGAAAAGAGGTAGTTGT
>Ga0082212_10011758_pt1 | contig 11073 bp, 9 predicted proteins | sample TergutNt197P3_FD_71548 | JGI IMG/M metagenome (GOLD analysis project Ga0082212, IMG submission 71548) | Neocapritermes taracua P3 segment gut microbial communities from Petit-Saut dam, French Guiana - Nt197 P3 | ecosystem: Host-associated > Arthropoda: Insects > Digestive system > Gut ... | reverse complement strand
TAAATAGGGCGATATTTTTTCTAATTTCTCTTTGAGCTCTTTCATGCCGCAAAGATAAAAAAATAATTCGAATAATCAAAATATAAATGTAAATATTATATATGGACACTTACTTAATGAAGACGATTATTTTTCTAATGAATTTGTTATTACTTTTCTCACGAACCGAAAAGGTGAAACATGGATAAAAAAATCCTGCAAAAAAATACATCAAAATCGCAGAAAAGGTACTTACGGCACGGTTTTTAAAAAAAAAATTTCGTTTTTTCGATGGGAAACCCTACCTTTGCATCAAATTTGCTTGAAACATGGATTTTGTATTACAAGGAAAAGATGTAAAGTCGAAGGCGCGTGCAGGGTATATGATTACCGATCATGGCGTCGTTGAAACGCCTGTATTTATGCCTGTCGGTACGCAAGGAACGGTAAAGGCAGTGCATATCAAAGAATTACAAGACGATGTCGGTTCGCCGATCATGTTGAGTAATACCTATCATCTTTATCTGCGACCGGGCATTGACATTATCGAAAAATCAGGCGGGCTGCATCTCTTTAATGGGTGGAATCGTCCTATCTTAACCGACAGTGGCGGTTTTCAGATTTTTTCGCTGGCTGTAAACAGGAAACTGAGTAACGAAGGCGCCGAATTTCGTTCACACATCGACGGCAGCAAACACTTTTTTACACCCGAAAAAGTAATAGATATACAACGCAGTATCGGCGCAGACATCATCATGGCTTTCGATGAATGTTGCCCAGGCGACGCCGACTATGCGTATGCAAAAAAGTCGCTGGCGCTCACCGAATTGTGGCTTGAGCGCTGTGTCAGGCAGTTTGAAAAAACAGCGTCGAAATACGATTACAACCAGTCGCTTTTCCCAATCGTACAAGGTTGCGTTTATACTGACCTTCGCAGGCAGTCGGCGCTGCATGTTATTGAAACAGGCGCTGACGGATATGCCATAGGCGGATTGGCCGTTGGCGAGCCGGTAGAAACGATGTATGAGATGATAGAAGTAGTGAACGAAATACTGCCGGAGGATAAACCCCGTTATCTGATGGGTGTAGGAACACCGACAAACCTGCTTGAAGCTATTGAACGGGGGATCGACTTGTTCGATTGCATCATGCCTACCCGCAACGGGCGTAACGGACAATTGTTTACTCTCAACGGCACCATGAATATGCGCAACCAGAAATGGGCTGACGACTTTTCACCCATTGACGATAACGGCTATTCTTTTGTAGATACTTTTTATAGCAAGGCTTATCTGCACCATCTTTTTAAGGCCGATGAGATATTAGCGCTCCAGATCGCGTCCCTTCATAATTTAGCCTTTTACCGGTGGTTGATGAACGAAGCAAGAGTGCAGATCATAAGCGGCGCGTTTTCGTATTGGAAAAACAATATGATACAGCGTTTAGTTGGTAGAATGTAGTAATCTTATTAGTTACAAGAACAATATACGTATGAGATTTAGTGATTTTAAATTGAAAATAATAGACATATACATCATTAAAAAGTTTCTCGGAACGTTTGTATTTGCATTGACAGGTATCATTATCATTGTCATCGTCTTTGATCTTACTGAGAAATTTGATAAACTCATAGTTCCCGAATTAACGTACAAAGAAATCATTTTTGATTATTATGTTTGTTTTATCCCCTACTTCATCAGTATGTTTGCCTCGTTATTCACGTTTATCGCCGTTATTTTTTTTACGTCGAAACTCGCTGATAATTCCGAAATCATTGCGATGTTGTCCACTGGCATGAGTTTTGACCGCCTCATGCTTCCTTATGGAATTTCAGCAACAATCATCGCTATTTCTATGTTTATTCTGAATGCATACATCATTCCTCCAGCAAACGAAAAACGCTTGGCTTTTGATTTTACTTATCTAAGTAAAAATAAAAAAGTCGAGCATAAACACAATATTCAGATAGAGGTCGAGCCCGGTTTGATTGCTTACTTCAACGAATATCGAAATTCTACGCGGATGGGTTATCGTTTTAACTTAGCTTATTTTGAAGGGAATTCGATTGTATCTGAACTTACAGCCACATCCATCAAATATGATTCATTATATAACTGGACGATCATTGATTATATTGTACGCGATTTCGACGGAATGCACGAAACTATTACAAAAGGTACGCGTAAAGATACAACGCTTATGTTTACGCCGGAAGATTTTCTCATTCAGGAAGGCGATTGGGAAAAAATGACAAGTCCTGAACTGGCAAAACACATTAGCAGACAGAAGCAAAGAGGTATAGGAAATATCCAATCTTTTGAGATTGAATACCATAAACGTATTGCAAACTTATTTTCATTCTTTATTCTTACAGTCATCGGCGTTTCTATGTCGTCCTACAAGAAAAAAGGCGGTATGGGTTTAAATATTGGCGTCGGTCTGGGATTAAGTTTTTCCTATATTTTATTTATGACCATTAGTTCATCCTTTGCTGTAATTGGCTTTGTCAGTCCCATGATCGCAACCTGGATTCCAAATATCCTTTACACCTTCATCGCTATCTATTTATATCGTTATGCACCTCGATAAATAATTTATAATCAATCATGCAACATAGACATCAAGATCGCCAGCAGTATTTTAATGAACAAAGTGAAAGTACAAAAAAGTATGTGATACCCTATATCCAGCAAGGTATGGAAAATACAATCGGAAAAGGGTGTCGGGTACTTGAAATTGGTTGCGGCGAAGGCGGAAATTTACATCCTTTTCTGGAAATGGGATGCGAGTGTTACGGCGTAGAGCTATCTGAAGGTAATTATAACAATGCCCTGAAATTTTTTGAAAACGATCCTTTACGAGACCACTTATTCCTTCTCAATAACAATATCTATGATGTTACGCTAAATAGTTTGGGAGGCGCTTTCGATATTGTGTTTCTACGCGATGTGATAGAGCATATCCGTGAGCAAAAAAATTTCATGAAGCATCTTAAAAAGTTTGTAGCGCCTAACGGCGTTATCTTTTTTGCTTTCCCGCCTTGGCGAATGCCTTTTGGCGGACACCAACAAGTCATTCGCAAGAAATGGGTTAGCTTATTGCCATATATTCATCTTTTACCAAGAGGGTTTTACCGACGGTTTCTAAAATGTACCGGATTAACGGAGGGAGAAATTGAATCGTTGTTGGAGATCGCTGAGACCGGGATAAGCATTCATCGATTTGAAAACATTTTCCGTCACGAAAAATACGAAGTGTTAAGAAAAACACATTGGTTTTTCAATCCCAATTATCAAATCAAATTCGGATTAACGCCGCGTCGTGTATATAGAATATTCCAACTTCCTCATATCCAAGACTTTTATACTACTGCGATGTATTATTTGTTAAAAACACAGGAAAATTGCTCTTCTGTAATAAATTAGCGACCGCTATTTTGACGGTTGGTTATGACGGTTTCTGAAATATCCAACACCCTCTGATCCTATTTTTTACATTCTACATTATTTTCGCTACCTTTGCGGTCGGAAAATTTACTTTACAAAATACATTAGCTAATGAAAGTCTTGAAATTCGGCGGGACATCCGTAGGTTCCGTGAACAGTATCTTGAGTGTTAAAAAAATCGTAGAGGCTATTGATGAGCCTGTAATTGTAGTCGTTTCCGCACTTGGAGGCGTCACTGATCAGTTGATTAACATGTCGATCATGGCTTCTAACGGGGATAACGCCTATAAACAAGTATTTTCGGAGATGGTCGCTCGCCACAAGACGGCCATTAAAGGTGTCGTTTCAAAAAATAAACAGACTTTGGTGATGAAAAAAGTGATGGAAACGCTCGATGAATTGGAAAATATTTATCGAGGCGTCTTTCTTATAAAAGATTTATCGGCTAAGACGTCCGATACGATTGTCAGTTATGGGGAGCGAATCTCGTCTGTCATCATGGCAAATGTCATTAACTATGCTACATTATACGATTCGCGCCAATTCATTAAAACACACCGGCAATTTAATAAGCACGTCGTTGATTTTGAAAAGACCAACGAACTGATAATGAACACTTTTAATATTATCCCAAAAGTAGCGTTACTACCCGGTTTTATTTCTTCGAGTATGGACAACGACGAGGTGACGAACCTCGGACGCGGCGGGTCGGATTATACGGCCTCTATTCTGGCAGCGGCGCTCAATGCTTCCATGCTGGAGATTTGGACGGATGTCGATGGATTCATGACCGCTGACCCGCGTGTCATCAATTCAGCTTATGTCATTAATCATCTGTCGTTTACCGAAGCGATGGAGCTTTGTAACTTTGGCGCAAAAGTAATCTATCCGCCCACTATTTATCCGGCTTTCCATAAAAATATCCCGATACGGGTCTGTAATACGTTTAATCCAAAAGCGCCAGGAACGCTGATCTCTAAAGATGACTGTAAGAAAGATGGTAAAAACGACAACAAATCGATTATTAAAGGTATCTCATCTATTAACGATACCTGCTTAGTGACGGTGCAGGGCTTGGGTATGGTAGGCGTGATCGGCGTTAATTACCGCATATTCCGCACATTGGCCGAAAGCGGTATCAGCGTCTTTATGGTGTCGCAGGCCAGTTCAGAAAATAACACGACGTTTGCCGTAAAAAATGATGTCGCTGATTTGGCGGTCGAAGCGCTGAACGAGGAATTTGCGCCGGAGCGTTCTCGCGGAGAGATTGATGACATCGTCGCTGAAAAAAACTTAGTTACTATTGCTATCGTCGGTGAAAATATGAAACACACGCCCGGCATCGCCGGAAAGTTGTTCGGTACGCTCGGACGCGCCGGTATCAGTGTGATTGCTTGTGCGCAAGGCGCTTCGGAAACAAATATTTCTTTCGTCATCAAACTCGAGTATCTGCGTAAAGCTTTAAACTCTATCCACGATTCGTTTTTTCTGTCGGAATATAAGATGTTAAACCTGTTTCTTATCGGGCTTGGAACGGTCGGAGGACACCTGTTAGACCAAATAAAACATCAACAGAAGAAACTGATGAAACAAAACGGGGTCAAGCTAAATGTGGTAGGCATTGCTGATGTGGAGAAGATGCTGATGCGACGCGAAGGGCTTGACCTAAAAACTTGTATGAAAGACTTGCAAACCAACGGGGTACCCTCATCGACTACGTCAATTACAGAGGAAATTCTTAAAATGAATATCTTTAATTCCGTTTTCATCGACTGTACCGCAAGCGACGAGATAGCCGAATTGTATGAAACGTTGCTCAACCATAACATCTCAATCGTAGCAGCCAACAAAATTGCAGCTTCTTCGCGCTATAAAAACTACGCATTACTGAAAGAAACCGCACGCAAACGCGGCATCAAATTCCTGTTTGAAACCAATGTAGGCGCTGGATTACCTATCATCAACACAATGAATGACCTGATTAACAGCGGCGACCATATTTATAAACTCGAAGCTGTTCTGTCAGGCACTTTGAATTTTATCTTTAATACAATCAGCGATGATGTTCCATTAAGCCAAGCCATAAAAATGGCGGTCGAAGCCAGGTATGCAGAGCCTGACCCTCGCATCGACCTGAGCGGTACAGATGTCATTCGCAAGTTGGTCATCCTTGCCCGCGAAGCAGGATGCGTGGTAGAACAGAGCGATGTCAAGAAAAACTTGTTCATTCCCGATAAATACTTTGCCGGTTCTATCGATGATTTTTGGCGTCAGATACCTGAACTGGACGTTGAGTTTGAAGAGAAACGTAAAAAACTTGCCGCCAAAGAGAAACGCCTGCGCTTCGTGGCAAGCATGAATAACGGAGTTTGTCAGGTAGGATCGATGGAGGTAAGTAGCCGCCACCCTTTTTATGAGTTAGAAGGCAGTAACAACATCATCATGATCTCGACCGAACGCTATCACGATTACCCGATGATCATCAAAGGCTACGGCGCCGGCGCAGCAGTGACCGCCGCCGGCGTCTTTTCGGATATTATTTCAATAGCCAACATCAGATAACCCCCCCCCTCTGTCCCCCCTTTTGGAGAAGAATATTATAATGTATTACAGTACGAATAATCAATCGCCTTTAACGAACTTAGAGGAGGCAATTTTTAAAGGGCTGGCCTTTGAGACGCCCGTTGTACATGTCCATGACAATTTTTTAGCCTCGAATTGTTTCATGGAACTACATTGGCTTTCCAAGATATTGACGCTCGGAAAAGATTTCGCAGGCCTCAAAGATTTTCTAATGTAAAATGTTATGAACGAGGGTATATTAGAAAAGTTAAAGGTGCTGGCCGAATCAGCCAAATATGATGTTTCGTGCGCTTCGAGCGGTACAGTACGCAATAACCCTTCTCGCGGATTGGGAAATACAGTCGGCGGGATGGGTATTTGCCACAGCTTTACCGAAGACGGTCGCTGCATCTCGCTACTGAAAATTATGCTCACTAATTATTGTATTTACGACTGCGCTTATTGCATCAATCGAAAAAGCAACGATGTACAGCGAACAACATTCAGCGTCAGCGAATTAGTGGAATTAACCATCGAATTTTATCGGCGTAATTACATCGAAGGGTTATTCCTGAGTTCCGGCGTGGTTCGCTCTCCCGATTATACGATGGAGCGAATGGTTCGCGTCGTAAAAGACTTGCGTACTGTTCACCATTTCAATGGATATATCCATTTGAAAAGTATTCCCGGATGCAGTCAGGTATTAATCGGCGAAGGAGGTCTTTATGCCGATCGCATGAGTGTAAACCTTGAAATTCCTACCGAACAAAATCTGAAGTTGCTTGCGCCGGAAAAAGATTTCAAAAGTGTTTTTACCCCCATGCGTTTTATTCAGCAAGGGATGCTGCAAAGCCAGGAAGAACGCCGCAAGTTCCGCTATGCACCCCGGTTTGTTCCGGCAGGGCAAAGCACGCAGGTCATTGTCGGCGCCTCGCCTGAATCCGATAAAGAGATATTATATGTGTCATCAGCGCTGTACCAACGCCCCAGCATGAAGCGCGTCTATTATTCCGGTTTCATCCCTGTCAATGCTTATGACAAACGACTTCCGGCAGTCCTGCAGACGCCGCTCGTCAGGGAAAATCGCCTCTATCAGGCTGACTGGTTATTACGGTTTTATCAGTTTCGCGTCGATGAAATTGTTGACGACAGTTTCCCGAACTTAGATATGGAGATAGACCCCAAATTATCATGGGCGCTCCGTCATCCTGAATTTTTTCCAGTCGATGTTCATACCGCCGATTATGCTACATTATTGCGTATCCCCGGCGTTGGCGTAAAATCCGCTAAACTGATTATTTCCTCGCGCCGGTTCGGACGGCTCACATCGGAACAACTAAAAAAAATAGGCATCGTCATGAAAAAGGCGCAATTTTTCATTACCTGCCGCGAGCTACCTATGCATACCGTGAACGAAGCATCACCCGAATATGTGCGTAAAATACTGACTGAGCCGAAAAAGAAAAAGATGAAAAGCGACGAGCTTTGGAGTTCCGATTTGTTTGTCAACTGAATATGACTGTTTTTTTTTACGACAAGACCTTTGAAGGGTTGTTGAGCGCTGTCTTTAATGCGTACAGGATGAAGTTGTTCCCTGATAAGCTACTTCAAGAAGGCGAAATTCCACCTGTGTTTACCGACATAACGCATACCATTGCAACCAACGAAGAACATGCGAATCGCGTATGGCAAGGATTGCAAAAGAAATTACAAAAAAAAGCCTGCAATATGTTGATGCATGTATGGCTGTCGGAGATGAAAGGGAGCGACGAATTATTATTTCGTTACATCTGCAAAACGTTTGCTACAACGATGAAGATTCAATACAATTTTGGCGATGCCGATGTGCTTGAAGTGCAAAAGATTGCCCGAAAAGTATCCCATGAAGCGCATTATCTCCTCCAGTTCGTTCGCTTCCAAAAAGCTGCCGACGACATCTTTTTTGCTCCTGTTCGACCTCAGTATAACGTGTTACCATTATCCATCCGTCATTTTGTCGATCGTTTTGCCGACCAGCAATGGGTGATTTATGACCTTCACCGCCAATATGGTTATTATTACAACTTGCATACTACGCAGGAGATCACCTTCAATGACGATGGTCATTTGCTTAGCGGTAAGTTAGACGAAGCGCTGATGGCTGCCGATGAAAAGCTGTTTCAAAACTTATGGAAAAGCTATTTCAAGGCGATGACAATCAAAGAACGCATCAACCCGCGACTGCATAAAAAAAACATGCCTGTCAGGTTCTGGGGTTTTCTCACCGAAAAACAATAGGCGACAAAATCTGACATGTCCACACTTTTTCGTACTTTTGTGAAAATTTTTTATAATGATTGAACGCAGGTTGTTTATAGAAACGTATGGTTGTCAGATGAATGTGGCAGATAGCGAGGTTGTGGCATCTGTCATGCAGACGATTGGCTATACACTTACAGAAAAAATGGAAGAGGCAGGCGTTATTTTTGTCAATACATGTTCCGTACGCGATAATGCAGAACAACGTATCATCGCGCGGCTTCAATATTTCAATGCCTTACGACGACGTAAAAAAGGGCTTATCATTGGCGTATTAGGATGTATGGCCGAACGGGTAAAAGAAGCATTGATCAATAATCACGGCGTTGATCTGGTTGCTGGTCCCGACGCTTACTTGGATTTGCCGAACCTAATAGGCGCAGTTGAAAAAGGAGAAAAAGCTATCAATATCGAACTTTCTTCACAGGAAACTTATAAAGGGGTGACGCCGCTAAAGATGAAAGGTGTTGGAGGGTATGTTTCTATCATGCGCGGATGCAATAATTTTTGCTCCTATTGTATCGTTCCCTACACACGGGGACGGGAGCGGAGCCATGATATAAAAAGCATTTTAACTGAAATTAACGTTATGAGCGAAAAAGGATACAAAGATGTTACCTTATTAGGCCAAAATGTAAATTCTTACCAATATCATAATACGGACTTTCCCCGTTTATTGGAAACGGTAGCTGTGGCAATGCCGCGCATGCGTATTCGTTTTATGACATCGCACCCGAAAGATATGAGCGATGACTTATTATACGTGATGGCGGCTCATCAGAATATTTGTAAGTTTATTCACCTTCCGGCGCAGTCGGGGAGTTCGCGAATATTGCAACTAATGAACAGAAACTATACGCGTGAGTGGTATCTCGGCAGGATTGCCGCTATTCGTCGTATCATACCAGCTTGTGGCGTTTCGACAGATTTGTTTTGCGGGTTTCATTCCGAGACAGAAGCTGATTTTGAAGAAACGTTAAACCTGATGCGCGAGGTAGGGTTTGATTCGGCTTATATGTTTAAATATTCGGAACGTCCCGGCACGTATGCCGCTAAAAACCTGCCCGACGATGTGATGGAAGAGGTGAAAATAAGTCGGTTACAACGAATGATTGACTTACAGAACCGGCTGTCGGACGAAAGTAACAGACGCGATATTGGGAAAACATTTGAGGTCCTTGTCGAAGGGTTCTCTAAACGCTCGCTCGAACAGCTGTTTGGGCATACCGGACCTAACAAAGTCGTTATTTTCGATAAGGGAAATCATCGCATCGGTGAATTTGTGAATATTACAATTACAGAGGCTACTTCGGCCACCCTTTTCGGTCGGGAGAATGTTAATAAAACATAAAAATTTGGAATCGCTTTGAAATAGTATTACTTTTGTGCTAATCTTGGGGAAAATGTTTGTTTTCTCTAAGAAATAATGCGCTAAAAGACAGCAAAAAAGCATGAATTAATGGCAGCAAAAAAGGTAAAAAGAACAATATCATTTTATAACTCATATCTTATTTCGGTGATTAGTATATCATTGACGCTTTTTTTGCTGGGATTGATATTGATCATGAGGTTTCTCGGTAACGAACTGCCAAGTAATTTTGTAGAAAACTTTCCTATTCCTGTTGTTTTGATTGAAGATTTGCAGGAGGAGAGAATCCACAGCTTGCAGGATGAAATAGAGCGTCAACCATGCGTTAAATCGACGAAGCTAATTTCGAAAGAACAGGTTTTTCTTGATATGCAGAACAAATTAGGGGTAAACCCGGTAGAGTTTTTAGGTTTTAATCCATTTCATGCTGAAATAAATGTGAAGTTGAAATCCGAATATGCGCATCCTGACAGTCTTTTACTGATTGAAAAACAATTAACATCCCTATCAAGCGTTATTGAAATACCGTTCAAAGATTATTTCAAGCAGATACAGGATTTTTATCAAACGATCCGTCGTATAGGATTGGTTTTATCTATACTTGTTTTTGTGATGATAGCCATCTCTTTTGTACTGATAAATAATACGGTTCGGCTATTAATTTATTCAAAACGATTTCTGATTTATACCATGCGTCTTGTCGGCGCTACCTCCTCTTTTATTCGTAAACCGTTTATTCGCAATAACATTATCAGCGGTATCATTTCGGCATTAATTGCCATATTTCTATTAGCAGGCTTATTGTATTATATAAAGAAAGAATTTGACTTCAATGAGGACATAATTAAATCGGAAACCTTGTTCCTTATATATTTGATTTTGCTTACCTCCGGAATTATCTTTTCCGTACTTGCTACTTATTTTGCAATAAACAAGTATTTACGCATATCGCACAGAAAGTTGTACTACGTATAAAATTTAAACAATATGAAAGATTTTGCATTCGGTAAAGAAAATTATGTATTGATAGCTATTGCTGTCGTGTTTATTATTATTGGATTTGCTTTGATGAGTGGAGGGGGTTCTAATGATGATTCATTTAATCCCGACATTTTCAGCGCGCGTCGCATCGTTATTGCTCCTATTGTGACGGTTTTTGGTTTTGCGCTTGTCGTAGCTGGCATCTTGAAAAAACCAAAAGATACGTTTGAGGAATCTGCTAAGAAATAAAGCATGAATTGGATAGAAAGTATTATATCGGGGATTATTCAGGGGTTAACAGAATTTTTACCGGTAAGCAGTAGCGGCCATTTGACCATTGCAGGTACAATTTTTGGTTTGACAGGCGAAGAAAACCTTGCTTTTGCCATCTTAGTACATATAGCTACCGTGTTAAGTACGATGATCGTTTTATGGAAA
>Ga0082212_10011757_pt1 | contig 11074 bp, 11 predicted proteins | sample TergutNt197P3_FD_71548 | JGI IMG/M metagenome (GOLD analysis project Ga0082212, IMG submission 71548) | Neocapritermes taracua P3 segment gut microbial communities from Petit-Saut dam, French Guiana - Nt197 P3 | ecosystem: Host-associated > Arthropoda: Insects > Digestive system > Gut ... | reverse complement strand
AGAAACGATCTCTTTTATTAAAGATGGCATTTTAGATTGGCACGGCACCAAAGACCAGGTGTTGATTAGCGACCACGAAAACCTTAACGATTTTATTTACGCACAACCGATTACGCAGAAATTTAAAGAGTTTATGAAATAAAAAAAGGCTGTCTTAAAGTCTATAAAACATGAACCGTAAAACAGCCTCCTTGCGTAATAGGGCACTCTATAAGCGCCTATTATTGCACCGCCATCTTTTGCGTTAATACCGTGCCATCTTTTAATGAACGCCATAATCTGATAGTTTTTTGACAAACACTACGCCCATCCAATGTTATTTGACCGGTATTAAGGGGATCAAGCCAATCCTTTAATCTGTTAGTAGAATCCCGAGGAACACCATAGACCGGCGTACCTTCCCAAGCAGAAAGAAATTTAGGGGAATCAAAATAATAATATGAGCCGTGTTGGTTTGATTCTGGAATTCTCATTGTATATATAACCCAACACTCCTGATTTTTATTACCGCAGTAGGTACGGAGTTCGTCTATTTCGTAAGTTTGGTTTGTTTCTTCGTAAACAGGTATTTCTATTTGTTGAGCTATTTTACAAATTAGTCTTTGTACGCTTGATTTTGTGATTTGTAGCAATCTGCTTATGCTACGAATACCGCAGCATTCGTTGTTTAATTTTACAACCCATTCATATTTTGATTCAGGAATAATCGGACGCATATATTTTTGTTGCTGATACTTTTTACAATGCTTGCATTGGTAGCGTTGAATTCCATTTCTTTTTCCTTTTTTATAGCAATCTTTTTTACAATATTTGCACTTCATAATACATTTATTTTTAACTGATTATACACTATTTTATAATTCATTTTTTGCTCCACATGGTACACTAAGAGAAATTTGAAACTTCATTCTCAATGTTTTGCAAATACAAAAATAGAAAAAGGGTGATTTGCACCACCCTTGAATAATAATTTATGATAATTGAATTTTTTGATTGTAAAATAGATAGGTTTTTTAATATGTACTTTGCTCCACATGGTACAGTACCCTAAATTCCGATAGCAAAATAATAAAAAAAGAAACCACCCAAGAATGAGTGGTTTCAAAAATTATGAAAACAAAATAAAAAGACAGGGTTATTTCTTTCCCTTGTCTTTTTGCCCTGCGTGTCCTCTAAATATGCGTGTGGGCGCAAATTCACCCAACTTGTGTCCTACCATATTCTCGGTAACATATACCGGAATAAACTTGTTGCCGTTGTGAACGGCAATGGTAAGTCCCACAAAATCAGGGGAAATCATTGAGGCGCGCGACCACGTTTTAATGGTAGATTTTTTGCCGCTCTCTTGTGCTTGAACGGCGCGTTTTTCCAATTTATAGTGGATATATGGTCCTTTTTTTAATGATCTGCTCATACTATGCTACTTTAAGATTATTTCTTTTTTCTTTCAATAATATAATTACTTGATTGTTTCTTTTTGGAGCGGGTTTTGTACCCTTTTGCAGGCAATCCCTTGCGAGAGCGCGGGTGTCCGCCTGAGGCACGTCCTTCACCACCACCCATAGGGTGATCTACCGGATTCATTACCACGCCACGTACTCGTGGGCGGCGACCTAACCAGCGATGACGTCCAGCTTTACCGGAAACTTCCAAATTGTGGTCAATGTTTGAAACAATCCCAATCGTAGCACGGCAGGCGCAAAGTATCATTCTTGTTTCGCCTGAGGGCAGGCGTAATACTGCGTACTTGCCGTCTCTTGACATTAATTGTGCATAACTTCCTGCCGAGCGCGCCATCTTAGCGCCTTGTCCCGGACGAAGTTCAATGTTGTGAACCGTAGAGCCGAATGGAATCTCTCCCAATGGAAGTGCGTTTCCAAGATCGGGGGAAACCCCTTCGCCGGAAATGATCACTTGATCTACTTTTAAACCGTGCGGCGCAATGATATAGCGTTTTTCGCCGTCTGCGTAGAATAACAAAGCGATACGAGCCGAGCGGTTCGGGTCGTACTCAATGGTTTTTACCGTTGCCGGAACCCCATCTTTGTCTCTTTTAAAATCAATACAACGATACATCTTTTTGTGACCGCCTCCGCGATACCGCATCGTCATCTTACCACTATTATTTCTTCCGCCTGTCCGAGGTCTCGGACACAATAAACTCTCTTCCGGTTTATTGGTGGTAATCTCGTCAAACGAACTTATTACTTTAAATCGTTGACCGGGCGTTACTGGTTTGTACTTTTTTAATGCCATGATTAAATGTTGCTATAAATATCAATCTTATCTTCTTTATTTACAAAAACAATCGCTTTTTTAACGGTGTTTTTTTGTCCGCGAATAACGCCGGCTTTGGTATTGCGGGTAGTGGCTTTTCCACGTTGAATCAAAGTGTTGATTCTGTCCACGCGAACGCCGTAAACATCTTCAATCGCATATTTAATTTGCGATTTGGTTGCTTTTCTATCCACAATAAAGCCATAGCGGTTGTATTTTTCCGATACCGCTTGCATTTTTTCACTAATGATGGGCTTAACTAATATGTTCATTTTTGTTATCTGATTTAATGTTAATCAATAATTGAGCGATGCGCTATTCTATCATCTTGTTAATTTCAGCCACGCTGTTTTCAAAGATGATGAGTTGTTTGGCATGCAATACATCGTATGTGTTTAAGTCGCAGGCACGCATTACCTGAATGCGCGGCAAATTGCGAGCGGAAAGATACACATTGGTATTGGCGTCGTTTGCCAACATCAACGTTTTGGTATTTTCAAGGTTAAATTTCTTCAACATATCCAATACATCTTTCGTTTTTGGAGTTTCTAATGCCAAATCTTCAATAATTAAAATGCTGTTGTCTTTCGCTTTGTAGGTTAATGCGGAAAAACGAGCCAACCGTTTAATTTTTTTGTTCAATTTAAAAGAATAGTCTCTGGGGTGTGGACCGAACACGGTAGCTCCTCCACGAATAGTAGGGGATTTGATGCTACCGGCGCGGGCGCCGCCTGTACCTTTTTGGCGTTTCAATTTGCGTGTGGAGCCGGATATGGTAGATTTCTCTAACGTATCGTGTGTTCCTTGTCTTTTGTTGGCTAATATGTGCTTCACATCTAACCAAATAGCGTGATCATTAGGTTCAACATTGAAGATATTCTCGTTCAACGTAACCGCTTTTGAGGTCTCGCTTCCGTCTATTTTATATACTTTTAGCTCCATCTTTCAATAATTACATAAGAACCATTTGGTCCCGGAACGGAACCTTTAATTACTACTAAGTTTTTCTCGGGAACGAGTTTTACGATTTGCAGGTTGATCATTTTTACATTTTGACCACCTGTTCTTCCTGCCATACGCATTCCTTTGAACACTCTTGAGGGCCAGGAAGATGCTCCCATTGAACCGGGTGCTCTAAGGCGGTTGTGCTGACCGTGTGTACGGTCGCCTACGCCACTGAAACCATGACGTTTTACTACCCCCTGAAATCCTTTTCCTTTTGAAACTCCGCTTACATCCACATATTCGCCTTCAATAAAAACGGAAACGTCCAAAATTTCACCGAAAGTTTTGCGGTGTCCTTCTTCGAAACGTGTGAACTCTTTTAAGATTTTCTTAGGCGTTGTGCTTGCTTTCTTAAAGTGTCCTTTTAACGATTTCGATGTCCGTTTTTCCTTTTTTTCGTCGAATCCCAACTGGATGGCGTTGTAACCGTCTTTTTCAACGGTTTTTACTTGCGTTACCACGCAAGGACCAGCCTCGATAACAGTGCATGGGACAATCTTCCCAGAGGCATCGAAAACGCTAGTCATTCCAATTTTTTTTCCTATTAATCCAGACATTGTTTATAATTAATTTGTTATTGTTATCTGCGCAACACGCGCAATAGTTTTCTTATTAATTTAAGGTTTAAGGTTTAAGGTTCAAGGTTTAAGGTTTAAGGTTTAAGGTGATTACATGGTTTTGAACTTTGAACTTTAAACTTTAAACTTTAAACTTTTATCTCCACATCCACTCCGCTCGGCAACTCCAATTTCATCAGCGCATCGATAGTTTTAGAGGTCGTGCCGTAAATGTCTAACAAACGTTTGTAGGTAGCCAGTTCAAATTGTTCTCTTGACTTTTTGTTAACGAATGTGGCGCGGTTCACGGTAAAAATTTTCTTGTGTGTCGGCAATGGGATAGGTCCTACTAAAACAACCTTGTCATCTTTTACGGCTTGTACCGTTTTGACAATTTTTTCTGCCGATTTGTCCACCAATGTATGGTCGAACGATTTCAGTTTGATTCTAATTCTGTGACTCATTTGTCAATATTGATTTGTTATTTTTTTGTTACAATCGTTACACGTTACATTTCCACATCATCTAATCATCTAATCCCCACATCATCTAATCCCCTTTTTTTGGGGCGGCAAAAATATAAAAAAATTAATGTAAAATGGTTTAGCAGAAAAGTTTTTCGTTTAAACCCAATTTTCCATTAAAAACATTAAAACTGCACGGCTAATCCGAAATGAATTTTTCCGGTTTTGAATGAAATAGGGTTCTCTAATTGTTTACCCAGTGCATAACTCAAATAAAACAATCCGGCTTTGGTGGTAAAGGTAATTCCTAAGCCAAATCCGAAAGGAAAATCGTGCAAATAGTTACCGCTAATTTTTTGTTCGTACCATGCGCCGTTGAAAAAAGTATTGAGGTAGGCAATTTGCGCCACAATGAAGCGCAACTCTACCAATCCTATGCCATAAGTTGATGCGCGAATAGAGCGGTCATCGAAACCTTGCAAGGAGTTCATTCCGCCAAAGCGAAACAATTCATTCACCAGATGCTGTTTTCCAAGCAGGCTGCCCCCTTCAGCGCCCAGCGCCAATACCCAACGCTTATGCAAAGGAATATACCCCTTAATTTTTCCTTGCAACCGATACCGAATCGCATTCAACTCCGCGTCCGGATCGGAATTTTCGTTAGTATTATGATTTTCAATGATTTTTCGCGTTCCCACCGCAAGGTTCAAATTCAAATCGTACCCTTTGTGCGGGTTGTAAATAAAATCAAGTTGCCGAAAACGAAAAGCAAAACCGTACATACTCTTTTTATAATCGGAATAATTTGAAAAATTCTCATCTTCATACAAATTTTTATTTAAAGTATTTGAAGTAGAATAATCGAAATACACGCGCACAGAATTATATCCTTTAAACGAATAATTTAATCCAATGATATAATTCATATTCAAATAGGTAGTATCTTTTTTATCCAGCATAAAGAGCCCGTCCACACCCAGCGGAGTAGTAAAAAGATAGGGAAAATTGGCTTTAAGTTCTAAAAATTGCGAGAAACGCTCAGACGCTCGCCACTGCAAATCAATATTTTCGCCAATAGTAAACAGATTCATCAACCGCAGGTTCAACTCGCCCGAAACGGCAATTTTGCCTGAGCTGTTACTTACCGGTACTAAACCGATATACCCGTCAAACTGATTTACCCTCTTTTTATCCAAATAAAGATACAAAGAGGCTTTATCTTCGGTAAATTCAATGGCAGAAGACTGGGTTTCGGAAGCGAAAGGAATCTCTTGAATCCATTGCGGAATCTGTTGTACCACCGATTCGTTGTACCGTTTTTTATGCTTAAAATTAAGATATGCTTTCAGATAACTTTTGGCAACCTTTAAATTTCCTCTTACCACAATGGTATCAAAAGTGCATAGCAAATTTTTATCTATCACGAGGTTCGCGAACACCGTATCGTTTTTAGCGGCAATGCTGTCCAAATAGATTGAAGCAAACGGAAAGCCGTTGTTTTCCAAATAGGTAAGTGTTTTTTGAGTAAACGTGTTAAACTTTTGAACAGGAATGGTATGATTGACCACATATTTAGCCGTTCGTGTTTCCGCTGTTATTTTCATCATTTCAGATGAAACAGCAATATGGGGGTTTTGCGCACAAACATCCTGTAACGAAACGATGAGGTTTACATAAATGAAAATTGAGATAAAAAATGTTTTTTTCTTCATTATAGTAATAAACGTTTCCGGCACGAAATATTGCTAATAATGGTAAAAAACTGTTAAAACAATCTCATTATCACTGCACCACCATCTTTTGCGTAAGCACAGCGCCATCTTTTAGAATGATAACCACAAAAAACATACCCAATGCAGAATTTGGCAGTTGAATGGGTTGTTCCGTAACATGCTGCGTTTCATAAATGGTAGTTCCTATTAGATTTGAGATTTTGAGATTTGAGATTTCAGACAGCGGGAAATTGGTTTCTAATTGGAAAGTGCCGGGGTTAGGATTAGGGATAATTGAGAAATTGGGCGGGGCATTTTTGTTTTGAGACACCGTGTTTTCATTATTGGGAGACAAAAGCGGGGTAGTGTTTTCGGGATCTTCGGGGTCTTCATTTAATGATTTGTTAGAACGATAATTAACATAAAAATGCCATGTACCGCCATGACTGGTTCCATTGCAATAGAATATATCATAAACAATATAGTACCATACTGTACCTGTAGGATTTACTGTACCGGTTACGCAATCCCATAATTCAAATTTTCCATTATTTGTTATATCAAGAGCATTGCTATATATTAACAATCCTTCACTATTATAAATTCTATATTCAATTTCTGCAGCGTAAAGTAGATTATAGATTTTTAAAAAATCAGAACCTGAAGTTACAGAGTGATGCTGAGAAAGATAATGAACATTTCTGCAAAGATTCTCCGGACAAATTCTTGAATATCCGGAAAGGTCTTGCCACCTTTGTGTACTAAACTTTGATCCTCTTTCGGCTGTAAAACCAGGAAGTAAAACAATGGAACCTTCTTCTTCTGTAATAAAATTTACATTTTCTCCAGATGCAACTGTGGTAGCGCCGCTTGCAGTTATTTTGTTAAAAGCCATCACTTTCTGGCGAAGCTGAGCAGTATTGGTTATAATGATTTCTTCCAAAACATCCCAACAAGGCGGACAATCCACCCCTCCGCAATCAATCTCTACTTCGCCTGGGTCCTTAATGCAATTCTCACATTCGGAAGGTGGTGGTGGCGGTGGCGGTGGTGGTGGTGGGCAGGGCGGACAATCTGTCCCACCACAATCAATACCCTCTTCGTCTTCATCTTGTTCGCCGTTATAGCAATGACAAGGAGGACAATCTCGTGATGGTAATGATGGACAAACAAGAAGAGAGCCAAGCCAATAGAACTCTGCATTGCTTTGAAAGAATTCATAGGGGTACCAATTTTTAATATTAAGACCTCCATCCGGATTCATAAAAAGAATACGATCCACATTTCCTACTCTTTCTATTCCGTAAATAACAACAGTGTGTGCTCCTCTCCACGCGTCCCAGTAATTCCATTGAGCAATTATGGGTTGCTTCTGATTAAGAAAATATGTAATATCAGCAAGATTCATTGTCAGGGTCGATGCTCCATAAAGTGTGCCATTGCTAAAATGCTTTAAAACCTTTTTAATACTGACCTCTTCATCGTTAAAACCCAAGACTACGCACTTATCGCAAGGGTGTTCAAAACTGGGGATCATATCAACACAACAACCGAAACCGTAAGGACCACCATAATAATTGAAAGTGTTCCGAATCCAATCCATAATAGCGCATTGATTTATATTCTTTATGTTATTATATTTGAGCACACATTCTGCACAGGCAGGAGCGCACCAGTTGATTCGGTTCGAGTGAGTGTGAACTTCAAGCACTTCTAACTCTATCTTCGTCTGAGCATGTAAAGTACCGATGAACCCTAAAAATAGTAATAAAATATATTTTTTCATACCGCTACTTTTTTAAAAGATTAAGAACTTCAAGAACTTCACTGAAACTATACGCATTCTTTAAATATTCGCCCGTTGAGTCATACATTTTAACAAAAAGAACTTGCTCATCTTTCCGAATAATAAGATAATCAATATCCGAAAAAAGCCTTATTCCCAGACATCCAATAATCAAATCTTTGTATTCATAATTATGGATAATTTCTGCCAATTTTCCGCCGCTGCCCCCTATCAATCTGTATTGACCATTATCCTCAAGTTTAATCCTTGTAAAAAGAAAAGGTTCACCGTTAGACATCACAGGCACATTCCAAGAACCTATGAATGTTAAGTTTTCATCGATAATGCTATACATGGGGGTAGGTTTTCCCAGATGTAAATGCTCCAACTGCGACCTGTCTTTTATGCCCCAGTTGGAAAGCTGCTCGTCAGAATCGTTTATATGGCTCGAATAAGCATCATTAACCAACATCTCTGTTATTTCGGGCGTAAGTTCTAATTCGCTTTTATTGGCAACTTTCTCATAATATCTCATTTGCGCTTCTTTTTCACGCAAGTTTAAATCTTTTAAAAGATTAATAAGTTCGCTAAAACGATATTCGTTCTTAAAATATTCGCCTGTTACTTCGTCATATACTTGTACAAAAATATCTTGATTCTCTTTTCTAATAATAAGGAGATCATCCATTCCTAAACTTGAAGGAGTTAGGGCTACAGAACCAATTATCGAATCTTTATGTTCATAATTCTGGAAATACTCTATTAGATTCTTAGTTCCACTAAGGATATAGTTTCCTCCAAAATCTGAAAATACAATGTTTCTAAATAAAAGAGGCGCTTCATCCGACATCACAGGCACAATCCAAGCGTTTGTGAATCTTAATGAAAGAGTATCCTCATCAGACATATAAGACACATTCCGAGTGAATATGTATTCTAACTTTTCATTTACAATCCTATACTTGGGAATAGGTTTTCCCAGATGCAAATTCATTAATTGCAAACTGTCTGTTATACCATATTCGGAATAATCCTGTTTAGGCAGGTTTTTAATCTTCGTAATCACCATTTTTTCCATTTCCGGTGTAAGTTCCAATTCTTTTATTTCTATTTGGGCATTCAATGCAGCAGGAAGAAAGCAGAAAGCAGAAAGCAGAAAGCAGGTGAAAAAAATCCCCTTCGTCATTGCGGGCTTGATCCGCAATCTCGTGTAACTTGTAACTCGTAACTTGTAACTTGTAACTATTCTCATAACTATTGTTTTTTAAGTTCGTTAATTTGATTTTGTAAATCAAGAATATACAACGTCAGTTCTTCAATTTTTTGTATAAGTATGTTGTTCATTTCGCCCAAATTTACTCCGTTGGCTTCTACTTCTGCGGCAGAGGGCACGTTGGGTAGATGTTTGTTTTCAGTAATAAATTGTTTCACTTCGGTTAATGGCATGAGATTGTAATCATCTTCAAACACAAAATCTCCCCAGCCTTCTAAAGTTACTTCCACTTCTTTGGTTTTTATTTTGCCGTTAATGTTGGCGCTTTGTGCAGTTAGTGCATCCGCAGTTAGAGTACCGGCTATACTTGCATTTCCGGTTATTATAGCGCTATTCGCACTCAAAGCGCCATTAATAGTTGCACTTTTTGCAGTTAAAGCGCCACCGGCAGTTATTGCTCCTGAAATATTTGCACTTTGCGCAGTTAATGCACCATTAATAGTAGCGCTTACTGCTTGCAATGAACCATTTACATCTAATCTTGCTGTTGGATTCGTTTTTCCAATGCCAATATTTCCATCGTTGCCCATGAATAAAACATTTTGTAATGACATTCCATTCTTGTATGCATAATGTAATCCGTTGTTGGTGCGTGAAATTTCCCAACGTGCCGAATTTGAATTATTATCAGGCACTAATACAAATTTATTTAAAGTAGTAATATCTCCTTCCGCTATAATGTTTTGATTCACATGCAGCCTTGCCTGTGGAGTTGTAATGCCGATACCCACATAGCCATTTCTACTAATAACCATACGTTGACTGCTGCCGCCTCCTATAGTGTTAAATTTTAAACCATTAGCATCAGAATAGATATCCCAATAATATGGGCTCTGTATCACAATGCCGCTACTGTCTATACTAGCATCTCTTGTATTGGGGTGTTTAAACTGCAAACTGCTTGGGGTTTCTGAGGTTCTGTCTATCAACAATGTGCCCACCACGTGCGCCATCTCTGTGGGGGTGTCGGTGCCTATGCCAAGATAGCCCTTCGTGGCGCCATTAGGTTTATGTATGGTTAACGAGGGAAACTCGTTTACCCCAAACATAATGCTGTTGTTTATGTTGTTAAGCAATGGCGACAAACTCGAAGCCGCCCCAAAGGTAAGAGAATTGGCACCACTACCCTTAACGTATTGACCCAATACGATACTGTTCCATGCGACAGATTGAGCACGATCGCCGATGGCAATACCGCCTTGGTTAGTTGCTGAAGCGTTGTCTCCAAAGGCAAAACTATTTTCACCTGATGCGCCTGATTCATTTCCTCCGGCAAAGGAGTTATTGCCGGTTGCGGCGGATGTGCCTATGTAAAAGGCTTTGGTGGCAGTGTCGCAATTAAAACAATTGTTTTGTGCGAACATGGGTGTAATTCCAATACATAGAAGAATTACAAGGGATAAAATTTTTTTCATTTGATTTAATTTTGATTAATAAAATATTTAATGTTAAACGCTGTGTATCTCAGTGTTCTTCGTGTCTTTGTGCTGAAAAAGAGATTCAACACAGAGACGCAGAGTTCACAAAGTTTCACAGAGATGTTCATAATTCTTTTTTTCGCAGATTAAGTCTCCCCCGCCGGCGGAGGACTAAGGGGGTGGATTTAGTGATTAACGGTTAATGGTTATTTTCTTTTGAATAATATTGCCTGCTGAAATTTCAACAGAGAGTATGTATATTCCATTTGTTAATTTTGATACGTTTATTTCATTGGTATTATGTTGAGTTAAAATTAATTGCCCTATGTTGTTATATACTTTCACTGCCGAAACTTTATTGCTGAATATGGTAATTACATTTGTTGCAGGGTTGGGATAAATTGTAATATTATCTTTATAATTTATGATACCTACATTTATATTCGTTTCAAAACATTTCTCATCTAAATCACATTCAATAGGATAAACGGGTATCACACAATATTTATAATCTCCATTTTCTAATTCCTTAGTATTATCAGAGAACGAAACAGCAGAAGGAGACAGGCTATCTATTAAAAC
>Ga0082212_10011756_pt1 | contig 11074 bp, 8 predicted proteins | sample TergutNt197P3_FD_71548 | JGI IMG/M metagenome (GOLD analysis project Ga0082212, IMG submission 71548) | Neocapritermes taracua P3 segment gut microbial communities from Petit-Saut dam, French Guiana - Nt197 P3 | ecosystem: Host-associated > Arthropoda: Insects > Digestive system > Gut ... | reverse complement strand
ATTGTCTAACAACAATACGATTTGTTTCTTTTGGGAAAGGCAAAATTCATGAATCAGTTGGTAGAGGTATTTGGTATAATCCTGTTCTTTTTTAAATTCCGAATAATCTTTTATATCCTCTTGGAAGGGAAACCGGTATTTGATTTCTGCGATTAAATTCAACCATAAATCGAACAGGCGATAAATGGATGCTTGCTCTTCTGCAAGATTTATTGGAATAAAATGAGCCTCTAATTTTTTTTCAATTTCTATTTCGATTCGTTTTAATAAGGTCGATTTTCCACTCCCTCTTCTTCCCAAAATCAACTCATGTTGCAATGCGTTTTTATCAGCGTTTTGCGACAAAGTGTCTATGATAGTATGTAATTCGGAACGATGAATAACAAAATTTTTTTTGACCGACTCCTTATCACTATTCGCTGATTGATAGATATTAAATTGTTTCATAACTGTTTACCGCTTTTGGTAGTTTTATTATTTAATCGTAAAAACGATTGCCAAATTATTTAGACAGTAAAATTACTGTTAATTTTTGTAATATACAAATTATAAACATAAAAAATGGTATATTATTTTTATTAGCGTATGGTTTTGAACGGGTTATTATCAACGAAGCATTAATAGGCGTCGCTGATACTTGTGATTTGTAACTGTTTATCAAATTCCGTCTTGCTTAATGAACTTTTTACGTGAATGGTTACAGGATCATTGGGTAAAAGATCAAAGTAATTATCGGAAAAGAAATTGTCAATACCGTCAATACTGAGGAAAACAGCCCGTGCAAAAACATTGCTTTCGACCGTTACGTAAAATCCGTCTTTATAGACAGTTGAATGTTTTGAAATATCGGCTTTAGGAAAATCAATATTTTTATAACGGGTCAGGAAATAATTATTACTTACCGCTTCTGTTTTACCGTTTTCGATAAAACGAGCATTGACAACTACTTCGTTTCTTTGCTTTCCGTTTAAAAGCTGCTCAATATTGTCTGAGAAGTGCGATTGGCTGGTATTGGCAGGCAGAGTTACTATTTTTTCCTGTGTGAATACAATATTTCCTTTCAAATCCATTATCCGAATTTGTAATTTACCTTTAACCGGTTTCAATCGGTCGGATACAATGTAAACATCTAATTGATTGTCATTGGCAATCGGTGAAACCAATAGGTCGTTATAAGCTTTTTTGGTAAAATAATGCTGCGCTTTCCACCGGTCGTAATAATCTCTGCTTGACCAAGAAGCAACCGGCCAACAATCGTTGTGCTGCCAAAAAAGCGACCCCATACAGTAGGGCATATCCCTGCGGTGCGCCTCCATAGCTGTGCGAATCGCATCGCCTTGCAGTAATTGTCCCATGTAGAGAAAAGATTGAAAATCCTTTGGTTTACGGTATTCGTTCAGCAAATACCATTCGATTAATCCGTTGGCATGACTGCCTCCCCGTTGATGCGCCATCATCACATCGGAGTAGATATCGTGGTCGCGTTTTTCCGGAGCGTATTTCAGTACCGACTGGTATTCCGGAAACGATTGAAAACCATATTCCGAAAAGAACCGCGCCCTGATGATGTTGTAATTGGCAATCGAATCTTTTCCGTGCCAAACTCCCCAATAATGGGCATCACCATCGGGATTCCAATTCGGCAATCCGGATTCGCATTTGGCATCGGGGTCGCCTCCATAGGGAGAGGAGGGCCAGTAGAACTTAACCGGATCATATTTATTCACTGCTTCAGGCAATACAATATGAAAAACATCTTTATAATCTTTGCGGAGTTCATCCAGTACGCCGAAACGTTCGTATAAACGCATCCAACCCCAATTAAACCAGGCGGTATGATTTTCATTGTTTCCACACCAAAGTGCTATGCACGGATGATTTCGCAACCGTATCAGATTGTCGGCTGCTTCCTGCCGGATGTTTTCAAGCATCTCTGGGTTCATGGGATATGTGCTGCAAGCAAACATAAAATCCTGCCATATCAAAATACCGTACTCGTCGCACAAGTCGTAGAATACGTCGTCTTCATATATGCCCCCACCCCAGACACGCAGCATATTCATATTGGCATGAACTGCATCCAAAATCGTTTTTTTGTGTCTTTCGGGAGTGACGCGGTTCAGAAAATTGTCTTGCGGAATGTAATTGGCTCCTTTTGCGAACACATTTACACCATTCAAGCGAAAATAGAAAGTTGTGCCATACACGTCTTTATCCCGTATGACTTCAAGTTTACGCAATCCTAACAAGTCTTTGCGGCTATCAGAAAGATTATCCATTTTTACCGTAGCCGTAAACGGATACCGGTAGGCTTCTCCCAAACCATTGCTCCACCACAGGCGCGGATTTTGAATTGTCACCGGTATTTCAATGGTATTTTGTCCTTTACGGACAGGAACAGTCTTTGTCCATGTGTTTTTTATTCCCTCCGTCTGAATCGTCAGCGTTGCCATTCCTTCTTTATCGGCTGTGACTTCTGCAATGGCTGTTACTTGCGCCTGCCGTGCATTGACCTCTTCCTGCCGGTAGTAAATATTGTCTAAACGCAGGTTGTTCCAGCCGGTTAAATAGACCGGACGCCATATTCCGCTGGTCACTAAACGAGGTCCCCAATCCCAGCCGTAGTGGTAGCCTGCTTTACGGGCAAAGACGCTGACTTTCTTATTCAATATTCCGCCGTTTTCCGATTGATCATTTCCCGCAGCAATGGGGTAATGGATTGCATCGAATTTAGGCAAATCGATTTTGATAGGAGAGTGAAAATAGACCCGCAATTCATTTGCTCCTTCCTTCAAGAGCGTTTTAACGGGAACGCGCCATTCACGGAACATATTATTCGCTTTCAGAATTAGGCTGTCGTTCAAATAGACATCGGCATATGTATCCAATCCTTTGAAATAAAGCTCAATATTGTCTTTTTCGAAAACCCCCGGAATAACCATTAGTGTAGTTTTGTATATCCAGTCTTCTTTATCCACCCATTGGACGCTCCGTTCATTCAGCCTGAAGTAGGGATCGTCGATGATTTCATTATCTATCAAGTCGGTATGGACGACTCCCGGAACCGTTGCCGGATACCAGTTGTTTCCTCTGACCTGTTTGAACTGCCAACCGGATGAAATTTCCTGTTGTGTTGCTGTTGTTGTAGGTACTGTCTGTGCAGAAGCAGAAAAATAATGCACGATTACTATTAATTTACAAAGTAGAAGACAATGTTTCATATGTATATTCAATTTCATGGTTGGTGCAAAGGTAATGAAATTCAGTGATCCGGAAATAAAAACAGAGAAAATTTCAGAGAGAATCGCAAATATATTTGCTGTATATAGAAAAAATCGTACCTTTGCACACTCTTTTGCGGCTGTGGTGTAATTGGTAGCCACGCCAGACTTAGGATCTGGTGCTGCGAGGCGTGGGGGTTCGAGTCCCTTCAGCCGCACGGAAAGGAAAAGTAAAATTCGACAAATCTCTGAAAATCAATGGAATTTCAGAGATTTTTTATTTTGTGGAAAAGCAAAATAGGGTGGTTTTCGGCAGTTTTTCGTAACTTATCCGTGACCCTTTTAAAAATCTGAAAAAGGGTAACGATTAAGAACAAATAGAATTTTAGCATCATTTGTACTTTAGGACAATCATATCAATAGGTATGAATGTTATTTGTTTTGCATGCATGTTTTCCTTTCTTTTTCATTGCAAGCCGCACAAAATATCGTACCTTTGCCGGACAATAGCTTGATAAAAATATACATATGAAACCTACATTATTTGTGTTGGCTGCCGGAATGGGTAGTCGTTACGGAGGACTGAAACAGTTAGACGGACTTGGTCCGAATGGAGAAACCATCATGGACTATTCCATTTACGATGCTGTCAGAGCCGGCTTTGGAAAAGTCGTTTTTGTTATCAGAGAATGGTTTGAACAGGATTTTCGAGAAAAAATTCTCAAAAAATATGAAAATCTGATTCCCGTTGAATTGGTTTTTCAAGAGTTGGATAAACTTCCCGAAGGATTTCAGTTGAACAAAGAGCGTGTAAAACCTTGGGGAACCAATCACGCCGTTCTGATGGGAAAAGAGGTAATCAAAGAGCCGTTCTTAGTCATCAATGCCGATGATTTCTATGGAAGAGAAAGTTATAGGATTGCAGCCGAATATCTTCAATCGCTTGAAAATAAAAAGAATCACTACTTTATGGTAGGATACCGTATGGGGAATACTTTATCGGAAAGTGGTTCTGTGGCTCGTGGAGTTTGCGCTACCAATGCCGATGGATTTTTAACTTCAATCGTAGAGCGGACTTATGTTATACGTGATGAAGACGGTAAAATCAAATATAAGGACGAGAACGAAAACTTGATTGCATTGGATGAAAACGCTCCTGTTTCTATGAATATGTGGGGTTTTACAACCGAATATTTCGATTATTCCAACGCCCTTTTTGTCGATTTTTTAAACAAAAATCAAGATAATCTAAAAGCGGAAATGTTCATTCCCTGGGTAATTGATTGCCTGCTTGAAAAATCTCAAGTCGAAGTAAAAGTGTTAGATACACCTTCCAAATGGTTTGGTGTAACTTATGCGGAAGACCGCGCTTCGGTAGTGGAAAAAATTAATCAATTAGTAACACAGGGAGAATATCCCGAAAAATTGTTTCCTTAAAAAGTTACGAGTTACAAGTTACAAGTTACGGGCATTTTTTAGTTTTTAATTTTTAGTTTTTAGTTAATCAAATGGATAGACGTAATTTTTTAAAAAAGACAGCCGCGACGGGAGTAACCGCTATGCTTCTGCCGGAAATCGTAAAAGCGGCTATGCCTGAGTCGGCAAATGCTGCCATGAAGTATGGCTTGACAAAAAGCGATGTTATTTTGTTTCAAGGCGATTCCATCACCGATGCCGGAAGAAACCGCAGGGATGAAGCCGTTCCTAACACGCCGGCTTCTTTTGGGTCGGGATATGCACTTTTTACAGCCGCATCAATTTTGGCAAATAATCCAAATAAGGAATTGAGTTTATATAATCGTGGAATATCGGGGCATAAAGTCTTCCAATTAGCCGAACGTTGGGAAAAAGATTGCCTTGAATTGAAACCCAATATCTTGAGCATATTGATTGGCGTAAACGACTTTTGGCATACCAAAAACGGTAGTTACGCCGGAACAATCGAAACCTACGCAACCGATTTTCAAAATCTGATTTCACAAACCAAAGGTGCTTTGCCGAATGTCAAAATTGTTATTCTTGAGCCGTTCATTATTCACGGGGGAACTGCTTTAGACCATACTTGGGAAAACGATTTCGCTCCCTACCGCGATGCAGCAAAAAAAGTGGCAAAGGATAACCGATTGATTTTTGTTCCATTACAATCCGTATTCAATGAAGCGCTGAAACGTGCGCCGGCAGAATACTGGGGGAAAGACGGCGTACATCCTTCTATGGCAGGCGCTCAACTGATGGCGCAGGCTTGGCTGAAAGCGACGCTTTAATTCCATGTATTCGGCAGAAAATTTAACGGTTTCTTTCGGAGGCTTTACTTTATTAGACTCCATTGGGTTTGTTGTTGATAAGAAAGAAAAGATTGCCTTAGTCGGTAAAAACGGAGCAGGCAAAAGTACGCTATTGAAAATTTTTGCCGGTCTGCAAGCGCCTACCCAAGGACGGGTAGTTATGCCAAAAGACACAGTAATCGGTTACCTTCCACAGCAAAAGCAATTTTTTTCGGAGCGTACCGTTAAAGAAGAAACCACCCTTGCTTTTGACTATATCTTACAGATAGAAAAGGAATTGGCGCAGTTAAACGGGGAATTGGCGAATCGAAAGGATTATGAGTCGGACTCCTATCACAAATTGATTGACACAATCACTCATCTGAATGAGCGTTTGGCGATGGAGGGCGCTGTGCAAATCGAAGCCGAAGTCGAAAAAACTTTGATGGGCTTGGGTTTTGTAAGGAAAGATTTTGACCGTCCGGTCGCGGAATTCAGTGGCGGTTGGCAGATGCGTATCGAATTAGCCAAACTCCTGCTGCAAAAACCGGACATTCTTCTGTTGGACGAGCCGACCAACCATTTGGATATAGAATCTATTCAGTGGGTAGAAAATTTCTTGGCTACGCAGGCGAATGCCGTCATTCTCGTTTCGCACGACAAGGCATTTCTTGATAATGTAACAAAGAGAACCATTGAAATTTCATTGGGAAAAACTTATGACTATCGAGTCAATTATTCCAAATATGTAGTGTTGCGAAAAGAACGCCGCGAACAACAGATGCGGGCGTATGAAAATCAGCGAAAACAAATTGAAGATACGGAAGCCTTTATCGAACGTTTCCGCTACAAAGCGACGAAAGCGGTACAGGTACAAAGCCGCATCAAACAGTTGGACAAAATAGAACGCATCGAAGTGGACGAAGAAGACCTTTCCGCTTTGAGGCTGAAATTTCCCCCCTCGCCCCGTTCCGGCTCTCACCCTGTGATTATGGAAAATGTATCTAAATCTTATGGCGACCACTTGGTTTTTGCGAATGTTGATTTAATGATTAGCAGGGGAGATAAGGTCGCTTTTGTCGGGAAAAACGGTGAGGGCAAATCGACCTTGGTTAAGTGCATTATGGAGCAAATCCCTTACGGAGGGAAGTTGCAGTTGGGACACAATGTGAAAATCGGTTATTTTGCCCAAAATCAAGCCGACTTAATGGACGAAAAACTCTCGGTATTCGAAACTATTGATTATGTAGCTGTAGGGGATATTCGGACGAAAATTCGCGATATTCTCGGCGCTTTTATGTTTGGCGGCGAGGCTTCCGACAAAAAAGTCGCCGTTTTATCCGGCGGTGAACGCACCCGTTTGGCAATGATCAGGTTATTGCTCGAACCGGTCAATCTTCTGATTCTTGACGAGCCGACCAACCATTTGGATATGCGTTCAAAAGATGTCCTGAAAGAAGCCTTGAAAGAATTCGACGGTACGGCGATTATCGTTTCGCACGACCGCGAATTTTTAGACGGTTTGGTTGATAAAGTATATGAATTTGGCAATCAAAAAGTAAAAGAACACCTTGGCGGTATTTATGAATTTCTCGAAAAGAAAAAAATAGAAACGCTTCGCGAATTGGAGCGAAATGTCAAACCGCCGCAGGGAAAAAGCAATCTGCAATCCAACGAACATACCAAAGAAAATCCGCCGCGAAAAACCGATGGAAATTCATCATACGAAGAGCGGAAAGAACAGCAGCGGCAAATGAAACGCTTGGAAAAAAACATCGCGGATTTAGAGGGTCAAATTGAAAAAATGGAAACGGAAGCGAAGCAAATGGAAGCAATTCTGTCCACGCCGGAAGGCGCTTCAAATGTCGATTTACTTTGGAAACATGCCGAAATACAGAAAAAAATATCGGACACTATGAATTTATGGACTGATGCAACGATAGCGTTTGAGGAATATAATAAATAATACATAATGGAACAAAGAGATTACATATTGCGAGAAATTGAAAAAATTGGGAAAATATTAAGCGCTATTTTACAGAAAATTTTTGGGGGCAAAGATAATCTTGCGATAAGCCTTGAAACACAGATGGATAACGCAAAAGGAATGTTGTTAAACGAGATAAATTTCGACCTTGATAAGTTTTTAGAGTTAAACGTAGAAAATTCAAATGAATATGTTTGTAGCCTTAGTGGATTTAGTGTCGAAAATATGGAACTTTTGGCAGACTGCCTGTACAAAATAGGTTTGAATGATACATACAGCAGTTCAAAAAAATACCTTGAAAAAGCGCTGCAACTCTATGATTTGTGTAACTTGAAAAGCAAAACGTATTCATTTGAGCGGGAAACAAAAACAAAAGCAATAAAAAATATCTTGGAATAAATTTAACAGGAAATAAATATGAAAACACTTTTTAAACTATCCATTATGATCACAGTTTCTTTTTTCTGTGTATCATCTTTTGCTCAATCGTTTCATTATGATACGGTTCCTAATCCGAACAATAACCAAAACCGGCTGTTCAGATATGAATTTCCTGTTCGCGAACAAAACAATCCGGAGCAGCAACAATCTTCAACGCCGGCTCAAGAGAAAGCAATCAAGTTCGATAAGAGCAGATTGATATTCGGGGGCGCCTTGGGAATGAGTTTCAGTAAAAACTACAGCGTTATCAACATTGCTCCTCAAATAGGTTATCAGTTTAATCCGTATTTTGCCGCCGGCGCCGGCGTGGCTTACAACTATTACGGTTATTCGAATAATTCTTATAACTATTTGGGAATGAATTTGTACAGTAGGGTAACTCCTGTCAGATATCTTGCATTGCAAATACAACCCGAAATATACAGCATGTGGGCAAGTTACCTTAACGGAAGCCGTACCGTTCCATGCCTGCTTTTGGGAGGTGGCGTCATCATGCCCATGGGGGCAAGAAGCGGAATCTCCATGATGCTTTATTATGACTTGGTACAAAACGAATTCAGTCCATACCGCGAACAAATTGTTTATTCCATCGGCTATATATTGAATTTCTGATGCGCTAAAATTTTTTGATTGATTTTTCTATTCACACAAAGCGGCAGCTCCTAATAAACTAATATCTTCACGGGTTGAGATCAATATTTGTATTTTTTTGATTATTTCGGGATAATCGAACGATCCCATTTCTTCCCGCATAGATTTCTCAAAAAAAGAAAAAGCGTTTGTAATGCTTCCGCCAAAAACAATGGCATCCGGATCGTATGCATATAAAATGATTTTGACCAAAACGCCCAAATGCTTCCCAAATACTTCCCAAATTTTCAGGGCATTGGCATCGCCGCTTTCGGCAAGACGAAGGGCTTCTTTTCCTGTGGTCTGGTAATATTCTACAAAGAATGCGCTTCCGCAATAAAACTCCAATGTGTGCTCAAGATATGGAAAACAGCCTATTTCACCGGCGCCTGTATTGCTCCCGCAATAGAGTTCGTTATTAATAATAAGTCCGGCGCCCACGCCTGTACCCAACGTCACGCCAAGTACATTACGGAAATGCTTCCCTGCCCCGCAACGATGTTCTCCCAAGGCAAAACAATTAGCGTCGTTGTTCACATATACGGGAAGTCCGAATTCAGCTTCTAACAGATCTTTCAGATGTACTTCTTTCCACGAAGGTATATTCTGGACATTGTAAACAATTCCCTTTTGCACATCCACTACCGATGGCACCCCAATACCTATACCTTTCACAGACGGATTGATCAAACGACGAATCAGCCCTTTGATTTGCTCTACTACTACATTTTCGGGTTGGTCAGAACGACAAGATTCTGATAATCTTTCTATTACACTTCCATTTTCTACCAATCCACAGCGAACATTGGTTCCTCCTAAATCAATTCCTATTGTCATTTTCATGGGTTTTTAATGTTACAAAGTTACTCACTTTTCCTTAAATATCAAACTCTACTTAGCGTTAATCGTGAAAAGGATAAATAAAAACAGTTCACTGGTACATACTACCAAATAAAAATTGTACTTTTGTACGTTTTTTCATAAAAAGGAAAACAATAATCATTACGAAATATATGATTTCTAAAAAATATTTACACATAACTTTGTTTTCTGGATTGCTTCGTTCCTCGCAATGAATACACCGTCATTGCGAGGGCGATAGCCCGAAGAAATCCAGATATTTGTAATTATTTAATGTAATCTATGTAATACTACAAACATAAAAATAATTCATAATTATTATATAAAATGGCAACAATTAAACCATTCAAAGGCATACGTCCTCCCAAAAAATACGTAGTTGAAGTTGCTTCGCGTCCGTATGATGTGTTGAACTCCGAAGAAGCGCGTGAAGAAGCCAAGGGAAATGAAAAATCCCTGTATCACATCATCAAGCCGGAAATTGATTTTCCGGCAGGGACAGACGAACATATCCCCGAAGTGTATGAAAAGGCCGCCGAAAACTTTCGTAAATTTCAAGAAAAAGGTTGGTTGGTGCAAGACGAGGAAGAATGTTACTACGTTTATGCCCAAACCATGAACGGACGTACCCAATACGGTTTGGTTGTCGGTTCTTATGTGGACGATTATCTGAGCGGTAAAATCAAAAAGCACGAATTGACTCGTAAAGACAAGGAAGAAGACCGCATGAAACACGTGCGGATTAACAATGCAAATTTAGAACCGGTGTTTTTTGCTTATCCCGACAGTCCCGAATTGGATGCCATCGTACAGGAAACGATTAAAAACACGCCCGAATATGATTTTGTTTCCGAAGACAGAATTGGTCATCATTTCTGGGTTATCAATCATCCGGCAACTATCCGGAGAATTACGGAACTGTTTGCGGATATTTCGTATTTATATATTGCCGATGGGCATCACCGTTCGGCTGCCGCTGCATTGGTGGGGGCTGAGAAAGCCAAACAAAATCCGAATCATACCGGTAAGGAGGAATACAATTATTTCATGGCGGTTTGTTTTCCCGCAAGTCAGTTGAAAATCATGGACTACAACAGGGTAGTGAAAGATTTGAACGGTTTGAGCAAGGAAGAATTTCTGCATAAGTTGCGTGAAGATTTTCAAGTTACCCTTAAAGGTGAGGCTGTTTATCATCCGGAAAAACTACATAATTTTTCACTGTATATCGACAAACAATGGTATTCGTTGGACGCCAAACCGGGCAGGTATGACGACGATGACCCGATTGGCGTTCTTGATGTTACGATTTCCTCCAACTTGATTCTCGACCGTATTTTGGGGATAAAAGACCTGCGTACCGACAAGCGCATCGATTTTGTAGGCGGTTTACGCGGGTTGGAAGAATTGAAACGCCGGGTGGATAGCGGAGAAATGGTTGTTGCTTTGGCGCTTTATCCGGTTTCGATGAAGCAACTGATTGATATTTCCGATACGGGAAACATTATGCCGCCGAAAACAACATGGTTCGAACCGAAATTGCGTTCCGGATTGGTGGTTCACGCGTTAGAATAAATACAATAAAACTTGATATTCGTTGGGAAATACATTTACTATTAATCATTAATCATTAATCCGTATTTTTTACTACCTTTGCCCGCCGTAACGTAAAA
>Ga0082212_10011755_pt1 | contig 11074 bp, 3 predicted proteins | sample TergutNt197P3_FD_71548 | JGI IMG/M metagenome (GOLD analysis project Ga0082212, IMG submission 71548) | Neocapritermes taracua P3 segment gut microbial communities from Petit-Saut dam, French Guiana - Nt197 P3 | ecosystem: Host-associated > Arthropoda: Insects > Digestive system > Gut ... | reverse complement strand
CTCAGAAAATGAGCAGGTAGTCCGAGAGTTTATTTCATGAGCATCATTTTGCGAGTAGCTGTCACTTCTTCTGTGGTGAGTCTATAGAAATAGACACCTGAGGAGACAGGAGTGTCGCTATCGTCTGTGCCGTTCCATTCCACTGTGTGGTTTCCAGCTTTGTAGAGGTCATTTACAAGGGTAGTTACCTTTTGACCTTTTACATTGTAGATTTCCACCCGGACATTTCCGTCTTTAGCTTTGTCAAAGGCGATAGTAGTGCTTGGGTTAAATGGGTTTGGATAGTTGCTCTTCAGTGCTGTGACTTTTGGCAATACTATTTCTGGGTTGTTTTCACCGACCGGTTGATTTACCTCTATATCATCTATCATGATAAAGAAACCGACATCATATGAAGTCAAGTCGTGGAAACCGAGGTAATATGTGCCAGTTGCAGTTGGTGTGAACTCGTGATACGCTTCGGACCAAGTGTTGTAAGTAGTAGGTCCGGGATAATTTGTGTTCATGTATAAGAGAACTAACTCTGCTGTTGCCATGCCAGTAGCGGTAGCAGTTTGACCTATTCTTACTTCGAAATCATCGTATTCAAACAATGATTCCCAGCCTGGTGCCATGTAGAAGAAGGTAACTTCAACTGGACGTCCGGCTTCTAAATGGAAACCGCTAGAGAACATCCAGGCATCAGGTGAGCTATAAGGATACCCTCTCATTCCAAAACGAGCCCCACCGTGAGGAGTAGCTGCCGAATTTAGGTCGCAACCTGTTGGGTATGCACCTGTGAATTGAGAAGGATCAGCCGATCTCCATCCGTAGCCTCCAGTATGAGGTCCGACCTTTGTCCAGCCAGTTGGGAGGTTAAAGCCAGTAGTTTCCTCAAAACCTTCTTCCATCACGATATCACTTTGTGCCAATGAGACAGGTATCACTTGATTGTCACCTGCTATGGTTAGGTTATCATTCAGATAGTTCGCAAAACCGAGGTGGCGAGCGTTGACTCTGAGTGTGTAGTTACCAGCGGGGACACCAGAGAAGGCGATCATATTTGTGCCGTCTGCTGTGCCGTTGTAGCTAAATGTAGCGTTTGAATTGTTTACAAGGCTCACTATAGCACCAGCAGCAGAAGCTCCACCGGGAGCAGTGAGCTGAACTAACACTTCTGTTCCACCAACGACCACATAGTTAGAGATACGAGGGTCAGAGAGGTTGTTATTTGTGTATGCAGCGCGAACAGCATAGTGATATATACCTTGACCGTCAGACATACCGTTTGTGTGAGTATAAGCTTGGTTTTGAACATTTGAAGCTAATATTTCCCAAGCCAATGGAGTATCCATATCTTCGGCAAGTAATCTGTAAACATTGTAGCCAGTCAATACGCGTGAGTCATTTGGCACGACTTCGTGGTCGATATTTCTATAAGGTGTGATATACTTTTCTGTATAGATAGAGTTTCCACCGGTGTTACCAGCAGAGAAGGCAGCTATCGGAGATGAGCTTCCTTTGCGAGGGTCTAAGTTTGTGCCTGTAGTAGGAGCTACATACGGGTCACCAACCAGGTCGCCAAGGCTAAAGCTTCTCTCGATACCTTGACCGTCTTCTACAAAGCCCTTGATTAGCCAGTTATATGGTAAAGAGCCACCACCAGCTTCGTTCATGGTTATCCAGTCGCCGTTCCATTCCATTACATCGGCAAAGGTTGCAAGTGGAGGACCAGCGTCACAACCAGCAGGGTGGTTTGAAGCTGTGATTATACGGAAGCCCATCCAAAATTCTGTGCCATCTGGTATAGTAAATGGTGTAGTGAGTGTAAACTCATTCCATTCCATATCTACCAGTGTAGGTGAGCTGAGTGTTTGAGTGTAAGCTGGTGTGCCAGGGTCGCGTGGGTATCCACTGCCACCTGTCCAGATTTTGAACTCCCAAGTAGCTACATTGTGATAGTTTGGCACAAATGCCGCTTGGGTCATAGTAGCGCCTGCGATACCGAATTGTTCAAGCATAGCAGGAGTGTATCTGTGTGCGATATGGAAGTCAGCAGCACCGCCTGTTCCGATACTGTCGTTGTAGTTGTCATCAGATAGTCCGAACCAGTATTCGTCGCCGTCAGTAGGTTCTTCCCAAGTGACGCCTACATTGAAAGTAGTAGCATTTGGTGTTGCCACCACATTGCGTGGTTTGTTTGCTTTTTCCATCAATGTAATGGTGCCTACGTTTAGGTTTGCGCCTAGCACAGAGATGTTTTCATCTGTGTATGTCGAGTAACCTTCGCGGGTAATCCTGATAGTGTAAGTGAAGTTTGCAAAGACACCCGGTATAGTAAATGTTCCGTTTGCAGCAGAGATACCTGTGTATGGTTCATAGCCAGTCAAGTAGATAGAGCAACCACCTAAGCCAGCTTGAGTATCGCTACCTATTACAGTTCCTGTTACAGTCACTTGAGGACGCAAGGTCATGGTGATGTTCTGAGTGGTCACTTGTCCGTTTGTGACTGTGAGATTTCCGCTTGTATAGTCACTGTATGTGTGTTTTGTAGCAGTTATAGTGCGTGTGCCAGCTGCCACATAGTTTAATGTGTAGAGACCAGCAGCGTCAGTGATATTGTAGTTATTGGTGCCATTTACTTGCACGCGAACGCCAGAGAGAGGAGCTCCGCCAGTGGTTACAGCACCTGATATCATACCATAAGCTCCGAGGTTCATGCCAAAGGAAGTGTTACCAAAGAAGTTTACAGTGGTTCCTGCTTGCCAGTTTGCTGGGTTGCTCAGATCATCATGATTATCAGTGTTGTAGTATCTTCCTATACCTGCATGAGCATTGGTTACTTGCCAGCTTGATTGGTTGTAGTTTGTGACGCCAGTAGTTATCTTTCTAGTCAGCACAGCCAGATTTCCGCCGGTGTAGTTAAATGGAGTTTGGAAAACGAAGTTGTGGACGCCAGCGGTGGTGGTGAAGTTACCAGAGTAAACCTGTGTAAATGAGGCAAGTGGTATCCAGCCGCCGTTTAGGTCATCTAGCGTAGTGTTTGCCATGTATATCATTATAGGAGCAGTGATGGCTCCTGAAGAGGTTGCTAGATTCAGAGACATTTCTGTTATGTTAGCAGCCATTGGGAACACTTCTGCGGGGTATATAGTTTGGTTTATACTTTGGTTGTAGTAGTTTGTGATAGGGTGCATATATGAAACTAGACTGCTAGAGGGGTCGCCTGCATAGATGACAGGAGTCACTGTGAAGGAAGCGGTAGTCGGATTTGCATCCACTAAGAAGCTAGCGTTTGTATATGAGTAATCAGAGTGGGTTAGGGTCACTGTGTAGGTGCCACGCCACACACTGTTGTGCGTATATATATTTGTGCCTGAGTAGATATTGTAAACATGGAGTGGGTTGCCGTCGTGGTTTACTAAGCGTAGTGTTCCACCGTTTACAGGCAGTGTATTTGGTGCAGTTAAGGTGATACTGACAGGCACTGACATACCGATGTCAACTATGTTTGAGAAGCGAGGTTGTGAAAGCACGCCGCCAGTATAGACAGCCCTTACAGCGTATCTGTATGCTTCTGGTTGGTCATAGCCGGGCCAATTGTTATCGACATAAGATAAACCAGTGATGCCAGTTGCGATGCCAGCCCATTCGCCTTCATCTCCCATATTATCGAGTGAAGTGAGGTAAAGGTTGTAGTGCGTCAATACACGAGTGTCATTTATGATAGTCTGACCACCGTCTCTTCTAGACCAGTAAAGTTGTGGTGTAGCTTGTGCAGCTTTGCTCATGTTTGGTGTCCATTCGTAAGTCTCAGGACCGTCTTTTTTAGCAGTATCTATGCTGCCAGCTACTCTATCTAGAGGAGCATAAGGCACATCAGTAGGGAAGTTGTAAGTGGTTAGGTTTTCTGCTGTTTCCAGAGAAGCATAGTATTGCTCGAGAGAGAAAGCGCGAGGTCCTTCTGCACCAGAAGCCATAGCTTGGATCATGAAGTTTCCACCAAAGGCAGAAGTAGCTGCGAAGTCCATACTGTAATCATTGTAACGGCGGATGTTTCCGAAACCGTCTGTGTAAGCACCTTGACATACAGCGTGTGGATAGTAAGTTGCTGGGTGGTTTGAGTAAAGAACTATAAAAAGCTCTGCATTGGTCGGTATCTCTGCTTCGGTGTCGAAGGTAACATAGTTCCAAGCATTTGGGGTGACATCTGCAGCTGGGATGGCTTGTGAGGTTACTAGGGGACCCAGGTCTGTAAGTCCTTGGCCACCTGCATATACTCTGGCTTCGTAGCCAGATGGTGGTATATTCGAGGCAGCAACAGGTGCATGGAAAGCAAACTCAGTGAGGGTTGCACCGGCTACGCCCAGGGCAGATAGCATGGCAGCGTTAAATCTATTAGCTGTCTCATACCAGCCACCTGCGGTCAAGCCTGCTGAATCGTTTATCGAATCTGTCGAAAGCGTAAACCAAATGTCTTCGCCTTCTACTGGCTCTTCCCATGTAATAGTAGCGTTTGCAGGAGCGTTGTCGACTGCTACTACATTACGAACAGGATAAGCTTTTTCTGCTAAGGTGATCAGTGGAAGGGTTACATTTCCGCTGCCACCAGGCACTGTTACTTCACCTATATAAGTTTGATAGCCAGTATATACGACTTTTAACTCATAAGTGTGTCCTGTGAACACGCCGGGGATAGAGAAATTACCACCGGCGACTGAGGTGATACCAAAGTAATCTTGATAACCGGTTAGAGAGATTTCTGCACCAACAGCAGGTGCACCTGTGTCTGACAAGTCAAGTGTGCCTGATACAGTGATAGCAGCACTGAGGTTCATGCTGAAGTCGTGAGTAAGTGTCTCGTCTTCTACGATAGTTAATGATGGTGAAATGTAGTTTTCATAAGTATGCTTGCTAGCTGTCAAAGTAAATGGTCCTTCTGGGAGGTAACCGATGTTGTATTGTCCCATAGCGTTAGTCTCACCAGTGCGAGCGGTGCCATTGATAGATACAACGACATCAGGGAGAGGGTTTCCACCAGAGGTGACTGTGCCATTTAGGTGACCCATGCCAGCAGTGACCAAAGATATCTTCATGTGATTGACAAATTGATGTCTGGTGCCAGAAGGTGGAGTAGTGGGAGTCAAACCAGCGCTGTCACTTTGACCATACAAGGTCGCATATCTAGTGCCAGAAGCAGATCTAGCCCATACATTGTCACTACCGTAATATGGATTTGGGTCGAATTCACGATATGCCATGATACCCAAGTTTCCGCCTTCATAAGCAAATGGCGTATCCAGGTCGATGTCAACCCAATAGGTGCCGGCTGTTTGCACAGGAAGGCTACCGAACCAAACCTGGGTAAAGTCGGCTGCCGGTAAAAAAGTTGTGTTGCCAAATTCTGTGGTGCCAGCAGGTAAATTTGCTAGGTAGAATGTTACGAAGGCACCGCCAGCAGGTGGGAAGTTTGTAGAACCTCTGGTAAAGAGATATGATAGCCGGGTGATAGCGCCACCGCCTATTCCCATATCAGCAGCTGTGAGGATAGTCTGTGACAGACTAGACCTATAGAAATAATTGATGGGATAATTATATAGAGTTGATTCGGGCGAACCGATTTCGACCTCAGCCATACCAGCCGGTGCAGTGGTAAATGACCACACAGGGCAGTCTGTGGCTTCGCCTAAGGTGTTAAAAGGTATCACTTGCCAGTAGTATTGAGTGCTTCCAGCTAAACTAGTTGGTGGTGTATAAGTGGTGATATTGGCAAGGGTAACTTCTGAGGCAGCAGGTGGTGGGTTGGTGGTTCCGTGACGGAATTTATACCCAGTAGGTTGTGCGCCTTCCACAGCAGGTGCCCATGTAAAAGCAGTAGTTGTTGCGACCATAGTTGCACCATTTGCAGGTGCTACCACAGTAGCAGGTGATGGTTCATCAGCTGCTTCGTCGTAAGTAATCTTTACATAGTCGATACCCATAGGTGGTGCGTAGTTATCACCACTACCTGATACATCAGAACGCCAAACAAAAGCTAGTTTCTTGGTTTGACCAGCTATCTGGTTAGCAGGGATTGGCAAGGTTGTCGTTGTCCATTGTACAGTACCAGATGATTGATTGTAATAGATGGGAGTAGAGTGTAATTGACCTGGTTCTACAATTGACGATGAATATCCTGGATGAGCTGGGTCTGAATGTGCAGAGGTTCCTGATAGTCCTGTTAGGACAGTTTCTGTTGGTAATAAGAATACCTTTGTCCAGTCATAACTGCCTTCCCCTTTTGCTACCCAACGAAATTCGAGGGTAACATTGATAGCGTTAGCAGGTAGTGTGATGTTTCTCCAAAAGTAATCACGGCTATAGTCGGTATAAGTCCATGGTGGTGGTGTGCCTGCGGGATTGGTCGTGATATAGACACAGTTTGGTGTGTTTGGTGTTCCACCGACAGGAAGTGCTGGGGTGGGAGGTGGTCCCCAAACCCAGTTATTAGTTCCTCCGTTTGCGAAGGTCCATTCCCCTGGGGCGACGGTCGGGTTTGTGTCAAAAGTATCATTGAAATATACTTCTGCGAACAAAGCGCCGACGGCTACTAGTAGTAAAGCGATTATGAATAATTTTTTCATAGCTTTTCTCCTTTTTTCTTTTTTATTTATCTTCTTTGAGATTTATTTCCTTTTTTTACTGTGCATATCGTAGGGAAGGCAGCCCTCTGCTTTCCGTTTAATAGAAAACCGCACATCTATAATACAACCCTTTTTCGCTGTTTCGGGCGAAAAAGAATATTATCGGTGCATAGCGTTTCTACCAACATTTCGCTCCTACGGAGCTATACAATGTGTGCTACGCACGAATGCATAAACCCCTGCCCCGTCAGGCAAGCCTGCCACCCCTTCCCGTAGGGACGGGGAAAAGAAGGTGTCCTGCGGACGGATGTTGCGGAAGGCAAAGGGTTGCCTTCCCTACGATGAGGGAGTTCGTTTCTATGAAATTTTCCTGTTTTGGTGTGTTTGTGTGTGTTATGTTGAAATCGAAGAGACCGCTTAATATCGCTCCCAACGAAATAACAGTATCGTTTCATATAACCTTTTCTCCTACTTTTTATATGAGTGCAAGATATTTTAAGAAGGTTTTTTTGTCAAGCGGTTTTTTTTGATTATTTTTTAAAATTTTATAACCGCTTGATAAATAGGGAGATAAATTAGAAATTAGAAATTAGAAATAAAGTGTGCTTCGCACGGATATATAGCACTTCGTGCAGTTGAGGAGCTTCGCTCGTTGAAAGCTGAGATAAACACATCCTACACATTCTGCGAAGCAGACATATCATCCACATCGACACTCCCCTTTCCGTCATCCTAAGCGAGTGGCAGAATCCAGAAATTTATATATTCCGCACGAAGGGCACCACAATTTGTAATTTGACACTTGTAACTAGTAACTCCCAACGAAGTTGGGCAATCCGTCCGCAGGACACCACATTTCTAATTTCTAATTTCTAATTTGTTTTGCCCTGTTTTTTTCTTTTCTTGACAAAAAAGGGGGTAAAAAAAAACATTGTTTTTGTAAAAAAAGAACAACAAAATTTTTCTATTTAAGGAGATAAAAGTAATGTTAGATGACAGATACCCCGCGGAGCCGTTCCGTATCAAATCGGTAGAACTCGTGAAGATGGTCGACAGGAAGACCAGAGAGGTCAAAATCAAGGAAGCAGGATACAACACATTTTTGCTAAATTCAGAGGATGTATATATCGACTTGCTGACGGATAGTGGGACGAATGCGATGAGCGACAGGCAATGGGCAGGCATCATGATAGGTGATGAGGCTTATGCGGGCAGCAAGAATTGGTTTCATTTGGAACAGACAGTGAAGGAATTATTTGGCTTTAAGTATGTGATACCTACACACCAAGGTCGTGGCGCAGAGAATCTGCTTAGCCGTGTAGCTATCAAGCCCGGTCAGCATGTACTCGGCAATATGTATTTCACCACCACTCGGTATCACCAAGAAGCAAATGGTGGCATATTCCACGATATAGTGATAGATGAAGCACACGACACCACAGCTCAGCACCCCTTTAAAGGCAATATCGATATCAAAAAGGTGCAGGCACTGATAGACCAATTTGGAGCAGAGCAGATAGCCTATATCTGTCTGGCAGTAACAGTCAATCTAGCAGGCGGTCAGCCTGTCTCTATCGCAAATATGAAAGAAGTACGCGCCCTGTGCGATAAACATAAAATAAAGATATTTTACGACACTACACGCTGCGTGGAAAATGCTTACTTTATCAAAGAAAGAGAACCCGGATATGCCGACAAATCTATCGCAGATATCGTGAAAGAAATGCATAGCTATGCCGATGGAGCTACCATGTCAGGCAAAAAAGACGGTATCACAAATATCGGCGGATTCCTCTGCTTCAACGATGAAGAGCTTTTTCTCTCAGCCCGCGAACTCGTGGTTGTCTTCGAAGGAATGCCTTCTTATGGTGGCATGACTGGACGCGATATGGAAGCCTTTGCCATAGGTCTAAAAGAGTCTTGCCAATACGAATATATAGAACATCGCGTCAAACAGGTCCGATATCTGGGTGACTTGCTACTGGCTGCTGGAGTGCCTATCATGGAGCCAACCGGCGGTCATGCAGTGTTCCTCGATGCCAAAAGATTTTGCCCACACCTAACCCAAGAACAGTTTCCCGCACAATCGATAGCAGCAAACCTATATTTAGAATCAGGTGTTCGCTCTATGGAAAGAGGCATAGTGTCAGCAGGTCGAGACAAAAATACAGGCAAAAACCACGCCCCGAAACTCGAGCTAGTGCGCCTAACTATCCCCCGCCGCGTCTATACCTATTCACACATGGATATAGTGGCAAAAGCAGTAATAGAATTGCACAAACACAAAGAGAGTATCAAAGGTCTAGAATTCGTATATGAACCTAAACAGCTGAGGTTCTTTACTGCGAGATTTAGGGAGATAAATTAGAAATTAGAAATTAGAAATGTGGTGTGCTGCGCACGGACTTAATCAAATTATAAATTATAAATTATAAATTATAAATAGTTGTGTGCTTCGCACGGATATAAATTCCCCCTGCCCCGTCCGCTTCGCGTCCACCCCTTCCCGTTGGGACGGGGAAATTTCTGGATTCTTCGCTTCGCTCAGAATGACAGCAAGCGTTTGTATCGGACGGGTTTCGTAGGGAACGATGCCATGTCCAACTTCGTTGGGAGTTACAAGTTTCTAGTTACAAATGACAAGTTATGGTGTGCTGCGGACTGATTTTTAAACGAACATCGTTCCGTCACATCCGTCCGAAGGACACCTTATTTTTCCCCGTCCCACAGGGAAGGGGTGGCAGGCGTGCCTGACGGGGCAGGGGTTTTTGACATCTGTCCGCAGGACACAATTTAGCGCCGTTAGGTGCGTAATGTTGGTAGAAAAAAGACTACCAACCACACCCCCTTTTTCGCCCAAAACAGCTCTGCTGTTTTGGGCGAAAAGAATAGTGTTGGTGCATAGCGTTTCTGCCTTCCGCAATCCTTGGAGAAAAAAGACATAATGCCAAAGGTCAAAGATTTTTACCAAAAATTAGATGAGATAGCGCCTTTTCAGACAGCGGAAAGCTGGGACAATGTTGGGCTGCAGGTAGGTGAGCTCAGCAAAGAGGTGACAGGGGTCTTGCTGTCATTGGACATCACAGACAGTGTGGTAGATTTGGCGATAAAGCGAGGAGCTAACCTGATAATATGCCACCACCCGGTTATATTTCAAGGCATAAAAAATGTGACCGACCCTTTGCTCTTACGGCTGATAGAAAATCATATAGCAGTCATAGTCGCTCACACAAATTTAGACTATTCACCGCAGGGTGTAAACACCGCTCTGGCAGAGGCATTGCAGCTAAAAGATATATACCCCCTCAGCCCGGCAAATCATATCTTGCAGTATCAAATATCTGTTTGTGCACCGCCTGACAGCTCCCAAAAAGTGCTATTCGCTATGCTGGAGGCAGGTGCAGGTATAGTCGGGAATTACAGCGATTGTGGGACATTTTATCCTATTTCGGGTCAATATAAACCGCTGGCAGGTAGCCAGCCCTTTATAGGCGAGATAGATAGCATAGAGAAGTCGGAAGAGGTCAAGATAGAGGTGCATTGCTACGCGCATTCCCTGTCAAAAGTAATAGCAGCACTGTGCCAAGCTCACCCCTATGAGACACCCGGCTATTATGTGATACCTCTGGCACAAAAGAGCCTAAACTATGGGCTTGGTGCTGTGGGTATTTTGGATAAAGAAATGAAAATATCACAGTTTGCAGACTTTGTAAAAGATAGACTAAATGCACCTTTTGTGCGGGTGTGGTATGCCAAAGCTAGCGGGGACACCTTGGTCCAAAAAGTGGCTGTATGCGGTGGCGCGGGGAATATCGTCATAGGTCAAGCAGCTGCCAAAGCCGATGTGTTTGTGACCTCAGACCTCAGCTATCATCAGTTTTTGGCTGCCCCTCTGCCGGTGATAGATGCAGGACATTTTTACACAGAAAATATAGTGCTACCGCACCTAAAAGCTGCCTTGAGCGGGCTGGGGGCAGAGATAGAGGTGGGGGAAAACTATCAAAAATTAGAAATTAGAAATTATGCTTGCGCCAAACGGGAGAAATCGAAGAAAAATCAAAAACGAGAATCTTTCGAGTACCAATGAATTCATGTAGGGAACGACCCCTGTGTCGTTCCGCATCGCAGAAAATACAAAAATTATGAAGGAGGGAAGAAGTGTGCCAAGAAGAGGTAATGTTCCGAAAAGAGACGTTTTGCCTGACCCGATGTACAATTCAAAGTTAGTCACAAAGCTGATAAACAATATAATGCTCGACGGCAAAAAGGGTATAGCCCAGACTATCGTTTACGACGCTTTCAAGACTGTCGAAGCAAAATCGGGCAAAAATCCCCTTGAAGTTTTCCAGAACGCTCTGGACAATATAATGCCCGCTCTCGAAGTCAAAGCTCGCAGAATGGGCGGCTCGACCTATCAGGTGCCAATGGAAGTCAGACCCGATAGGAGACTGACTTTGGGTTTGCGCTGGATA
>Ga0082212_10011754_pt1 | contig 11075 bp, 10 predicted proteins | sample TergutNt197P3_FD_71548 | JGI IMG/M metagenome (GOLD analysis project Ga0082212, IMG submission 71548) | Neocapritermes taracua P3 segment gut microbial communities from Petit-Saut dam, French Guiana - Nt197 P3 | ecosystem: Host-associated > Arthropoda: Insects > Digestive system > Gut ... | reverse complement strand
GTACTGCTCACTGCCACAAGTATCAACAACCCAGTGAACCAAAACGCCCAACGGTTCATCACCCGATACTCTGCCGTAAGGGTAAAATCATCAAACAATAACCGCGTGCCATCTACTTTCCATGTCAAAGTGTTGGATTTCATAATAGGTGCGTTGGTTTGCAGAATATTACCCGGTATCACAAGTTCATAAGTTATTATGTATGGGATAAGTTGCGTAACTGCAATGGCATTTTCACAATCTTTATCTAATATTTCAGCATTTACGTTGTATAACTTTGAAAAATAGGTGGTTTTGTAATAAGAATCCAAAATATTACACACTAATTCCGGATCAATTTTCAATGGGTCGTCATTCACAAAATCCATAGTTTGTTTGTAAATATTTTCTTTATCTGTATCCAAATCATAATTAACAGTTAGTTCTTTTATACCTGTAAAACTGATTTCAAAGAAGTTGTGCCCAGCCCATTGCACAAACTTTTCGCTAATATTATTGAGATAATTATTCATTTCGCTACCGTTCATCATATTATAATTACCTCCCTGTGTCCAAAGTATTTGCTCTTCTTTACTCAAATAATTATCAATAGAAACGGGAACTTCGTATTTACATCTCTGATATACTGCTTGGAATGAATAGGTTGTGTAAAACCATCTCTTTTTTTTCAGTAAAGTTTCATCGGGAGCGACAAGCGAGCGTTTGTCTTCATCGTATTGCATATTTTTAGTAAAATTAGAAACAGAAGTTTCTTTTTTACTGATTTTTACATTCATTTCTTTATTATTTCCAAAGACGTTTTGAGGTGCAAGTGTATCGGAAATCGTTATATTCCAATCAAAATGCTCTACCTTCCAAGTTGAATCGAGTGCAAACAGAAATGGATTTTCTGTAAGATCGCCTTGCATAAACGCTTCATTTCCGTGTGCATAAATTTCTCGTTGTGCATTTCCGTTTTTATCTAATACCGTGATCATTCTGTAGTTTGTTTCGCACGAAATGGCAAAAACAAGCGCTAAAATTGTTAACATTATTTTTGAATTTTTCATATTTATAAGGATTTATAATGATTAATGATGCTTGAATAAAAGGCTTGCTGTTTTTTTTGATGCTCTTTTTTTGTACGAAACCAATCGTTAAAATCTGTTAAAACAGTTTGTTTTTCATTAAAACCAGCACTCAAGTATATTTCAGGGATGTTGGAACTTTGATGATTGTTGTTTGTGGGTATCATAAACTGCTCAAACAGAAACAATCCAATCAACACGGAGGCGGCAATGGAGGATGTCCAGGTTGCAATAGAAAGCATTTTATTTTTGCTTTTCTTTTGCGGCACCTTTTCTATTTTTTGTAAAATATTGGCAGTTAGCCTTTCCGCATCAAAAATAACAGGTTGTGTAGATTTTATTTGTGTAATAAGTTCTTCATATTTTTTCATAAATCACTAATTTTTATTTTTATATATTTTCGAGCAAGATATAGATTGCTTTTTATTTTTTCGGATGATAATCCTGTAACTATCTTAATTTCTTCTACTTTCATTTCTTCCAAATCACTTAAAGTGAATATCAGTTTTTGTTTGGGCGAAAGCCCTTCGGTTAACTTAATAATTAATTTCTTCAATTCTTTATTATGCAACAACTCCTCTTGATTCATTTCAGAATAACAATCATAATCTTCAATATCAATATGTTCAATATTTTTTTTTGACCTCAATTTATCGTAACACACGTGGGTGGCAATTTTATAAATCCACGTTGAAAATTTATATTGTTGATTATAGTTTCCAATATTTTGCCACACTTTAACAAAAGTATCCTGCGTAACATCTTCGGCATCCTGTTCATTACACATCAATTTGAACGCCAATGAATACACAAGTAGTTGATATTCAGAAACAATATTTTTGAATGCCGCGCTATTTCCGAACTTGCACAATTCAATATATTGGTTGAGTTGAGGTGTATCCATTTTCAACAAACTTTGCTTATTATACGTGAGTTATTACGAAAGGTCGAAAAAAAAGTTTAACCGCAAAGGCGCAAAGATTTTCGCAAAGTGCTCAAAGAACCTTACCATGCAATTTCCTTTTTTCCTAATTTCTTTAATATATCGTTTGTTTTAGAAAAATGCTTACATCCGAAAAATCCGTTGTGGGCAGACAGCGGCGAGGGGTGCACCGTTTCCAAAATGTAATGTTTTGATTTGTTGATGAGTGCGGCTTTGGCGCGAGCGTAGTTTCCCCACAATAAAAACACCAACCCTTCCCGTTTCTGCGAAAGTTGTTGAATCACAGCATCTGTAAACTGCTCCCAGCCTTTGTTTTGGTGCGAACCTGCCTGATGCGCCCGAACAGTAAGAGTGGCGTTGAGCAAAAACACACCTTGCTGAGCCCAGCGAGTCAAATTGCCGCTTGCAGGAACGGGGATGCCCAAATCGCTGTTTAACTCTTTAAAAATGTTAATTAACGACTTTGGGTGCGGCACGCCATCGGGCACAGAAAAACACAACCCGTGCGCCTGATTAAAATCGTGATACGGGTCTTGTCCTAAAATCACCACTTTAACTTCGTTAAAAGGCGTGAAATTAAACGCATTAAAAATGCAATTTCCGGGAGGAAAAACGGTGTGTTGTTTCTTTTCTTCTACTAAAAACGCTTTTAATTGTGCAAAAGAAGTGGCGGAAAATGCCTCGCCAAGCGCCTCTTTCCAAGATTCTTCAATTTGAGGATTGACTGTCATAATTTTTTGCGCGAAATAATGAAAATGTTTTTCTCTGTGCTGTTTTGTGAATTTTGTTTCTTTGTGCTGAAATAATATCGAATATATTCGATAAAAAATATATCATTTTATCTTTTATATTCGATAAAAAATCTATTTTTGCCGCATTGAATCCATAAAGAATAATGATTAATAAAGATTTAATAAAATTACTAATTTCAGAATATCAGCGCGAAGTAGGCGTGGTGAAGTTAATTGAACGATCTTACAAAATAGAAAATGACCTTAATTACGTTTTTGTGGGATTGCGGCGTGCAGGAAAATCTTACCTCATTTTTCAACAGATACAACAATTGTTGAAACTCGGGCATTCCATAGATGAAATGCTGTATTTTAATTTTGAAGATGATCGTTTAACAGCTTTGGATACCTCGGATTTGGATTTGATAAAAGTCTGTTATGAAGAAATGTACAATTGTAAGCCATTCTTTTTTCTTGATGAAGTACAAATAGTGCAAGGGTGGGAGAAATTTGCCAGACGCTTGGCAGATCAAGGGTATCGAGTATATGTAACCGGCAGCAATGCGAAGATGTTGAGCAGTGAAATTGCTACCACACTGGGCGGAAGGTATATGATTAAAAACGTTTTCCCTTTTTCTTTTCAAGAATATTTAGTTTTTCAAAATATAGACAGTAACAAAAAAAATGTGCTTTACCGCTATTCCACTGAAATTAACAAAGCATTTGAAACTTATTTTAGGTTTGGTGGATTGCCGGAGGTGGCAAAAGTTGAAGGTAAAAGAGAGTGGATGAGTAATTTATTTCAAAAAGTTTTTTTTGGCGATTTAATTTCACGCTATCAAATACGCAACGATTATGCCCTTCGCGTGCTTATTCGCAAGTTGGCAGAAAGCGTAAAGCAACCTTCCTCTTTCAACCGTTTGGCAAATGTGGTGTCAGCGTCCGGAAAAAAAATTACTACCGACACCGTTATTGATTATCTTACCTATTTGAAAGAATCGTGGATGATATTTCCCATAGAAAATATTGAAGCAAAATTAACCGATAGAGAAAAAAATAAAAAATATTACTTTATTGATAATGGGATGTTGAATTTATTTTTGCTTGATCCTCAAACTTTTCTACTTGAAAACTTGGTTGCTGTTCAACTGAAACGTTTACACAGTGAAGAAATATATTTCTACCATAATGGCATTGAGATTGATTTTTATATACCTGAAACACAATGCGCTATTCAAGTATGCTATAGCATAAGAGATATAGCAACTCGGAAACGAGAAATAAATGCGTTACTACAGTTAGCTAAACGTTTAGAGGTAAAGAAAATGCTCATTATTACTCGTGAAGAAGAAGAAATAATATCTGAAAATGAGGTAGTTATAGAAGTTATACCCATTTGGAAGTGGTTATTAACCCCATTGATTTATTAAATATGAAAAAATTAATAATGTTTTAGTTATTAAAATATTGCAAATAAAAATCGTTAAAATATTCACCTATTATTTTCGTTAATACAAATTATTATTTAAAATAGAATTTATGGAAGAGAGAAGAAAACCAAGAAGTTTTAATAAGGAACAGGGAGAAAGGGAGAAAGGGAGAATGGAGAAAGGAGAAGGCAGAAGGGAGAATGGAAACCGTAGGGGCGACCTTCACGGTCGCCCAAAAACCGACAAACCAGAACGTTTTAGTCGCCCAAAATCCGATAGAGATGATCGCCCGCGTCGCCCAAAATCCGATAGAGATGATCGTCCTCGCCGCAGTAGAGGCGATTTTGAAAGTCGTTCGGAACGTCCGCCGCGCACCACAGACCGCAAACCGCGCACCTTTGACCGCGCACCACGTACAGACGACCGTCCACCGCGCACCACAGACCGTAAACCGCGCACCTTTGACCGCGCACCACGTACAGACGACCGTCCGTCGCGCACATCAGACCGCAAACCTCGTACCTTTGACCGCGCACCACGTTCAGATGACCGTCCGTCGCGCACATCAGACCGCAAACCTCGTACCTTTGACCGTTCACCACGTACAGACGACCGTCCGCCGCGCACATCAGACCGCAAACCTCGTACCTTTGACCGTGCACCACGAACAGACGACCGCCCGCCGCGCACCACCGACCGCAAACCTCGTACCTTTGACCGTTCATCGCGTACCGACGACCGTCCGCCACGCAAACGCCGCGACATCACTGCCGAATCGGAAATCTTGTCCGAAATCGTAGAAATTAGACGTAGAGAAGGACGCTCAGCTCCCAAAAAACAAAAAATACTTTCGTTGGAACACGAAGAAAAATATGGTCCGATACGATTAAACAAATATATCTCTAATTCAGGCATTTGCTCAAGAAGAGATGCCGATATGCTGATCCAAACCGGCGCTATTCAAGTGAACGGGCAAATCGTTACCGAATTGGGTATAAAAGTTATGCCTACCGATGAAGTGCGCTACGGCGACCGCATTTTGCAACGCGAAAAACCGGTGTATCTGCTACTCAACAAGCCCAAAGACTACATCACCACAATGGATGATGAACGCGACCGCAAAGATGTGATGCAGCTGATACAAGGCGCCTGCAAAGAGCGTGTGTATCCGGTGGGCAGGTTAGACAAGAACACTACCGGTTTGCTGCTGTTTACCAACGACGGTGAGATGACAAAGAAACTGACCCACCCCAAACACGGCATCCGCAAAATTTATTACGTAGAGTTGAATAAAAACCTTGCTACTGCCGATTTTGAGAAAATTGCAGAAGGAATTGAACTTTCTGACGGCGAAATTAAAGTGGATGAAATTGCCTACACCGGAGAAACCAAACGCGAAATCGGCATTACTTTGCATTCCGGAAAAAACAGAATTGTGCGCCGAATTTTTGAACAACTTGGTTATGAAGTGGTAAAGTTAGACCGCGTAGTGTTTGCCGGATTAACCAAAAAAGATTTGCCACGAGGAAAATATCGGTTTTTAACGGAGGCGGAGGTTAATATTTTGAAGATGACGGTAAAATAGAATTAAGAATTAAAAATTAAGAATTAAAAGAATTATTCTAATATCTAAACTCTAATATCTAATATCTAAAATTATGAACGCTACTAACTTCGCCCTTGTTGGGGCGGCGGGGTATATTGCGCCGCGGCATTTTAAAGCGATTAAAGAAACGGGAAATCAACTCACGGCAATTTTGGATAAGTCGGACAGTGTAGGAATTATTGACAGCTATTTTCCTGAAGCGGCTTTCTTTACAGAATCTGAACGGTTTGACCGGCATCTGTATCGTTGTTTCAGAGAACATTCGGATTCTAAAATTGATTACGTTTCTATCTGCTCGCCCAACTACTTGCACGATGCGCACATTCGTATGGCTTTACGAAACGGAGCGCACGCCATTTGCGAAAAACCGTTGGTGCTAAACCCTTGGAATTTGGAAGGATTAGAAAAAATTGAACAGGAAACAGGAAAGAGCATTTACCACATTTTGCAACTGCGTTTGCACCCTGCGGTAATGGAATTGAAACATTTCATTGATAATTCAGAGGATAAGACTTATAATATTGACCTCACCTACATTACCGGTCGTGGCACGTGGTATTTGTACTCGTGGAAAGCCGACTTGGAAAAATCGGGAGGCATTACCACCAATATTGGTTCTCATTTTTTTGATATGCTGACTTATATTTTTGGTGAAGTGCAAGATATTCAAATACATTACGCTACGCCAATTACCGTAGCCGGTTTTTTGCAACTGAAAAAAGCCCGTGTGCGTTGGTTTTTAAGTATTGATAAAAAACAACTTCCCAAAGAGATTGCCGAGCAAGGCAAAACCACTTATCGTTCATTAACTATTGACAATAAGGAGTTTGAATTTTCGGAAGGTTTTACCGATTTGCACACGTTGTCTTACCAAAACATACTTTCCGAAAAAGGGTTTCGCATTGGCGATGCGTATCAATATGTATCTCTTTGTCACGACATTCGCTCACGAAAGGCAGAAGGGATAAAGGGGGATTATCATCCGTTTTTACGATAGGTATTTTAGATATATTATTATTAATACAATACCCCTATTTTAATCCCCACAAAATGAAAAAGTTGGTTTTTAGTTTCCGGAAAAAGAAATTCATTTTCTCTGTATTGAACCGCCGATTGTTGCATTTTATAATAGGCTGAAAACAAAAGCGATATTTTTTCAGAGAATTTTAAATTCAACCCTAAACCTCCTTGAAAATGGATTCCGTTTTTACTTCCATAAAAAAAATCTTCATCATTTTTCTTTGTTGTATGCCACTTAAAGGCATAACCCACATTGGCAAAAACAAAGGGAGATGTTTTTTTGTCCATCAATTTTGCAGTAATATTGGCAAACATTGGAATAAAGGTAGATAGTTTTTTATTGTAAATCCAAAAATCGAGCCCGGCGCCCATGCCCGTAAAAAAATAATTGTTAAACTGATAAGCAATAACTTGCTGTATTTCAACAGAGAGGTTTTGATTGGGAAATGTTGTAAATCCGTTATAGTTATTTCCTAATCCATAAGATAATGCAACCGAAGTGGGATACACAAAGCGCGGCGAATCTTTCGGAGACTGCAAACCCTGCGCAAAACCGAAGGTAAGGGAGAAAAGGAGAATGGATGTGATGATTAGATGATGTGATGATGTGATGATGTGATGATGTAACGTGTAACGATTGTCACGTGTAACGCCAAAAACCTTTGAACCTTGAACTTTAAACATTAAATCTTAAATTTTAAATCTTAAATCTTTTATTTTTAATTCTTAATTAACTCCGCTGCTGCTTTTAACGCCGCTTCGCCCGTTTTGTTGCCGGTCATCATTTTGGCAATTTCGGCAATACGCTCCTGCTCTTCAATCATTTTAATTTTGGTAACCGCTTTTTCATTTTCAACATCTTTATAAACAAGGTAATGTATGCTGGCTTGGGCGGCTATTTGCGGCAGGTGCGTAATGGTTAGTAATTGGCGTTGCAACGAAACCTCGTGCATCACTTCTGCCACTTTGCTTGCCATTGCGCCGGAAACGCCCGTGTCTATCTCATCAAAAATCACCGTCGGCATAAAAGAGGCTGCAGTAATTATAGATTTGATTGCCAGCATAATGCGCGACAACTCACCGCCCGAAGCGGTTTTGCCTACTGAGGTTGGGGGCATTCCTTTATTCGCAGAAAATAGAAATTCGATAGTGTCTATTCCTGTTTGAGTAAAAGAATTTTGTTGCGTTATTTCTACTTGAAAAACGGCATCGGGCATTCCTAAAACGGCAAGTTTTTTTTCTATCTCTTTTGCAAACAATAATGCAGAAACTGTTCTTTTTTCAGATAAATTTTTTGCTAAAAATGCGGTTTTTTCTGCCAATAATTCATACTCTTTTTGCAAGTTTTCAATTTTTTCTTCCAAATTTTCAAATTGAGATAACTTTTCATCAATTTGCTGCAACTTTTGTAATAAATCTTCTACATTTTTAACATAATGTTTTTGTTGCAAGCGGAATAAAGTATCTAATCGGTTTTCGCAACGCAATAATGCTTCGGGGTTCACTTCCACCGATTCTTCTTTGGTGGTTAATTCAAAAGCAATATCCTTCATATCCACCAAAATAGTATTCAATCGTGCATCAAAATCGTTAATTTTTTCATCAAACTGTGCAATAGAATGACAGGCATTTTTAGCTTCATTCAATTGCTGAATCACGTTGCCTTCTTGTTCTGAAATTATTTGTAAAGATTTATACAATTGTATTTTAATATCTTCTGCATTTTTAAAGAATGAAATTTGTTGTTCCAATTCTTCCTGCTCGCCAACAAAAAGATTGGCATCGTGCAATTCATTACTTTGAAAGGTTAAAAAATCCTTTTCCAACAAATCGCTCGCCGCCATTTCTTTCGATTCCCGAAGTTCTTTTTCAACCTTTTTATATTGATGAAAAACTTGTTGATACAACAAAAGCGGCTCCCTTAGTAGTGCAAAATCATCTATGGTTTGTAAACGAAATTCAGATTTATTTAACAATAAATGATGATGTTGCGAATGGATATCCACCAACTTTTCGGCAAGTTCTTTTAAAATATTTAGTGTAACCGGCGTATCGTTTACAAAAGCTCTGGAGCCGTTTTCCGAAACTTCTCGTCTTAAAATGGTATGATTGTTAAAATCGAGATTATTCGTTGTAAAAAAATCTTCTAAATGCAGCTGTTGTATATCAAATATTCCTTCCACGATACATTTTTTAGAAGTGTTGTAAAGCACGGATGAATCGGCGCGAGCGCCCAAAATAAGCGATAGTGCGCCCACAAGGATAGACTTTCCTGCACCGGTTTCGCCGGTAATGGCTGTAAAACCTTTATCCAAAGACAAATCCAATGAATCAATAAGGGCGTAATTCTCAATGTGCAGGGTGCGAAGCATGCTAATTCGATTGATTTATAGCGTCATATTTTGTGCTGTTGGAAGGGTCTATCTGTTTCATAATTTGAATAGCCTGCTGCTTTTCTGCAGGGCTACCTTCTTTAAAAATATTGATAATTTCCTGCTGTTTGGTTTGCACTAAAATCGTCATCAAATACATTGCCATTTTTTGTTGGTTCACTTGTTGCAACAACCGAAGCGATTCCAAAATGACAGCACGACCCACTTCTGGCGTTTCCGACATCACATCTAAACCTAATCTATGATATTGATACAGAAAGTCGTGAAATTTACTGTAAGAAGAATTGGAGAAATTTTCCATTAACCAGTAGCGGTTGTTTTGCCCTGATTCAAAAGATTTCCACCCGGGCTCGGCAACCGATTGGTTGAGGTTAAGAATGTCGTTACACTTAGCAAAGTAAGGCGCGCCTCCATTCGGCGAAAAAGTGTCGAAATGCACTGCCAAAAAGAAATTCAAATAAAAGGCTATCAAAGAGGTAAGTTGCGAAAGTGTGCTACCTTCTGCATATTCCAATGGATCGCCATCCACGTAAGTAAACTGAACGCTTTTATCTTGAAAATTGAGCACGGTAGATTTATAACTTGCCTTAAACACAGGACGTTGCAGTTGCAGTGTCATAGCGGCGGTATAAACATCGCCGGTTTGTTTGTCCAAGTTAATGAGAATGGAACACTCCAACCGCTCATCCATCTTTAAGGTATATTGGCACCATTTTCTATCGTTCACAAATTTGTATAATTCTTGTTGCAGGCTGTTAAATTTTTCGTAGTTAGTACCGGAAATTTTGTTAGAGTTAATAGAAATTGCGCATCTAAAATCTTGCGCAGCAAGTTGAAAAACAGCAACTAAAAGAAACAGGGAGAAGATAATTTTTTTCATTGGGGCATATTATCTGTTAAAAACGCGCGCTACATTTTTTTATTTTATTAAATAAAAATAAAACCTCTTTCCTTCCGTTTACTTCTATTATTTAACTTAAATTAAAAAAATATGAAAAAATGGATTTGTACTGTATGTGGCTATGTTCATGAAGGTGAACAAGCCCCCGAATTTTGTCCGCAATGTAAACAACCGAGCACAAAATTTAAACTGTTAGAAGCAACCGCACATTTGGAATGGGCTGATGAACACCGCATTGGTATTGCCAAAGGGCTTAACGACGAAGTAGTGGAAGGGCTTCGTGCGCATTTTATGGGCGAGGCTACGGAAGTGGGTATGTATTTGGCAATGAGTCGCCAAGCCGACAGAGAAGGCTACCCCGAAGTGGCAGAAGCCTACAAAAGAATTGCTTACGAAGAAGCCGACCACTGTGCGCGTTTTGCCGAAATGTTGGGCGAAGTGGTTTGGGACACCAAAACAAACCTCGAAAAACGTATGCTTGCCGAACAGGGCGCCTGCGCCGACAAAAAGCGAATTGCCACGTTGGCAAAAAAATTAGACTACGATGCCATTCACGATTCTGTGCATGAAATGTGCAAAGATGAGGCAAGACACGGACAGGTGTTTGAGGCGCTGTTTAATCGGTTTTTTAAGGATTGAAGGATTGAAGGACTGAAGTAAAAAAAGAAAAAGGAGTAAGAGTTTTATTAAAAACCTTACTCCTTTTTACCTTTTAGCCTTTTAACCTCTTCAACTTTCTGCGAATTATTCTGCAGCCGGTTCGGAAGTTTCGGATGTTTCTTCTACTAAGGGAGCTTCAATTACTACGGGTTCGTTAGTTTCTTCGGTTTGCGGTTCAGCTACTACGGGAGCCTCAGTTTCTACGGGTTCAGTAGTTTCTTCGGTTTGCGGTTCAGCTTGTTCCACAGCCTCTTCTGCTGCTTCGGCTGCTGCCTGTGCTTCCTTAGCGGCTTCAACGGCATATTTGGCGGCTACTTTTTTCGC
>Ga0082212_10011753_pt1 | contig 11076 bp, 6 predicted proteins | sample TergutNt197P3_FD_71548 | JGI IMG/M metagenome (GOLD analysis project Ga0082212, IMG submission 71548) | Neocapritermes taracua P3 segment gut microbial communities from Petit-Saut dam, French Guiana - Nt197 P3 | ecosystem: Host-associated > Arthropoda: Insects > Digestive system > Gut ... | reverse complement strand
TTGCCGCGTCCTTGTTCCCGGCGTCTTTGTCCCCGGCGTCGCCGGCAACGGATTTCGACGCAAAATGCACGATCGCCGTGTCCAGGGCAATCGCACGGGTGGGGGTCTTTGCCGAGTAACGCACGCGGACAACAGCAAAAGCGTCCGTCTCCTCGGCTGACAGCGACGATTGCATCAACAACATCGCACCTAAGAAAAACGGATACAAAGCCAGGGAGTGAAATGGTAACATATTGTGTGTCCTTTATGTCAGGCGGGTTGCGAACTCGTGATCGGAATCGAGTTCCTTGATTCTCTCGCTGCAACGTGCGATGCGAACTTCACGGTCGTGGTAAACCAGCAGGTACTCAAGGGCGATGCGGTACCACTCCAATGCCTCGTCAAAACGACCGAGTGCGTGATAGGATTCAGCCAGCCAAAAGGCGTGATGCTTGCGATCGCGTTCTTGGAGTTCCGGTGTTTTCGCGGATTCCATCGCCTCTTGATAACGTTCTAAGGCTTTCTCATGTTGACCGAGTCCTGCATACGCTCTGCCCCGATAGGTGAGATTGATGTCGGCATCTTCACGAAAACTCCGCAATGCCGGGTCTTCCGAACGAATCGCCAGTTGGTAAAACTCAACCGCTTTTCCCCAGTCTCCCATGTCTTCGTACAGTTCCCCCAAATAAAAGTAGGGCTGCGACTGATGCGGATCAAAAGCGATGGACGCGTTCAACAGTTCGACGGCTTCTTCCGTGCGTCCCAGTTTGATCAAGACGTCGGCGTAGCAACAATACCATTCCACGGTTTCGCAATTCATTTCCATGGCATGCGCATAATGGGCGAGCGATTCCTCAAATCGTCCCTGCCATTCCAGCGTATGAGCGTAATAATGCACAGCCCAGGCATCTTCCGGGTCGAGTTCGCCGGCCTTTTTCAAATCTTGTTCCGCCTCGGCAAAAAGAAACAGGCATTGTTTGGCCATTCCCCGCGCATACAAGGTTTCGCCGTCATCCGGGTTGATGGCTAACGCCTTGTCAAAGGCATCCACTGCGTCCTGAAATTTCCCCAGCGAACGAAACGCCCAGCCCATCCAGTAATACGCCGACAAAACCATTGGGTCTTTTTCAATGAGCCGTCGGAAATCTTCAATCGCTCCCAGGTGATCCTCGTTGCGATAGCGGAAGTAACCGCGGAACCAGATCGCCTGCAAACTCTCCGGGTCAAGTTCAAGTGCCTTTGTAAGGTCGTCCATTGCAAGGCGGAGACATTCTTGGGTATCAAAAAATTCCTGCGGGAAAAAACCGGTAAGCGTGACGGAAAGTTTCTCACCCTTTCCTTTTGCCCATTGTGCCTGCCGGGAAAGACTGCCCCACGCACGCCCCCGAAGAACATAAGCCGGTGAGAATTCCGCATTCGCCTCAATCACCTGGGTCTCGTCGCGGATTGCCTCTTCGTATTTCTCCAGTTCTTCCTCATAAATGACCGCACGATAGTGCAAGGCACCCACATGACCGGGGTAATAATAAATCACGCGCGAGTAATTTTCGACCGCCTTGTCAAATTGCTTGGCTTCTTCCAGACAGCCCGCGAGATACATCAGTGCCGTCTCATTGTTCGGCTCCGATTGGCAAAATACATTCAAATCTTCGATCGCCCCGTCCAAATCTTGCATTGCATATCGTGCCCTTCCCCGTTGATAATAAGGAGCGGGCACGTCCGTTGATTTTTCAATCATGGCGGTGTAAAGATCGAAGGCTTCCTGAAAACACTCCCGTGCGATGAGGATCATGCCTTTCCGATAAATGTAGTTTTCCTCATCGGGGTTTAATTCCAACGCCATGTCAATGGCGTCCTGCGCTTCGTCGTAACGGTCCAATTCCTGATAGTAAATCGTGGCGATGTTGTAATATGCCCCCGGAAGAATCGGATCACGTTTCAACGCTTCGCCAAACAGGTTCAACGCCTTTTCATAGTCTTCCGCCTCACGAGCGGCCAGAGCTTCGTACCAATACCGAATGGCGGCACTGGTTTCAATCAAGCAAAGCGAGTCGGCGTTTTCACTTGAAAAGTCTCGCAGTCGCTTGAGGAAGTAACGTTCGTTGACTGTTTCGCCCGACTCGCCGGCCAATCGTGCCGCTTCCGACAGTGTGTCGCGGCATTCGTCCGTTTTTCCCAACCGTCCCAATGCAACGGCCGTTCCATACAACGTCAGGCTGGTTTTTTCCGCTTCAAACGCTTCACCAAATCGTGTCACAGCCTCGTCATATCGGCCAAGTGCGAGCAAGGCCCAACCCATGAAATACTGCGGCGAACGTTGCCCGTCATAATGCTCCCGAATTGCGTCCGACGCACTGGCAAGGGCATCTTCATATCGCTCAAGTGCCAGGAAAACCGCTGCCCGTTGAAGCAGTGTCCGGGCATCGTAGGGATCGGCCTCAAGAAGCAAATCGTTATCGGTGAGTGCTTCCCCCGGTTGACCGCAACTCATTTTCGCCCAGGCACGCATGAGCAGTGCATGTTGGTCATCCGGGCTTTGGTCAAGAATGTGGTTGAAATCGTTGATCGCTCCGGCATAATTCTCGATTTCCATGTTGATGTATGCCCGCACATGCAAGGCGTGTTCATTGTCCGGGTCGAGTTCCAACGCGTAGGTCACGTCATCGAAAGCCTGTTGGTGATTGCCGGCTACCCAATGCGTCCGCGCCCGAAATGCAAAGGCATCGACCGACTGCGGCGAAATCTCAATCGCACGATTCAAATCCTCAAGCGACTCGTTATGCCTGTCCAACTGAAACTTGGCATAACCCCGCTGCGAATAGGCATCGGCACAAGTCGGCTCCATGTCGATGACCTGATCGAACATCCCGACCGCCTCTTCGTACTCGCCTTCCGAAATCAGGCAAATACCGCGCATGAAAATCTGCGTAAAATCTTGTTCAAATTCCGACATGGAAGTGTTTTTTCTATTTAGGTTTGGTTCTCTATCGCTGCGCTGTAGGATTATGGCCCGATATGATCATTCGGAGGTCGGGAAAATGTGCTTGGCATTCGATTTGGGGATTGCTGAGTTCCGGTGGTCGGCGGTTTGGGAAGCACAAGAATCGATGCCAGCAGTTGCCTTTCGGGGATGTTCGTACCAAAGGTCTCAAGGACGAACTCATCCACCTGGTGATTATATTCGATAATCGCACTGATTAACGCCATTTCTTCTCGGGCAAGTACTTCGATTTGTGCGACAGGCGACTGTTGGTAATCCAGCGTGGTCGTCCATTGGCGGTTCGCAATTTTTCGTGCTTCCTTTCTCGCATCAATTGCCTTATATTGAAGCGGGATGGTACGGTCAAGCAAAAGCGAGTTCTGTGAAAGCGTTCGTTGTTTCTTGAGTTCCTCCACTTTCGTGTTATATGGCACGGCAAGCGGAAAATCCGCCGGTACGGGCAACGGCCGGTTTTCCGGTTTTTGTGCCGTCCATTCCGCAGGGAATTGCGAAATCATGTCGTCGCATTCCTGCCATCCGTTTTCCGCATCGGCATAACCGGCACGCCATCGGAGCGATGCCGCCGGGATTCGTGACTGCAAATCAAGAAAACGGTATTGCGCCTGAATGAATTCCAATTCAAGAGCTTGAAATTGCTGCGACACAAGCTGATAAGCAGAGTCAATTTCATCTGCCGTCACCTTATTTGTTTGAAGCTTACCGAACGCATGTTCGAGCCGTTGCCTTTGTGCCAAACGGACATGACAGTGCATCATTTTCTCACTCAGATTCCAGTATGCCTTGAGCAGTTCTCGACGATGAGCCGGCGAAGTCACGCCGGAAAGTATTTCGTGCAGGTAAACCTCTTTTTCCGCGTCGGCAATGGGACGTTTGACAACGGCAAGAAAATCATTGAGTGGGTGCGAAGCATCTCGAACGGATTTCAGATTTGCCACATCATCTCTCACATCGGAAACGCTCAGGGGCGATTGTTGCCCTCCGGTTCCCAGCGAGGGTTGTTGATCGGCGGCACCTTGCATGGCTTGTGGGGCTTGCGGTACCGACCTTTGACCGGCTCCACCGGGTAATCCATAAGCTTCCAGACCTGCCCCACCCGGCGTACCACCTTGTCCTGTCGGTGGCATTGTTCTCGCACCCTCTGGATATTGACCACCACTCTGTTCGGCCATAGACGGTACACCTGTGTTCTGCCCCATTCCACCCGGCGCAGTAGCCGAAGGATTTCCGTAGTCAGGGGGGGCTTGCATTCCCCCTTGCGGACCGGTTCCCCCCACCCCACCTGGCGGGTCGGTCACACTTTGGGCATTAGTAAATTTCACACCGTCCAGTCCTACCGCCAGAGCAAGCAGAACGATAGTCAATATAATTCCAGATTCAAATTTATTATGCAATGACGGGTTCATCATCTTGCTCTCCCAATCTCAGCGAAACGAAACGTGAATATCTCACTTAGAAACAGTATCAAAACAACTCCCTCTTTTTACCACGAAGAACACGAAGGTTTTTTTAAATATTCTTCGTGGTTCTTCGTGTCCTTCGTGGTGAGTGAATGACTCATGCACTTGACAATTTGACGTATATTATTTTGGTACTGTTCCTTAATACCTTCATTTTACCAGATTTGCCGTTTTGGGGGAATATGGGAAAAATTTCCGGCACAATAGGGAAATGTTTTGCAAATTCTGTATAATTGACAGCAAATTGCCATTACCACCCTCTTGATAGGAGAACCTCATGAAACGAATTTCGATACTGACCTTGGCACTTGCGATGATGTGTGTGGTGCTATGCTTTAACGCGCAAGCCGCCCAAGACGGAACGCTCACCCTGGCAAAAGGAGGTCGCGCAACGGCCAAAATCGTCTTGCCCGATTCGGCAACGCCTGTCGAACAGACGGCGGCGAAAGAATTGAAATCGCACCTGGGTGAAATTGTTGACGGGAGCAATTGGGAAATCATCACCGAAACGCAAGCCGACAAAGACGCGACGCTGATACTCGTCGGTGATTCGAAGCTGGCACGCGAGTTGTTCCCGTCGGTTGATTTCGACGCGATTCCCTACGACGGCATCGTCATCAAGACCGACGGCAACAAACTGCTGTTGGCCGGACACAAAACGCGAGGTACCCTGTACGCAGTCAACACATTTCTCGAAGACACGCTCGGCTGCCGATGGTGGACGTCCACCGAAAGCACGATCCCGAGCATGTCGGACATCGTCGTACCGACGCTCGATGTTCAATACGCCCCCAAGCTGATTTATCGCGAAGCCTATTATAAAGACGCTTTTGTGCCGACTTTCGCTGCGCGCATGAAATGCAACGGTTCGGGCGAACGAATTTCGCCGGAATGGGGCGGGCAACACCAATTCGTATATTTCGTGCATTCGTTTTTCCCTTTGATTCCGCCGGAGAAATATTTCGACGCTCACCCTGAATGGTACAGCGAAATCAACGGCAAACGCATTCATGAGCACGCCCAGCTTTGCCTGACTAATGACGAAATGCGGGCGGAACTGACGAAAAACGCCATCGAATCGTTGCGCAAAAACCCCGATGCAAAGTTTATTTCGATCAGCCAAAACGATTGGCACAACCCCTGTCAGTGCGAAAAATGCCGGGCCATTGCCAAAGCGGAAGAATCGGAGGCAGGGCCGCTGATTCTGTTCGTCAACAAGGTGGCCGAAGACATCGAGAAGGAATTTCCCGACGTTTGGGTCGAAACGCTGGCCTATCAATACACGCGAAAACCGCCGAAAACCGTCAAACCGCGTGAAAACGTCATCATTCGGCTTTGCACAATTGAATGCTCTTTCGTGCAACCGCTCGGACGGGGCGAGCAAAACAAATCGCTCCGCAGTGACATCGAAGGCTGGAGCAAAATTGCGCACCAGCTTTTCATCTGGGATTACGTGACCAACTTTTCGATGTACCTGATTCCGCATCCAAACTACGCCGTTTTGCCGGAAAACATACGCTTTTTTGTCGATCACGGCACCATCGGCCTGTTTGAACAGGGTGACTCCTACACAACAGTCGGCGATTTCATTCGCCCGCGCAACTGGATCATTTCACATTTGATGTGGAACCCGTCGCTGGATGAAAACCAACTGCTTGGCGAGTTCCTCAACGGTTATTACGGCGAAAAAGCCGCGCCGTTACTAAGGGGATATATGGATTTGCTCGTCAATCGGGCACAAGAATCGGGCGTTTACCTCGGCTGTTTTCGCAATAACACCAACGATTGGCTCGACTACGACACGCTCTGCAAGGCAACCGCGTTGATGAACCGTGCCATTGATATTACCGAGCAGGCACTCGGAACCGACTCACCGGAAGCCTGGCGATTGCGGCGAGAAAAAATGACGATCGACTACGTCTGGTTGCAGGATTATCACTCGCTGAAACGCTATGCCGCCGTCAACCAACTGCCGTTTTGGGGGCCGCAAGACCCGCTCGAAGGTTGCAACGCGTTTTTCTCACTGTCCGACCGTTTTGGCAACGCGGCCTATCGCGAATACACGCACCTGTATTCGATGGACGAGTTCAAGACCAACCTGTTGCAACGTTTTGGCAAGAACGCCGAACCGCCGGATTTTTGCGTCAATCTGCCCGAAGGCAGTTGGATTGATTACCAGGAATACGAGTTCAACGTCACCAAATGGCAAGGCTGGGCCGATTTTGCCGACGATGACGCCGCATCGAACGGTCGCGCGGTTCGTATGCCTGGCAATCATTTCGAATGGGCGGTCTCACAGCCGTTTGACTCAACGATACTCAACATGACCTCGTCAACCGGCAACAACGAACAACCGGCGTACCGCGTATATGCTGCCGTGCGTTGCGAGGCCACCGTCAGCGACGGTCCGGCCATGACGCTCGGCGTGTATGACACGAAGGAACGCAAAGGGCTTGCGCACAAGGCACTCAATGTCGGTGAAATCAAAGGCAGCGAGTACACACTGATTGACCTGGGCGAGGTCGAACTCAACCCGGATAGCTACATCTGGGCCGCACCGCCCAAACGCCCCGACGAAGTCACCGCTGTTTATGTTGATCGGTTCGTCGTGGTGAGGGAATAATTCGCATTACAGAGTGACGCGGCTAACGCGGCGGTCACGGCGTGATCGCCTTCCCTTACAAACAACTTCACTACAAAAATTTCCCATGCAATTGGAAACGCCGTTTTCTGACGATATGATTGCCGGTTTGATAACCGGGCAGATGATTTACCTCAGTGGGACGGTGTACACCGCACGCGATGCTGCTCACAAACGCTTGATCGAAATGCTCGATCGCGGTGAGGAACTGCCGTTTTCCTTTGATGGTCAGGTCGTGTTTTATGCAGGACCGTGTCCCAGTCCGCCGGGGCGTGTTATCGGTTCCATCGGCCCGACAACAAGCGGTCGTATGGATGCCTACACACCGGATTTGATTCGTCGCGGTCTCAAAGTGATGATCGGCAAAGGGTCACGAAACGCAGAGGTTGTTGAGGCGATTCGGGAATGCGGTGGCTTGTATTTTGCGGCCATTGGCGGGGCGGCGGCCAAGATGAGCCGTTGCGTCAAAGAAGTGGAAGTCGTCGCCTTTGATGATCTCGGCACGGAAGCTGTGCGGCGTTTGGTTGTCGAACGGCTGCCGCTCATCGTTGCGATTGATTCCCACGGAAACTGTATTTATTGAAGGAAAAAAACACCCCCATGATTTCCATCGCAGTGGCCTTTATCCCTTTGGCGTTGTATTTTTTTGCGTTGGCAGCACTCAACCGCGGGCAACGTCCCCGAATGCTGAACGGCCAGGAAGACTTGACCGTTTTGGCTCTCGGGCTGATCGGTTTCGTGATGGTCGGGCCGATGCTCTACTTTTTGCCGATTGATGCCATTGCGTTTTGGGGGGTGTACGTCTGGTTTTTCCTTGCCCTGCTCTATGCGTTGATGGCTTGGTTTCTCGGTGCGGTGTTTCGATTTCGCGTTGTTATTTACAACATCGGTATGAACGAATTGCGGGACATACTCGAAAAAACAGGGCAGGAACTCGATACCGAGGCACGCTGGGCAGGCAACTCACTGTCACTGCCGACGCTTGGTATTCAGTTTTATCTGGAGCGCATGTCCCTCTTGCGAAATGTCACTTTGAAAGCCTGCGGTTCCAGGCAGAACCTGCAAGGCTGGCTGAATTTTGAGAAGTCGCTGCGCAATATCCTTTTACGACATCACGCGGCACGCAAGAATCGTGTGTCAATGCTCATGGCGACGGTCGGTTTGCTGATACTGACCGGTGCGTTAGTCATTCTGGTGACCCATAAGTCGGAAGCCATCCAGTCGTTGTGGTTCCTGCTTCAGTAAAACATGGAACATGCCCGACGGCGGCCACGGCGTGACCGCCCTACCTTAAACCGGTCGCTGACACTCCCGACGATTATTTATTGCATCGTCGGCACAAATGGTTGAGCCATTTGTTGTGGGTTTTGTTGCAACATGGGCTGATTGTTTTGTTGCATCACAGGCGGCTGGTTGTTCAGCGGCATCTGGTTTGTCGCCTGTTGTTGTGCAGGGGCATCGGGTGCCACGCCTGCCGGGCTCTTCGGAACTTCAAAATTAAACTCTGCCATTTTTTGGGTTTCATCGTCATAAAACATCATTCCGGCAACCCGGTAATCATCATCGCCGATTTTCCGAACAGCCCAAACCGTCAGCACAGGTTCGTCAACGTTTTGGTTCATAATCATATTCGCGTAAACGCTAAAGTAATTCGGATCGTTTTCGTCCATTAAGTCACTTCCGGTGATGCGAAATTCCACTTGTTCAAATATCTCGGGTTGGAATAGGAAAGAAGTGCCATTGGCATATTGTTGCTGTGCCAGCGGCGTCAAAAGCGCAACGACCTTTTGAGTATTCCCTCGCATCAGTTCGCCGAGGAAATCCACAACCACTTTTTGGGAGCCGTGGCTTGTCGAACCGGATTCTTGGACCATCACGTCCGGGGGAGCCACAGGTGTTCGGGAAGCAGACGCAGGGGCTGATGTATCATTCGGCGGCGCAGGGGTTTCCGTTGTTGTTCCATTGCCGCAGCCGGTGGCGATCAGTGCCAGGGTGACCAAAATTCCCAGTGAAAAAAGAGGCAGTTTCATATTCGTTTTCTCCTTAAAACGGGTTGTATTGTGTTAATGTCGAATAGTGTTCGATTTCCAAAGACACAACGGACGCCTCATGTCCGTCTTTCGAGTGGATGATGCCAAAAAACGAAATGCGTGTCAAGGGAGATTTTTTCGTAAAAAAAGAAACTTCGACTACTGGCATTTCCGGTTTGGTCTTGGGCGATTTTGCCCAACTATACCTTAAACGATAAGGAATTGTACATTTTCAAATGACTGGAACTTGAGTGTCATGAGTGTTTTCAGTTCGTTGGCGTACTTTTTATCGGAGTCCGCGAGGCATCCGTCAATCGCATACGGCGAGGAGACAAGTCTGGACAGCATCACTCGATTTGTTGTAAAATATGGTGATGTAACGAATTACGTTAGGTCAAGAGTACGTTATGGTCACATTGAACCGATTGAACCGTTCGGGAAGTGGGCAGAAAACCGGCCTGAAGTAAGCACAAAAAAAGCCCCTGATTCGGGGCTTGACGAACAAGAAAATGGGCGATACGGGACTCGAACCTGTGACCCCTAGCTTGTCGAGCTAGTGCTCTAACCAACTGAGCTAATCGCCCGGAAAATGTACAATAAATTTTTCAAACAGAGTGTTTACAAAGTAGCGGCTCAGTGATTATCGACAGAATCTGCAAGCATTTTGACAGTATAGACTCAAACAATTATCATAATAGCCATTGTACTAAAGCGTACATTACCGCTACAAATGATACCAGTAAATCATACCCTATCTCCAGATGATCGTCAAGCCCTACTGGTATGCCAAGTCTAAAAATTCATGTTGACTAAACTAACCCAAGTTCGACAGTCTTGCCCATATCGTTCTTGTTTTTCCGAGGTCGGTGCCAAAAAATCTTCACTACATTGGGTTGAAAATTATTTTTTGAATTGACGCGGCAAATTCAAGCCGAGGTGTTGGAGCAGGATTTCCTGGTGCTCCGTCGGACGGGTATAATAATCCAACAGTTGTTCTACCCCCGAAAAATGAGGTGTCAAATGGTCAAACCGATGAAAATTGATGCCCATTTTCAGGGCATGAAACGACAGAAAACATGACAATGATGTTCTCCTACCAAGTCAGCGCGTACAATCAACGCAGTTTGTTGTGAAAATTTACGATCTTTGACAATCAGAATCACTCACGTAAGACTTTCAAGATCGGCAGATGCTTTCGACCTTCGAGAAATGAGAGTTGCACGTTGACTTTTCGACCTGCCTTGCCCGCCATCATTGTGCGCGGTTTGGCACATGGGCTTGAATGTATGAGGCCAAATCGCGGTCCAATGCGCGGTAGTGTATTTGCCGCTCGCATTTTGAAATAGACTTCATCAGGCGTGCGTCCACGAAGCGACTTATGAGATCGATGGGAATTATACCATTGCATCCAGAGTGCAAGTTCATTTTCAAAATCACTTTGACTTGTCGGCACAATGATTCGTCGTGTGCATTCATCCTTCATGGAACGATGAAAACGTTCGACACGGGCAATCGAACCATGCTCGCCGATCTTACCGAATCGCGTTTTGATGTTTTCAGATTGACACCATTCACGAAACGTATTGCAATCAAACTGTGAGCCGCGATCAAGGACAATGTACTTGGGAACGACACCATTTGCCAAACAAATCCGTTTCATGGCGACAACCACTTCGTCGGCGGTTGGGTTTTTCGTAAAGACGGCAAAGCCCATGTAACGCCGTGAAAAGTGGTCGATGACGTTGAGAATGTGATAACAGTAAGGATGCTCCTGCGGCATGGCGTTGGGAGTTATGGGTAACCAAAACTCGTGATCCGTTGCTACGAGCGTAATGTCACCGCCCCAAAGTAATTGCTCCAGCAACCGCGTGGGTTGACAAGATTTTTTGTTTTGTTCCGTTTGGCTTGTGATTTTACGGTTTCTGCGGTGTCCAGCGGTCGGGGAGCATATTGAAGAGTTCCGCTTCA
>Ga0082212_10011752_pt1 | contig 11076 bp, 5 predicted proteins | sample TergutNt197P3_FD_71548 | JGI IMG/M metagenome (GOLD analysis project Ga0082212, IMG submission 71548) | Neocapritermes taracua P3 segment gut microbial communities from Petit-Saut dam, French Guiana - Nt197 P3 | ecosystem: Host-associated > Arthropoda: Insects > Digestive system > Gut ... | reverse complement strand
CGAGAGGTAAGGTATATTTTGTGACTTTTTTTGTTCGAATTTGAGAGCTTAGTTCCTAACTCCCTACGACGCTTGTTCAAACTGACTATTATAAAGCTCCGCATAGAATCCACCTTTTTCTAATAGCTCCGCGTGGCTGCCGCTTTCGATGATGTCGCCGTCCTTCATTACTAAAATCAGGTCGGCGTTTTTGATGGTGGATAAGCGGTGGGCGATGACGAATGAGGTTCTGCCTTGGGTCAGTTTATCCATGGCTTCCTGAACCAGGCGTTCGGTGCGGGTATCTACTGAGCTTGTGGCTTCGTCCAGGATCAGGAGGGGAGCGTTTTGGATCATAGCCCTGGCTATGGTGACCAGCTGCTTTTGCCCCGCCGACAGACTTGCTTTATCATTCAGCACAGTATCATAGCCCTCCGGTAGCGTTCTGATGAAGTGATGCAGTCCCACCGCTTTGCAGGCCGCTTCTACTTCTTTGTCTGTAACGCCTTGTTGGCTATAAACAATATTTTCTTTGATTGTCCCCTCAAACAGCCAGGTATCCTGTAATACCATGCAGAATTGCTCATGCACATTTTCCCGGGGGACCTGATCTGTGGGGATGCCGTCCAAAAGGATTTGCCCGCCGTCTAATTCATAGAAACGCATCAGCAGGTTCACCATGGTCGTTTTTCCGGCGCCGGTAGGCCCTACTATGGCGATTTTTTGTCCGGATCTTACAGCAGCCGAAAAGTCGTTGATGATGATTTTATCTTTATCATAGCCAAAACGGACATTTTTGAACTCCACAGAGCCTTTGATATTATCAAGAGTTTTGACTTTATTGCTTTCATTTTCCATTTCTTCCTCGCCAAAGAATTCAAAAACGCGTTCGCTGGCGGCGGCTGTCCGCTGTAAATGCTGCATGGATTGAGCAATTTGTGATAAAGGTTGGGTAAAGAAGCGGATGTAGATCATAAAAGCAACGATCACCCCAAAGCTTATTGTCCCTTTCATAGCCAGGGTAGCGCCGACGACGCAGACTGCCACATAGCCGAAGTTGCCGATGAAATTCATGATCGGCATCATCAGTCCCGACATGAACTGCGATTTCCAGCCGCTGTCAAAAAGTGTTTCATTGATTTCCTCAAATCTCTTTTTGGCCTTCCTGCCGCCGTTATAGGCTTTGACGATATTGTGGCCGGAATAGATTTCCTCGATATGCCCGTTGATATCACCAAGACCTTGCTGTTGGGTATTAAAGTACTTTTGCGATTTGGTCATGATCAGGGTCATCAAGGCGAAGCCTATCAGCGAGGAACCAACAGCCACAAGGGCCAGGACCCAGCTATTATAGAACATCATTATCAAAGCGCCGGCAAACATAGTGATAGAACGTACAAGCATATCAAGGCTTTGATTCATGCTATGGCCAATCGCATCCACGTCATTGGTCACCCGGCTGATCACATCGCCGACACTTGTTTTATCAAAATAGCTGAGCGGCAGTTTGTTGATTTTAGTGGAAATGCCTGCTCTCATGCTCTTGGAGATCTTCGCAGCCACAGTTGCCATAATATAATTTTCAATGAAGCTGAGTATTGCCGCTCCGGCGTAGAAACAAACCAGGAATACCCCGATCCGGGTTATGGCGGCAAAGTCAATTTCAACACCCGGTTTCAGTCCTGCAAGTATTTCGTTGGTCAGGTGTTTGAGCCAATCAGGACCGATAATTGTCAGAACCGTCCCTAAGGCGGCGATGACGAGCGCTGTTAAGATGGCAGCCAGATACTTTTGGCAGAAACGAATCAATTTGAGCCATGTTCCTTTGAAATCCTTGGCCTTTTCGCCGCTGCCCATATTCCTGCCGGGGCCTCTCATCCCGGGACCTCTCATGCCGGGCCCCCTCGTAGCGGGGCCTCTTGTGTTGCCGGGTTCTCTTTGCCCGCTTCTTTCTTTATTCCCACTCATGATACCAGCTCCTTCTCACTTAATTGTGACATGGCGATTTCTTTATATACAACACAACTGGCAAGCAGTTCCTGATGAGTTCCGATCCCTGCGACCTTGCCTTCGTCAAGTACGATTATTTGATCGGCATCCATGATCGTACCGATCCTTTGGGCGACGATCAGGCTGGTAACCCCCGCGGTTTCCTTTTTCAGGACACTGCGGAGCATCCGGTCGGTCTTATAATCCAGAGCCGAAAAGCTGTCGTCAAAAATATAAATTTCAGGTTTGCAGCAGACGGCGCGGGCTATGGCCAGCCTTTGTTTTTGCCCGCCCGATATATTGGTTCCGCCTTGAGCGATTGCGGCGTTATAGCCGTCCTCCATTTCTTCGACAAAGTCAGAGCCCTGAGCGATCTGTACGGCTTTTCTGATATCGTCCTCACTATATTCATCCCGGCCGTTTTCCCCGAAGGCGACATTGGAAGCTACCGTACCTTTGAAGAGAACCGCTTTTTGCGGGACATAGCCGATTTTATTCAAGAGGGATTCCAGCTTATAATCTTTGACATTGACGCCATCCACCAGTATTTCGCCTGCCGTCGCGTCAAAAAAGCGGGGAATAAGGTTGACTAAAGTAGACTTGCCGCTGCCGGTGGAGCCGATGAAAGCAACGGTTTCTCCTTTTTTGGCCGTGAAACTGATATCACTGAGAACAGGCTCGGCGGCATCGGGGTACCTAAAACCGACATGGCGGAAAATGATTTCCCCGGCGATGCCGGGTTTGCCTTCGGATAGAGTACCTTCTTTGATCTGGGGCTCGGTATCCAGCACCTCATTGATCCGTTTGGCGGAGACGCCGGCGCGGGGCAGCATAACAAACATCATGCTCAACATCATAAAGGACATGATGACCTGCATGGCATACTGGGAAAAGACGACCATGTTGGAAAATAATCCCAATTTGTCAGTCATAGCCGCTGCATCGATCAGATAGGCCCCGATCCAATAAATCGCCAGCGAGAGCCCGCTCATTACTATTGACATGACCGGCATCATAAAAACCATAGCGCGGCTGGTAAAGAGCTGGGCAGCTGTCAGTTCCTCGTTGGCGGTTTCAAATTTATCTTCCTGATAGCTTTCGGCATTATAGGCTCGGACGACGCGCAAGCCGGTGAGATTTTCCCTGGTCACCCGGGTAATATTATCGGTAAGGATCTGCATCATTCTGAATTTCGGCAGCACAAAGACCATAAGTAAGGAAACCATAAGCAGCACGATCAAAACCCCCACCCCGGTCACAAGTGTCCATTCATACCCTTTACCGGCGATTTTGGTTATAGCCCACACAGCCATGATCGGCGCCTTGATCACAAGCTGCAGCCCCATTGTGATAAGCAGCTGGATCTGGGTGATGTCATTAGTGGAGCGTGTTATCAGGCTGGAGGTGGAAAAACGGTTGATCTCCTCCATGGAAAATGAATCTATTTTATTAAACAGCTTACTGCGAAGCCGCTGTGAAAAGGTAGCGGCGATCCGGGCTGCAAAGAAACCGACGATTATCGCCGAAGCAAGGCTGCCGATAGCGCAGAGGAGCATATAGCCTCCGTTAAGCCAAATATCCCTCATTTCGCTGCCCTCTGTTTGGGTCAGCCGGGTTATTTGGGCCATATAGTCGGGTAATTTTAAATCAAGCCAGACCTGAGCAACAATAAAAATCAGGCTGAAAAGAGCCTGCCGCCATTCTTTCGCTGTTAGATACTTGAAAATTTTGAGCATAAATAACCTCCTGAAAAATTTACAATTCACAATTAGCAATTCACAATTTCTAGCCGCTAGCCACTTCCACCATCACAATTGGCTAGTTCCGCCATCTTGCGGGTTATTCGGATATACTCCTTTGCATCTTCCTCGCCTAATTGCCTTAACATTTTTTCGATTGTTTCAGTCAGCTGGCGCCGGTATTCATTTTCCTGCTCCCGGCCTTTATCCGTAAGTGTCACCAGGATCCGCCGCCGGTCGCTTGGGTCGATTTGACGGGTGATGTATCCCTTGTTTTCCAAGCTGTTCAGGGTAGCCGCGATCCGCGCCCCGCTTATCCCCATGGCCTCGCTGATTTCACTCGGGATTATCTTATCCCCGCTCTTTGCTATATGATGCAGGGCAAAGGCTTCGCCGTGCATAGATTCATTGATCTTTTGCTGTGGTTTGAATCTGCGGAACAAGTGCATTTGCTGTAAAAACTCATCAACCAGCTTTGAGTAGTTCATGATCTCACCCCTTTTTGATATAGCATAACAGCGTTAATAATATAACATAGTTAATTATTCATGTCAAGAGTTATTTTTGCTGATTGCATTTTTTTTGCAAATGTTGTAAAATTAGGGGAGACTGGCTTATTCTTGCAATAAAAAAAGCAGGCTATAACAACTTATGTAGTATAAATAAACAGTCTTCAACTGCAAGTATCAAGTATCTAGAACTGGGAGGTTTTCGTTCCGTAAAAGCAATTGAAGTAAAAGCCATCAATTTATCAAATCAAACGTTTCGCGGAGCGAAACTACAATACCTGTTACTTATTACCTGTTACTTATTACCTGTTACTTATTACCTGTTACTTATTACTTGCTCAATAGGCTCCACAACAAAAATCCCCGTTTTTTATTTACCTAAATTACCCATAAGTGACTAAGGAGAACCTATGCAGATCCTGGTTGATGCCGATGCTTGCCCGGTGAAAAAAATCATTGTTTATCTGGCGAAGCAAAAAAATATACCTGTCACCATGCTGATCGATACATCCCATGAATTGTATGACGGCTACAGCAAAATCATTACGGTGGACAAACAAGCCGACAGTGTGGATTATGCCCTGATGGCCCTTTTGTCCCGTGAGGATATTGTGGTGACCCAGGATTATGGCCTGGCTGCCATGGTGATTGGCAAGGGCGCCAGGGCAATAAATCAAAACGGCCTGGTTTTCACAGACGCAAATATGGACAAGCTGCTGATGGAACGGCATATCGGCCAAAAAATACGCCGGGGCGGCGGCAGAACCAAAGGCCCGGCCAAAAGGACAAAAGACAACGACGCCCGGTTTGAAGAGGCATTTGAGAGATTGTTGGCAGGGCCCAGCGGTTAAAATTAATACAGGGAGGTTGAGTATCAAAATGATCCTCAACCAAAGTTTGATTACAAATTACGAATTACGAATTGATTAAAGGGAGGGCAATTATCATGCAAAGATCCATCTGGTCAAAACCACTTAGTCTTATCCTTATGGCTGCGATGATTCTGGGTATGCTGCTGATAACAAATTTTTCCCCAGCAAATGCAGGATACGGTAGTAATGGCAAATTCCTGGCGCCTATTGAGGCCCCTGATCCCAATGCAATTCAGATTTTCGATGCTCAGGGCTTATATGATGTGCGTAATAATCTAATAAATGCTTCCTATGTACTGATGAAGGATATTGATTTAGCCACATTCAATGGTGGACTTTGGGATCCTATTTGCTTTTATAATGCGAGTAAGAATAAATGGGAATATTTTAGCGGGGTTTTTGATGGCCAGGGACACGTGATTAAAAACCTGAGGTCAAACGGTGGCGGGTTGTTTTACAGTGCAGATGGTGTAATCAAAAACATTGGGCTGGAGAATGTAAGTATTAGTGGCGATGGTAACGTTGGGGGAATCTGCAACATAAGTTCCTATGGAGTAATTATCTCTAATTGCTATACTACAGGATTAATTTCTATTTCTAAATATGTTGGTGGTATTTCGTGCAATGATAAAATTGGTGGGATTGTAGGTTCAGGAAGAAATAGCATAATCTTGAATTGTTGGAATTCTGCATCTTTGTCTGCAGATGTTCGCAATGCTTATTATGGTTGTGCTGTAACAATTGGAGGTATCTGTGGCTATAATTCAGGGTTAATTTCTAATTGTTACAATGTTGGATCTGTATCATCAGAGGCATTTTGCTATGATCCTAATCGTGATGGTGCAATAACCTATACTGGAGGTATCTGCGGCAATTATTCGTCAAATGGGAACACTGGGGAGGAAATTCGTAATTGTTATAACATAGGCTCTATTTCAAGCGATGCCGAACGTGCCCATGCCGGAGGGATTTGTGCCGGCGATGGTGGTATAATATCGGCTTCATACAATAGTGGAAGTGTTTCTGCGTATTGTGCTGATCGTGGGGTGGTTGGTGGTATCTGTGGTTCAGATGTCGCCTTTTTAGTGCAGAATTGTGTTGTCCTTGCACCAAGCGTATCTATTACGAATAGAAGCTATATCAATAACGCTAAAAGCTATTTAATCGGGGGAGCTTGGAAGATCAATAATCTGGCTTTATCCAGCATTTCCGGCAATTACAGTGACGATTCTAATGGTCGCATTTCTCCAGCTCAGGCTGCAGACCAATCTACTTATGCAAACTTGGGCTGGGATTTTAAAACAGTATGGCAGATGGCCGGCGGCTATCCTCAGCTGAATATCCGGATTCTTTCCGGCGATGCCAACCTTGTCAGTCTTGGCGCCAGTCCTGCCATACTTGACCAGACATTTATTCCCAGTACAATTAATTATACAGCAACTGTTCCTTATAGCACCAGCAGTATAAACATAACAGCAACAGCTAGCCATCCCAATGCTAGTATTCTCGGTACAGGGGTGCAAAACCTTTTAGTGGGAGCCAATAGCTTTATCGTTACTGTTACTGCCGAGGATGATATTACAACAAAAAACTATTCTATAATGATTACCCGGGAACAAGACCCTGCTCTTTCTGATGCCACCTTGTCCAGTCTCACTATCAGCAATAGTGTGTTGAATCCTGTATTTAATCCTGACATAACCAGCTATGAAGCTTCTGTGCCTTATGAGGTTAGCAGTATGACTATTACAGCTTCACCAAATTACCCGGAAGCGAGTGTTTTGGGTACAGGCTCTAAAGAGCTGATAGTAGGCGCCAATACTTTTGAGATTCCGGTGACGGCCAAAGATGGTACGACAACTAAAACCTATACCATAGCAATTAACCGTCAAGGCAGCACCGATGTTATTGTAATCTTGACCGGTGTGGCTGATAACCAGGACCTTGGTGACGATTTTAACAGGCTGTTTATCTACGAGGTGACGCTGCGTAACCCGGTGGATGCCACGATCAAATATACAGCCGAAATGAGCATTCTGCCGGACACCCGGGACGGCTATAAGAGTAATGGTCTCTTCACAATCAGAGAGGGCGTTGAGGATGGTAAATATATTTTGGAACTGAAGGCTCCCGGATATTTAACCAAGTGGGAGTATGTAACAATCGAACCGGACGCAAGAGATCTTGGAAGTAGGACATTGCTGTTTGGCGATTTTAACGGAGACTTCTGCATTGACTACACTGATTACGAAATGTTTGAATCAGTCAACCATGCCTATTATCTGGATGCAGGTGAAGAGTATGAAACAAAGTTTGACTTTATTTGTTCCGGCTATGTCTTTTCGAATCCAAACTGGCAGGAATGCACGAAGAACTTGAACCGTGATTTCAGTTCTTACGGGCAGGATATGATAGACATCTACGAAAATGAACCATTGAGAAAGCTGCTTCTAGGTGAAAATACTACCCAAACTTTCGATCAAGCAGTAGAATTGCTGAAAGAAAAGCCGGCCATTGATATCTCAGCTTATGAACCAGCTGACATTATCGCCTACCTTGAAGAGCAAATCTATACCTTAACAGGGTTTGTCGATCCAGAGGTAAGGCAGTTGGGTGTGGACAAGTATTATTTTATGAACCCCGATGGCGGCGATAACTATCTACTCAATATTTTTACCTCCGTTGGCATTAGTGTCAGCGGCAAAATAAAAAGTTATGACCCCAATAAGCCTGTAATTATCCGGCTTATGCAGGATGGAGAAATTGTCTGCGAAACAGATATTGCTGTCGAAAAAGGTTATGGCCAAGAGGCGCAAAGCTTTTTCTTAAAAGGTATATCCCCGGGTACATATGATCTGGTTATCAGCAAAGCGGCTCATGCCAAATTTACGATCCAAAATCTGATCGTAGAGGATGAAGATCTGGATTTGACTATAAGCGGCCGTCCGGAAAGTCAATTGATTACTTTACGTTGCGGTGATATCAACGGCGACGGTTTGATTAATGATGCCGATTTGACTATATTATGGCGGGCAGGCAATTACAACAAAAAAGCAAGTGAGGCGGATGAGCCCTTATGTGATTTGAACGGCGACGGTCTGATCAATGATGCTGATTTGACCATACTTTGGCTGGCTTCCAACTATAACAGGGGAGGAATAATAATCCCATGGGAGCTGCCGGCTCCATTTCAGAAGGCGATAGTCATGCTGGACAAGAACGGTCCGATCCCGATTCCTTCTGCAGTGCAGGAGGATATAGATAAGACCATAGCATTCCTTAAAGGTTTTATTACCAACCTAGTATCTACCGCAACAGGTCTGGATCCCATAGAGGTAAGGTATTGGGCAGAAAGTGATGGGGGAGATGATGGCTTCTATCTTATAGATCCCGACAAAGTGGCAGGCAACGATTATAAGCTTAAAACGATGCAGGCAGCAAAGCCGGTGAGCAAAACTATTAATTGCCTGGCGGGCAAGGAATACAGTATTTCCTTTGGTATCAAAGGCTTGGATGCAGTCAACGGCAGGCAATTCAAACTAAGTTATGATGCGGATAAGCTGGAACTGATAGATTTAGCGGCTCAGACCAAAGCCTTGGATACTGAAACCGGATCCATTTTGGACACTAATATCTTTATAGTTTCTCATGAGGTTGATGAAAAGTTAGGGATAATTATCTTTATGGTGGACAAGACCCTCAATTCAGAATCCTTGTGGCAGGGGGCAGTCAATATAATCAAGTTCAAAGCCAAAACTTCCGGTGATGCCGTTATGTCCAGCGAAATCCTTCAATGAAATCCTTGACTGACAATTATAAAGTGTACTAACCTAACTAAAAATTTATAAGGCGAGAGCCGAGGAGGACATAAATATGCATAATATGAGAAGAAATAAACTGGCTAAGGCGTTCATTATCCTAATTATGGTAATATTTACTATCAACTCTACTTCAGCTTTGGCTGTAGCTATGGAATTATATAATGGCTATCAGGCGGAAAAACAATGGCAGGCTATTTTAAATGCAGAGTTGAATGAAGCCGCCCCAAGTCTGGGGGATACTGCTGACCAGAAAATAGAGCAGCCGGAAGTAGTTGCCCCTATTGAACAGGATAGTACATATAGTTTGGAAAAAGAAGAAAGCGAGCCTGTCGATTTAGGTGCTGTTTTGGCCGAGAACGAGTTTGACAGTACGAACCCTCAAGCAGTTGATAGCCCAGCCGGACCTGCGGAACAGGACTGGCAGGATAAAGGGGCATTGCCATTTAGCTTAAAAGATTTCAAGACTGCAGAAAGCAATGGCAAGCTTTATGTTTTTGGCGGATTCGATACTGCAGGCCAGGTGGTAAACTCTGTTTATGAATACGATCCTGTTACAAACAGCTGGGCTGCAAAAGCCAGTATGCCTATTTATGATCAGGGTTTTGCCGTAGCTTCAGCTTATGGAAAAATATACCTAATTGGAGGCGTGAGCTCCGTTACTCAAGGTGGAGCAAATAATTGGACAAGTAATACTTATGAATTTGATCCCATGACTAATACTTGGCAGCAAAAAGCTGCTATACCTTCGGTAAAATGGGATTTGGAAGCCCGTTTTTATCAAGGAAAAATTTATGCTATCGGCGGCTTAGATATTAATTGGGCAGTCAATAATGTAGTAGAGGCTTATGATCCCCTAACCAATACCTGGGCGGCTATAGGTGGAATGCCTCAATACATTGGTGCCCCCTATTCTTTTGTCAACAATAATAAATTATATGTTTTTGATAAATCTGCTCCCTTAAGGGATGCAGCAATAGTGTTTTGCATCTATGACGGCAGCAGCTGGCAAAGCCCAACCTCTCAGGGACTTTGTAATGGAAATGCTTTTGTTAATCTCAACGATACTTTATATGCTATCGGCTATATTGGATCATCTGGCTCCAATCAGAATATATGCAAATATAGTATCCAAGAAAATATGTGGGGGTTTTATAATGCCCCCGGCAATTCCTTTGGCCGGATCAATGTGGTTAATACACTGAACAATGAGGTATATATTTTTGCCGGCGCAAACGATTATTGCACAAAGCTGGTAAAATACACTCCTAAAACTAGCCCTTGGACACAAAAAAACAATATTCCCGTAAGTAATGCGAACAGAGGTGCTGTTGTCAAGGGCGACACTATTTATTATGCTGGTGAAATTATTAAGACTGATGAGGGTAATGGCCGTTGGGGTTTTAACCATAATTCTTTTAAAGCCTACAATATAAATACTGATACTTGGCAAGAAAAGGCTTGTATGATTGGTTGGGGAAGCAATGTAGAATTATTTGAAACAGTAAATAACAGGATTTTTGCGCTTTATGATGCTTCTACATCTGACAACGGATACCGAGTTGAAGTATATGATCCGGAAACAAATAAATGGTCTGCCCATTCCACATTACCATTGGAATATTTCACAATCTCTGATTACTATTCAAGCAGCTCACTGAGGACTAGAGATATAAGTTTGGGAACGGTTGCTTTTCCAGCTTCGACAGTTTATGGTAATCAAATCTATATTTTGGGCGGCTTAGCCCCTGGAGTTTCATTTAGGTACTATTATAACTCATATTACTACTCACAATCATACTATAACAGGTATTATCCTTCTGCCGCAGTAGACACTGTGCTATGTTATAATAGTGCTAACTGGACCAGAACAGCTTCAATGCCTGTCGCTGTTTATGCTGCTGGAGCCGCTACATTAAAAGGTAAAATTTATGTTGCCGGGGGTATCCCAAACATTCCAATAACTGATAATAGTTTGGATTATTGGCGTAAGATTACATATGGTTCTAAGCCAACAGACACTTTGCAAATATACAATACAGTCAATTATTCCTGGACCACAAAAAATATGCCCATAGCTTTGTCGCATGTAGAAGTAGTGGCTGGTCCAGATAGCATTTTTATTGTGGGTGGTGTTACTAGTGATAATAAAATTTTGGATTTAGTGTAT
>Ga0082212_10011751_pt1 | contig 11077 bp, 5 predicted proteins | sample TergutNt197P3_FD_71548 | JGI IMG/M metagenome (GOLD analysis project Ga0082212, IMG submission 71548) | Neocapritermes taracua P3 segment gut microbial communities from Petit-Saut dam, French Guiana - Nt197 P3 | ecosystem: Host-associated > Arthropoda: Insects > Digestive system > Gut ... | reverse complement strand
CAGGCAATGCCGGCGGCAAGCGCAATGGCGCACACAATGGGAACAAAATAGCCGGATACAATGTCGGCTAACTGCGCAATTGGCGCTTTTGAATTCTGAGCGTCTTCCACCAGGCGGATGATCTGCGCCAGCGCGGTTTCCCCGCCGACTTTTTCCGCCTTAAAGCGAATAACGCCGTTAGTGTTAATCGTAGCACCGTAGACTTGATCGCCGGGCTTTTTATCCACGGGCATACTCTCTCCGGTGAGCATGGATTCGTCAACGGCGCTCTGCCCTTCGGTAACCACGCCGTCAACCGGTATTTTTGCGCCGGGCTTCACCACGATAATGTCGCCAGGCGCCACTTCGTCAATGGGGATTTCCTTTTCTGCGCCGTTTTCAATGATGAGCGCTGTTTTTGGTGCAAGGCCCATCAGTTTTTTTATTGCATCGCTGGTGCGGCCTTTGGAGACAGCCTCAAGGGTTTTTCCAAGAAGGATCAGCGCGATTATTATTCCGGCAGTTTCAAAATAGAGGGATTCTACCGCCATGTGATTCCCTCCAATGATCTGCCATACATTGTACAGGCTGAAAATAACCGCGGACGAAGTTCCTACCGCGATTAGGGAATCCATGTTCGGGCTGCGGCGTAAAAGGTTTTTGAAACCAACGGTGTAAAAGCGGCCGCCTGCAATTAAAATGGGAATAACCAGCGCTAACTGTATTAGCGCATAACGGAACGGAAATTGCATTGGGGCAAGAACTCCGGAAAAAGGAAGAGCCAGCGGAACCATGGGCGCCATTGCGATATACAGCAGGGGAAAACCCAACAAAACGGTCGCGATAAATTTTGTCCGCAAAACCTTTATTTCCTTTTCTTTGCGGAGTTTGTCTTTATCGGCCGTGTCGTTGGAAACTTCGAGCGCCTGGTATCCCGCTTTGGTAATTGCTTCTTTTATTGCCGAGAGACGCAGGATTTGGGGATCGTAAACCACCGCCGCCTTTTCCGTTGCAAGGTTTACCGAGGCGCTTTCAACGCCTTCCAGTTTGCACAGCGCTTTTTCCACTCTTGCGGAACAGGCGGCGCACGTCATTCCGCCAACGGATAAAGTCCTGGTCTGCGTCATTTCAGCACAATATTGACCAGCTTGTCAGGTACGACGATCACTTTGGCTGCGGTATGCCCTTCTGTCCACTTCAGGACGCCGGGCAGGGAAAGGGCGGTTTTCTCAAGTTCATCCTTGGCGGTTCCCACAGCAGCGGTAAACTTATCGCGGATCTTGCCGTTCACCTGAACCACGACGGTTGCTTCGTCATCGTGCGTTAGTGCATCATCATAAGGGGGCCAGCGGCAGGATGATACGGATTCCTTATGACCCAGTTTTTCCCAAAGCTCCTCGCCCAGGTGCGGCGCATAGGCGCTGAGCATTATCACCAGCGGCTCCCACATGGCTCGGGGAATTGCGTCTAACTTTGCAAGATCATTTGAATAGATCATCATGGCGCTGATAGCGGTGTTAAAATTGAGGCTTAGCGTATCATCGGTTACTTTTTTGATGGTACGATGAAGAAGTTTTGTTAATTGGGGATCGGGGGTTGTTGTTTGAACAACGAACGGCTTACATGGCGTACTCTGATAGTCCGAAGAAATATCTTTTCCCTGATCCCTGATCCCTGATCCCCAGTCCCTATTCCCTATTGCCCACAACCGCTCCAGAAAACGCGACACGCCGACAAGGCCCGCGGTGTTCCAGGGTTTACTCACCTCCAGCGGCCCCATGAACATTTCATAAACGCGCATGGAATCTGCGCCGTAGTTTTTGATTATATCATCAGGATTGATCACGTTGCCGCGGCTCTTGCTCATCTTCTGGTTGTCCTCGCCCAGGATCATCCCCTGATTAATCAGGCGCTGAAAGGGTTCGACCGTATTCACCAGGCCGCAGTCGTACAGTACCTTGTGCCAGAAGCGGCTGTACAAGAGATGCAGTACTGCGTGTTCCGCCCCGCCGACATACAGGTCAACCGGCGCCCAATAATCGATCTTGTCCTTTGAGGCAAAAGCCTTGTCGTTGCATGGATCGAGGTAGCGCAGATAATACCAGCAGGAGCCGGCCCACTGCGGCATGGTATTTGTCTCTCGTTTTGCCTTGCCGCCGCATTTGGGGCAGGCGGTATTTACCCACTCTTCAATGCCTGCAAGCGGAGATTCTCCCGTGCCCGTGGGAGCGTAGGATTTAACCTGGGGCAGTTTGAGGGGCAGATCGCTTTCAGATAACGGAACAATTCCACATTGAGTGCAATGTACAACGGGAATCGGCTCGCCCCAATAACGCTGGCGGCTGAAAATCCAGTCCCGCAGTTTGTAGTTCACCGCCCGTTTGCCAATGCCCTTTTCTTCGAGCCGCTCTGTTATGCGCTTTTTTGCTTCTTCAGTAGTGAGACCGGTGAAAGAGCCGGAGTTCACGGAGTAACCGTCTGCCGCGGTGCATTCGGCAGGCTCGGCAGAATAGTCCTTTCCCTCTTCGGGTTTCTCCCCGGCGACCACCTGTACTATCGGCAGGCCGAACGCCTTGGCGAAATCCCAGTCGCGGCCGTCGTGGGCGGGAACCGCCATAATCGCGCCGGTTCCGTAAGAGATCAACACGTAATCGGCGATCCAGATGGGTATCTTCGCGTCATTCATCGGGTTGACGGCGTAAGCGCCGCACCATACGCCGGTTTTCTCTTTGGCAAGGTCGGTGCGTTCAAGGTCGCTCTTGCGGGTAGCAGCTTCGATGTAAGCGCTTACAGCACTCTTCTGTTCTGGGGTAGTGAGTTTTTCAACTAACGGATGCTCCGGTGAAAGAACCATGTAGGTTGCGCCGAAAAGCGTGTCAGGCCGCGTAGTGTATATCTCCAGGGTATCGGTACAGCCCTCAATTTTAAACGTGACGTTCGCTCCCTCACTGCGGCCGATCCAGTTGCGCTGCATGAGTTTTACCGGCTCCGGCCAGTCAAGAGCGTCAAGGTCGGCAAGCAGCCGTTCTGCGTAGGCGGTTATTTTCAATATCCACTGACGGATGCGTTTGCGCGTAACTTTTTCGCCGCAACGGTCGCACAGGCCGTCTTTTACTTCCTCGTTGGCAAGGCCCGTCTTGCAGGAGGGGCACCAGTTAATCGGGGTTTCGGCTTCGTAGGCGAGTCCCTTTTCAAAGAGCTTGAGGAAAATCCACTGCGTCCAGCGGTAGTAATCTTCGCTGCTCGTATCAACTTCACGATCCCAGTCGTAGGAAAAGCCCAGCGCTTTGATCTGGGAACGGAAACGCTCGATATTAGCCGCTGTGGTAACAGCAGGGTGGGTGCCGGTTTTGATCGCGTAATTTTCAGCGGGAAGCCCGAACGCGTCAAAACCCATGGGGTGCAGAACATTGAAGCCGTTCAAGCGCAGATAACGGCAGTAGATGTCGGTAGCGGTATAACCTTCCGGGTGGCCGACATGAAGCCCCTGGCCGGACGGATACGGGAACATATCAAGCACATAGCAGCGCTTGTCTTTGGAGACGGCGGGATCTTCAACCGCCATGAATGTTTTGTGTTCGTCCCAATATTTCTGCCACTTGGGTTCGATAATTTCAAAAGGGTACTTTGCCATGATAGGGTATTATATTTAAAAAATGAGGAATTAGCAATGAGGAATGAGGAATTGGAAGATCTTGACCTATCATCAATTCCGGTAAACAATAGTGTATGGACATGGATTTCTTTTTACAATCGCTGGCTGAGATTTGCGGGCATTCGCTAGTTTCGCCGGGGCGTTCTCTTGTTTGTACGGTTATCTTCAATCCGGCTGCCGGGGGATTTACCATCCGTTCAAGGTGGAAATCTCATGTCAGGGCGCTGAATGAATACCGGGAAAAAGCCCGGGCAAATCCGCAGCGGGAAATGAATAAAAAGACTCAGATGATCCGTACCGAGGCCAAAGGCTCCGGCGAAAAAATAACCAGGGCGCTGATCGAAGAAGCGGAATCTTCTCCGGGGCCGTTCTACCTGATCATCACCGCGGGCGGCGACGGAACCCATAGCGAGGCCATGTTCGCACTTTACAGTGCGCCCGCCCACGTCCGTTCCAACATAGCGATCCTTCGGCTTCCCATGGGGACGGGCAACGACGGATCCGACGGCGCGAATCTGTCAGAGGCTTTGGATCTGCTGATTAACCCCGTACTTATTGAGTTTGCTCCGGCTGTACAGCTAACAACGCATCACGGCGGTCCTGCGGGCGGAAAGGGGCCGTTTCTTGCTTTTAACATTCTTTCTGTCGGGCTGGATGCCTTTGTTACCCACATGACCAATAAAATGAAAGGAAGTATGCCCGGCGATTCATACAAACTGTGGGTGAACATTGCCGCTCTTTTTTATGATAAAACATACAAGGTTGATTTTCTTGATGTCCGTGCGCTGGACGCACAAAACCGCGAAATCCGCTCGTTCAGGGAAAAATTGCTGCTGCTGGCAATGGGCGTTTCAGGCCGTCGGACTTACGGCTCTCAAACCAAAATTCTGCCTGACGAGCGCAATATCTGCGGAATGAAACAAACGTCGATTTTTCGCAAATTGGTAATCAAGGGACAGGTTGGCAAAGGTACGCACATTAACAACCGCGAAGCAATATTATTCAACGCGCACCGCCTGGAATTTTCAGGAAGCCATCCCATTCTTGCACAAATGGACGGCGAAACGGTTCTGTTACAAAACGGAGATTTCCCGGCGGCCATGGAACTTACCGCGCCGGTTATCCCGCTTTTAAAAATAAACAAGTGATTCAGGTTATTCTCAAAAGATCTCACATGGGGGAAGAATAATGCTGTTCTCTACCTGGACAGAAAGTTGCGATGGATTATTTCTGCGGATGGGAATCTGATAATTACAAAACGGCCGTCCTCGTAGTCGGGATCTTTTCCGCGGAAGGCAGTTCCTCTTTTTACCATGTCCCATTCGTTACCGGCCAGGAGCAGGAAGGATTCTCCCGGATAATAAAAAGGATCAAAAGAATTTACATGATTTAGTGAACCGATAATGCGGAATTGATGTGCGCCGGCGCCGGAACTTATCCTGGTTTCAATGCCCGCCATTTCGATCCTGCCGTTACTCAATTCTGTTGTTACATTCGCGTTCCAGAATGAGGCAAAGCCGTAATCAAGATCGTTATCCAAAAGATACTGCACATAACCTTTTCTTGTTGTGTTTATATCCATTGCCGCCAGACTTTGAAAATTGAGGCATCCCTGTCCGATAATGAAGAGCGTAATTCCGCAGACAATTGCCGTGCGTTTTAGGTATCCGTGTGTTTTCACGGCGTGTTCAAAGAGGATGGCGGCAAGCGGAATGTAGAAAACCATGAACGGAATAAAATATCTTTCGATAACAACCTGATTGGTAATAACAAAAACAAAGATGTTGCATAACACGGCAGACGCAAAGAAAACCAACATGAATTGTTTTCCGCCCTGAATCTGCGCGGTGCGTTCTTTGCGTATTGTCCTGAAAACCGCCCAAAATAAAACGAATGTCCCGATTAAGGCGGCAACGCTGAACAGCCCCTGGGCCGAAAAAAACGGAGAGCCGACAGAGAGCCCGAAAAACCCAGCCAGATGCACAAGGCATCTGCCCAGTTTTGGAAGAAAGTTGGCAGGAAGATTGTCTATGCGCGTATTCCCGTACGATGAAAAACTGTATTTGGAATGAAGGAGGGTATTGACAATATATCCGGCGCAGCATGCAATAAAACCGCAGCCGCCCAGGAAGACGGGAAACTTCTTTTTGCACGCCCGTATATATATGCACGCCGCAAGCAGAGGAACATAGAAAGCGAACAGGGAACGTATTCCCTGCACGCCGAGTGCAAAAGACGATATCAAAAACAGGATACAGAAAACCGGCATTTTTTTTACCGCACCGTCACGGCGGACAAGGGCGGTGAACAAACCAAGACAGAAAAAAAACTGAGCGATAAAAAAGATGTAATAGCCGCCGAATGTAACAATTTTCCAATAATCCATTGACAGAGGCATGACAAGAAAAAGGCCGCTTATCAATATCCATTTTAATTGGATCTTTAGCTGCTTCATCAGAAAAAAATACGACAAAAGCAAAGCCAGATTATTCAGCAGGATGTTTAAAGACCGTATCAACGCCCAGTTTTCATAAGACTTAAGCAGCTTGAAAAGCGGCATGGTGAAGATGGTTTGATAAATCAAACGCAGTTCAGTTGAATAGAGCCAGTTGGCGCTGACTAATGTATTTTCCTGCGCCAGCAGTCCGCCCAAAACCATCTCCGATGAATGATCGCTGTCTATCCACTGCCATCCGCATTTATACGAAAAAATACTGATGAACACAAGCGCAAGTATCAGGGCTGAAGCTGGTAAAATTGTATCACGCAGAGGGAATAATATTTTATTCATCTTCATTAGTTTACTCCCTGCATAAAAGATTTTTCTATATGGTATTTCGGATGTTGTTTTGAACGCCCCTTTTTTTCCCTCGCAGAACCAATGCCCGTAAATGCAAGCCAGGCGAGTTTTAGCATCTTCTGTAATGTATATTTGCTTTTACCGGTAAAACGTTTTTCTCTATTATAATAAACAACGCCGGTTTCAAAACCCAGCTTTGGTACAATGCCGCGTATAAAAAGATCGCTTTCGCCGTATTCGGCAAGGGCGTTGATTGTTTCCCTGCACATTAGTCGGAAATCAGCGTGGTTTTCTACAAGGCCGGCGCCCAATAAACGCATAACGCGGTAAAAAAAGCGGGCGCTGGTTCTCTTAAAAAAACTGTCGGTTTTCCGGTTTGAACGGATTCCAAGTACTATTTCCGCTCCTGAAAAATATGTTTCAAGCATCTTATCGATAGCGCCGGCATCGTCCTGCAGGTCTGCGTCTATGGTTATCGTTACATCCGCATAATTTCTGACAAAAAGCAGCCCGCAGAGAAGGGCGTTCTGATGCCCTGTGTTACCCGACAATTTTATGCCGCTGAAAACCTGCGGATTCTGCAAATGATACTTTTCTATCAGCGGCCAGGTATTGTCTTGTGAACCGTCGTCAACAAAAAGCAGAGTGGAGCGCGGGGAAATGCGTTGATTGGAAACAAGCTGGGCGATTTTCCCCGATAGGCGTTTCGCTGTTTCGGGGAAAACTTCTTCTTCATTGCAGCAGGGTACGATGATTACCAGTACGGGCTTAAGGTTTTTCAACGCAGCGGCGGAAAAGCTTCATAATTTCTTATGCTCTTCGGCTTCGGAATCAAAGCTGTCATGTATGGTGTCATCAATTATAATTTCCACGCGGTTACCCTGATTAGTACCAACATCTTTCACATATACCGCATTGCCTTTTCCCGCTGGCTCTCCGGCAGTATTGCTGTAGCCGCCGCTTTCATTACTGCCATAGATAATTCCTTCGTTTTTGAAGAACGCGCCGTCTCTACCAACATACACCCCTCCGCCGAAACCATCATCAGTTGTCGTTCCAGATGCCGTATTCCTGTAGATTTCTCCTGTGTACATTTCGAAACGCCCGTTGTTGATATACACCCCGCCGCCGTTAATTGCCTCATTATCGAAGATGGATCCGGATTCCACTTCCGTCATCTCTAAACCATCAGTGATATAGCTGCTTTCCATGGTAAATGTCCCGCCGTTGATATACACCCCGCCGCCGTTATCTGCCTTGTTCAGGACGATCTCGCCGCCTCTCATGGTAAAATTCCCGGGAAGAGATATCGCGGGAGTTGTCCCGCCGTTAACACACACTGCACCGCCATTGTAATAATTACCTCTTGTAAGGGTAACCCTGTTATGCATCATTAAATCGCTTCCGGATTCTACATTAATTAAGAGCCCTGCTTCCCCGCCGTCAATAATCAGGGAGGACTGGTACCTGTCCCCTTCACTTTTGAGCAGTGTAAGAGGGCTTCCCAATTTGAGGGCGCCGTTTTGTATATTGAACATTGGTACAGGATTCTGCGGAGAATAATTACGAGTGATACTCCAGGATCGTGTGGAATAATCACCTTTTGCAATAAGGGTAATCTCTTTGCCGTCATTAATTACAATGGGTTGAGGGATCCCAAGATCACCGGTTATTACCAAAACTATTTTCTCATTAGCGCCAAGATTATCTATCTGTGAAAAAAGCTCACCGCCGTTTTCTATTTCACTTGCAGTGTACATTTCTATAGGTTCGGCATCATGCGATGAGGGATAGAACCACCCATATCCTTCGCCCCATGCCCGCAGCGGTTGTTCTTCACTGGGGCCCTCTCTCCCTTCGATAGTTGCTATATATAATCCGGGGACTGGTTCCGGAAATTGGTAATAATCTTTCCCCGGATCCAGCCAACCAGACGTATGACTATTTCCATTCCAGAATACTACAGATATCATATGATAGAGGTTGCTGGTTTGCCCGTTTTCAAATCGGATCTCCATAAAGAATTTTTCTTTCTCCTTTATGCCGGATCCACCTGTTTCATCCCAGTTCGGGCCCCCGGCAGAATTAAGATTAACATTTTCGCCTGCGGTATTATTCCGTACCTTGGGGGAGTGTTCATCATCAACCCAGTAATCCACATACACAGCGTCGCCGCTTTTTCCGGCTGCGTAATTTCTGTCTTTCTCGTTGTTTGCATTACTGCCGTAGATGATCCCTCCGGTTTTTACAAACCTTCCGCCTTCATCCACATATACTCCGCCGCCGCGGCCTTCGTAGTCGTCATCTTCCTTTCTGCCGGCATCGTTGCCCCTGATGGTTCCTCCTTTCATATTGAAGATCCCTTCGACATCATCGCTAGACCATTCGCCGCCGATTTCACCCAATATATACCCGCCGGAAACAGACACGCCGCCGCCGTTATAAATTGCCGTATTACCGCTGATGGTTCCGCCTGTCATTTCGAAAAGGCCGCCGGAGACATTCACCCCGCCGCCGTAATATGTAATATTTTTTGAAATGGTTCCGCCTCTCATATAAAACTTCCCGCAGTCGACGCTCACCCCGCTGCCGGATTCACCATAGTTATTTACAAGAGCAACCTCATTATACATTGTTAATGTGCCGGTATTTTCTACTCTGATTATCGACTCTGAGTTTTCTATATCGCCGCCGTTTATAGTCAGCTCAGATTTTGTAATATTGCTCCCCAGGTTGAGGGCGCCGGACACGCGAATCATTGCACCGCCAAAAATATAACCGCTGGAAGCGTCTTCTCCGCGGGTGATTTCCTGAGGGCCTTTGGTAATAATGGTAAGCTCCATGTTTTCGGGAATCGTAACACCGTTACCGAGGGCGCCTAGTCCTATTACGATATTTTCTGTTAATACAAAAACTTCTTTTGCATCATCGGTAAGGTTATTTAAGGCCAAAAAAAACTGTTCCTCGTTTTCTATTTCAGTTGCAGGGGACATTTTTACTGTTATGGGTTTTTTCCCCGACGATGTGATTTCCGTTGCTGCTTCACCATAAGCCCGCAGATAACTTTGCTCAGGCGAAGATGGGGGAATGGCGCCGGTGGAGCCTCCGTCTTCATGTTCGGGAGTATGCCTCGCCTCGACGGTTATCGTATACTTTCCGTTAGCCAGACCCGTAAATGAGTAAGACCTGGTACCCGCAGCCAGCCACGGCGAGATTTGTCTACCCCCAGGGCCGTTTACGGTTATTTGATGTTTAAAAGTGCGGCCTTCCTCAGGGGTAACCGCGAACCGCCCGGTTCCGCTCAGAGCGACGGTCAGGGATCCCTTTCCATCTCCCTCCCATGGGCTGAAACAGCCTGATACGGCCAGAAACAGGGAACAAGCTATAGCTGCCAGTATAAATGAAACGGATACGGTTTTACGGTTTTTCATGGTTTTCACCTCTTATCTGAATTAAGTATACCATTGTAATGGGAAAATAAACAGGGGCTTTTATTCGCCTTGATAGGCCGGAAGCGGTAATTGGTGATGTAATTGGTGACTGTCACCCCTGCGCTGCCGGTGACAGCCACCAAGCGCCTTCTGGAAATTTAAGCTATAACCCAGAAAATATATATTTTAGAGCTGTTTTAATCACTTTCGGGAGGTTTTTCTTTCAGTAGTTGTATTTTTTCATTGATTAAACGGTCTAAAAGCGCCTGAATATCCTCCAAAGCGGCTTTTTGGTATCTTCTCATTGTGGAAATAGGGTCTATTTCCTTTGAAAAGAGGTCTGTTGGGTCAATTTCCAACGCATAATTTTTTTAAATCATTTTCAATCAAGTGCTTACTGAAACTAATTCTTGAGCCAATGTAGAATAGTTTGTTTCCAGATCTGCAACATAAGCATAATATGAATCTGAGGAAACTTCACCTAATGGGGCTAAAGCCGCACCCTTTTCTATTACTTTCATTTTTGAACGGGCAATATAACCGCATAATTTGACTGTTGTTTTTAATAATTCCTTGTCTGTTTCTTTTGCTGCATTGGCAAGAATTTCATCACTGCCGATACCATCTTTAAATTTATGTGCAAGTTTCGTCAAATAATCTATTAGAAAGACAAAAGGGCTGTTTAAAAGCTGTGCAAAAGCACAATAATCCACATTGAATGTCTCGCCGTCCAACTTGTATTTATCTTCTTTCAGGACAACGCCATTAAGACCGGCGGAACATTTTATTTGAATTCTTTTACCGGCATTTACCAAAACTTTACTTTTGCTGTTTCTGACAAAAACAATATCAGCAGATTCTACTTGCGTCGTATCAAATGAATTTTCCACTTCGAGTTTAGAACCTGATTGTTTTAACAAATTGTTTATGTATTTTACTGTTCCCGTTTCACCAAGTTTTCCTACCATGTGGCGTTCAAGATAATTTAAAGCAGTTCCATTTCGTTTAGCGATTTTATCAAAAAAAGTGCCAAAGCGGGGGTGAAAGTTTTCTACTTTTTCAAGCATTTTTATACTGAAAACCAACGATTTGAAATAGTCATCTGTATCAAGACTTATAATATTTGTTGAAAATATATTATCAATTTGAGTATTAAGTACATAAATTTTCTTTTCTATTGTTTCACAATGATCACGCAAAAAGCCGTATTTC
>Ga0082212_10011750_pt1 | contig 11078 bp, 7 predicted proteins | sample TergutNt197P3_FD_71548 | JGI IMG/M metagenome (GOLD analysis project Ga0082212, IMG submission 71548) | Neocapritermes taracua P3 segment gut microbial communities from Petit-Saut dam, French Guiana - Nt197 P3 | ecosystem: Host-associated > Arthropoda: Insects > Digestive system > Gut ... | reverse complement strand
ACCGCTGTGTATGTTGTGGCGGTATTGCCCGTCACAGGCGCTTCAAAAGCGAATTTCACATTGTTGACATTAAAGTCATGTTTCAGTTTGTCGCAACTTGCGAGCGACGTCATCGCGCATACCAGCGCGGCAATCATAATCTTTTTCATTTTGTTGTTATTTTTATTTAATACAATTAGTTAATACGATATTGTCGGGAATTATTTTTGTGTTAAATATTATGGTACAAAGATAACGAAATTAATTGAGGCTATTCATTAGTGTAAATAATTAAATAATGTTTGGCTTTTCTTCCCTTCGGAAAGAGGCACCTTCTTTGATTTTTTTATTATGGATAGTTCGGGAGTTGTTTTTCTCTGTGTGGCTCTGTGGCTTCTCTGTGTGGCTTCGTGTGATTTTTTGTTTCACAGAGAACCACAGAGGAGACACAGAGTGGCACAGAGGTTTTATCCGTCAAGACGGGCGGGTTATTACCACATTTGGTTGTTCACAAAAGCGGTAATTTGGTCGGTTATTACCTGATTTGCATCAATGCCGTATTCTTTCAAAAATGATTCGGGTTTTGATTTAAAAGCCTCAAATTCTTTTTGATTTACTGTCAGGCGTTTGATAAGGTCGATAACTTTCAAATCCGACCAAATCGGCTTGGGAAAAGGTTCTTTAGACGGATGATTTTTAAACCACTCCATCATCCATTGCCAAAGATACATAGTTCCGCACATATCTCCATCATCCCTATACGACGAAATAGCATAACCCCAAGGTGTCGGATCAGGTTTATTTAACCATGGATACGGAAATGGCCGCGGAAATGGAATTTCGTTTCCACACCAACCATCTACATACCTCCACCACCACCGCGGTATGGGAAACCGCCATTGTATTGGCTCATTCCCACACCTAAATTCATCATCACAATAGCCCAAATACCCTAATATGCCTATTACTTCTAATTTCAGGTCTTGGTTGAATTCAATATCCATTCTTTTCAGAAAGGCGTCAGGTTCTTTCTTAAACGATTCAATCTCTTTGGGGTTGCCCATCAATTGCTTTAGTACTTTTTGCATTTCAATGCTTGTCTTTGAGTCTAACATAATTTTATCCCTGATACGTGTCGGGCGCAACTTTAATAATTAATAATGTGTAAATAATATTTGATATGGTTTTTTGTTCGGATTGTTTTTCTCTGTGTGTCTCTGTGGCTTCTCTGTGTCTCTCTGTGAAACAAAAAATCACACAAAGCCACACAGAGAAGCCACAGAGACACACAGAGAATTTTTAATTGCCCTACTGCACCGTTGGGGTTTGCGATTGGTTAAATGCGGTGCCGGTGTTGGTTTTAAGGTGAGGCAAACGATTACTGGCTGTATCCCATGATACACTTGGAAACTCCGGTCTGTTGGGGTTGGTGCTGGTGTAAAATGTGCCGCTCATAGAGCCATTAATATAATTTGATGGAACATCATAGCCGTGTATGCCCGATGCGTTTGATGTTGGGGTTACATTACCGCTGCCGTTTTTCAGCGTCATGCCGGTGGAGCGGGCGTAGTTGCTTGCAAGTGCGGCGCCAGTTCCCGACACGCGTCCTACGTTGCCGGTGGCATCGGTTGCCGAAACCTCTTTGTTAAGCGCAACGCAGTGGTTAACGCTACCGCCGTACCCCTGGCCCAAGATGCCGCCGACATTGCTTGCTCCGGTTACTGTTCCTGTGGCATAGCAGTATTGTACCGTGGCGCCGGAAGCAGTAATCAATCCCGCTATGCCGCCTATGACGGAACGACTGCCTGTCACATTGCAGGTAGTGTAACAGTTTTTAATCACGCCTCCATTAACGTAACCCGCTATGCCGCCGGTTTGGGCGCCCCCGCTTATCGTTCCGCTAACATAGCAGTTCTCTATGGTACCATAGTTTTGACCTGCAATGCCGCCTACGTCGTAATTGGTAACATTGATATTTACGCTTCTCAGCGCCACATTCCTCACTGCGCCGTCCGCGCCGATTACTCCGAACAAGCCCAGCCTATTGTCAGTTGCCGAAAGAATGCGGAGGTTATTAATGGAGAATCCCCCTCCATCGTATGTGCCGGTAAATTGGTTGGCAAGCGTTCCAATCGGCGTCCATGTGTCGCTAAGGGAAATATTGGCGGTTTGCTTGAAGTGGGAAGTAAGATAGTTGCGCACAAGGTTTAACTGTGCGGCAGTGGCAACCTGATAGGGGTTGGTTTGTGTGCCGTCGCCTCCGTCAAACGTACCGTTTACCTTAATGGTGAAATCCTTTGTGTAGTTGGTAGTAGCCGTTGCGCCGTTGACGACGGTTGCCCTTATCACCGCCGTACCTGCTGCCTCCGGGAAAAAGAAAATTCCTCTGCCGGTAATGGTCATTATGCTTCCGTTGGTTGTTCCTTTGTCCACGATGCTCCACGAAATGGTATTATTGGTAGCGTTAGACGGAACAACCGCTCCGTTGAGCCGGTAATCATTCTGTTGGGCGCTTCCCAGCGGCATGGTCGCTGGTATGCCTGTGATATTGGTTACGGGTACAAACGCGGGCGTTGCTGCGGTTACGATCAGCGTAGCGGCGGTGGATTCAGCAGGCGTAGCCGTTTCACCAACTTTATTCCACACCTGGCATCTGTACCGATACCCGCTAAATGATGCAGGCACATTTTTCACTGTCAATGTTGTCGCAGTATTGATATTTTCATAACCGGAGTAATATGCCAAAAAAGAAGGAGATTCGCCGGCTATATAATTCCAACTGACGCCGCCGTCTTTGGAAACTTGCCAATCGTACGTCAGCGTGCCGCTACCGGTTGCCGCAACGGTAAAGGTCGTTGTGCCTCCTTCGGTAATAGTTCGATTTTGGGGATGCGTGTTGATTGTCGGAGGAGGTACTATGACGGGCGTGGCGGCTGCCGTTGCGGGGAACGCTGCCGTTATCACGCCGCTGTTGGCGGCGTTGGTGGCCGATGTGGCGCCTGCTACGGTAAAGAAGTTGGCCGCCACGCCTGTGAGCGTATAGCCCGTTTTCGGGGTAAGCGTAATGGTGGCGGTATAGGTCGTGCTGTTGCCGAAGGTGGCGACCGCGGGCGCCCATGCTACTGTGCCGGTATACTGCGCCGTTTCGGTAATGGTCGTTACCGGCGTTGCACCCGCTACGGGCGGCGTCACGCCACCAATGGCCTTGATGTTGATTGCGGTTGCCGCGGGGGATGCCGTTGCGGGGAATGTGGCCGTTATCACGCCGCTGTTGGCGGCGTTGGCGACCGATGTGGCGCCTGCTACGGTAAAGAAGTTGGCCGCAACGCCTGTGAGCGTATAGCCCGTTTTCGGGGTAAGCGTAATGGTGGCGGTATAGGTCGTGCTGTTGGCGAAGGTGGCGGCGGCGGGCGCCCATGCTACCGTGCCGGTATATTGCGCCGTTTCGGTAATGGCCGTTACCGGCGTTACACCTGCCACAGGGGGCGTTACGCCGCCAATGGCGGCAATGTCGATTTTGACGGGCGTCACGGGCGTTTCGGCTGCCGCCTGCGTGACGGTTACTTTGACGGAGGTTACGCCCGCGGCGGTAATGGTCAGTTCGGCGCTGCGCGCTGTGGCGGCGGTGTTGGCCGTTGCGGTGGCGGTAACGGTTTCGTTGCCGCTACCCGCCAAGGGCGCAATGTTCAGCCATGTGACAGATTCGTGTCCTGACACCGTCCATTCGATATTTGCCGTTATGACAAAGGTTTTGATTCCGCCTGCGGCGTCAAAACTTAATGCGCTCGCGGCGCTCAGTCGCGGATCCGCCTTGGGATCATCCTTATCGCTGCAGCCGGTCAGCATCAGGGCGACCAACAATACAATTGACAATGGACAATTGACAATGGATAATTTTTTCTTCGATTCCATAGTTTTGTTTATTTAAATGATAAATAATTATTAATAAAGTTTTTATTAGTTGAGAGTTGAGAGTTGAGAGTTGAGAGTCCCGTCACGCCGGATTACAAATCCAAGCAACGGATTTTTTTAAATCTTAAATTTTTAAATCTTTAAATCTTTAAATCTTTAAATTTTTAAATCTTTTCGTTCGCGCTGCAAAATTACATAGAAAAAAAACACGTGTCAATAATATAAATATATGATTTTTTATATGGGTACTAAACCGGCTTTTTATGGATTATTTTCAAAATGGCTGCCGGTTTTGAGTTGACGTGCTTTTTATAAATGCTGATAATGTGATTGTTAAATGTTTTGATGTCGATAGAAAGGGCTTCGGTAATCATATTATGCAGCAATCATGCAATCATATTTTTATATGATATGCTATCATATAAAAATAGGGTATTGAATATTGTGGATTACAAATCCAATCAACGGTTGACGGCAACGCCGGATTGCAAATCCGGCGGGACGGGGTCCGCAATGACGGAGAATGTAGGGGCGAAAAATCTTTCGCCCAATTTAAGAACGTAGGGGCGGGGTTTGCCCGCCCATGTAAGGGCGACCGCAAGGGTGCGCCCCTACAAGACGAAACAAGGGCAGACACGCAGGTCTGCCCCTACGGTTATGAATTTCCCGTCCTGCCGGATTTGTAATCCGGCGGGACGGGATATGAAATCCTGCTTTGATTTCTGTTTTTTCGGATTGCATACCCTTATACTTTTCTTGATTGGATTGCAAATCCAATCAACGGTTGACGGCAACGCCGGATTGCAAATCCGGCGGGACGGGGGATTGCAAATCCAATCAACGGCGGACGGCAACGCCGGATTGCAAATCCGGCGGGACGGGGGATCTCATGTGAGATTGCGGATCACGTCCGCAATGACGGAGAATGTAGGGGAGGGGTTTGCCCGTTTTATCACCACGTAAGATTTTTATATTTTATTTTTCCATTTCAAAGAAATTGTTTTTCTTTGTGCTTCATAATATTTTAAACGTAAAGATTATGGATGTATTAGTACAAAACATTTCACAATCCGATGTAAATTTCTTTGAAGAATTTGTAAAAAGAATGGGTTGGGTTTTCAAAACAAAGGAAAGTGTTTTAAAAAAATTCATTGAGACACGTCCCAAAAATGTGGATTTGACCGATGAAGAAATAATGGAAGAAATCCGTAGCATCAGATATACCGAATGAAGATTGTTATTGACACTAATCTTTGGGTATCGTTTCTTATCGGTAAGAAAATCAAAGCTCTCAAAAAGTTTTTTTCGTCTGCGGAGTTGAATGTGTATGTGTGCGACCTTCTCATTGATGAAATAAAAAACGCTGCGATGAAACCCAAAATCCGAAAATACATATCGGAAACCGATGTTCATACAGTTTTGGAATTAATTGATACTTGTTGCTTACATACCGAACTGATAAAAAAAGCCATTTCACCTGTACGTGATATTAACGACTTATATTTACTATCATTGGCTGAAACTGTCCAAGCCGATTTTGTCATTACGGGCGATAAGGATTTGTTAACACTACATTCACACTATCAAACAAAGATTGTTACTTTTAGAGAATTTGAAACAATCATTGACGCTTAATTGGAAATGGAGGGGCAAATGTGAGATTGCGGATCACGTCCGCAATGACGGAGAACGTAGGGGTGGGGTTTGCCCGCCCATGTAAGGGCGACCGCAAGGGTGCGCCCCTACAAGACGGGAAACAAAGCCAAACATTATATAATTTTTTACGCTAATGTAAAGTCAGTTATTCAATTATTCAGTTATTCGTTTACCCGGATTGCAAATCCGTGGGACGGTTAAACAACGCATAACTCTTCCTATTTAGATAACTTGCGGATGCGGTGGTTATTCTCATCTGCCACATAAACATTGCCCGCCGCATCAACCGCTACGTCGGAGGGGCTGGAGAACTGCGCCGTAGCGCCTGCGCCGTTGGCAAAGCCTGGCGTGCCGCTGCCTGCAATGGTCGATACCACGCCAGTCGGCGTGATTTTGCGGATACGGTGGTTACCCGCATCTGCCACATATACATTGCCCGCCGCATCGACAGCTACGCCGCGGGGAGTGTTGAATCGCGCCGCAGCGCCCGTGCCGTTGGCATAGCCTGCTGTGCCGCTGCCTGCTAAGGTAGTAACCACGCCTGCCGGCGTGATTTTGCGGATGCGGTGGTTACCCTCATCTGCCACATATACATTGCCCGCCGCATCGACCGCTACGCCGACGGGAAAGTCAAATCGCGCCGCAGCGCCCGTGCCATTGACAAAGCCTGCCGTGCCGCTGCCGGCAAGGGTAGATACCACGCCTGCCGGCGTGATTTTACGGATGCGGTGGTTATTCTCATCTGCCACATAAACATTGCCCGCCGCATCAACCGCTACGTCGGAGGGTCTGGAGAACTGCGCCGTAGCGCCTGCGCCATTGGCAAAGCCTGCTGTGTTGCCTGCCAGTGAAGTTACCACGCCTGCCGGCGTGATTTTGCGGATGCGGTTGTTATTCCGATCTGCCACATAAACATTGCCCGCCGCATCGACCGCTACGCCGAAGGGAGTGTTGAATTGTGCCGCAGCGCCCGTGCCGTTGGCAAAGCCTGCTGTTCCGGTTCCGCTGCCTGCAAAGGTAGTTACCACGCCTGCCGGCGTGATTTTGCGGATGCGGTGGTTTTCTCGGTCCGCCACATATACATTGCCTGCCGCATCGACCGCTACGCCGTGGGGCCAGTTGAATCGCGCCGCAGCGCCCGTGCCGTTGGCAAAGCCTCGCGTGCCGCTGCCTGCCAGGGTAGATACGGTATAGGTGGCGGCGGTTACGATCAGTGTAGCTACGTTCGACGACTGTACGCCGTCAATTGTTAACCTGAAATAGTATGTGCCCGGCGGGGTTGTGCCGTTATAATTGGTTTCTATCCCTCTCCTTACCGTGTTGCTGACTAAAGGGTACATGACAGGACGTATAGCTGTGGGAGCTGTTGTTGAGGTTGTACCGGCTGAATTGGAGTACCACTGTGTTGTAACAGTGGGTCTGCCGTTGGCTATGCCGCTCGTGATAATAGCGTAACCAGCCGTGTCGCCCTGCGCTACCGTTTGAGATGTTGTAGAGAAGGTAACGGTTTTAGTGGGCGTGGCGGCTGCCGTTGCGGGGAACGCTGCCGTTATCACGCCTTTGTTGGCGGCGTTAGTGGCCGATGTGGCGCCTGCTACGGTAAAGAAGTTGGCCGCAACGCCTGTGAGCGTATAGCCCTTTTTGGGGGTAAGTGTAATGGTGGCGGTATAGACCGTGCCGTTGCCGAAGGTGGCAGCGGCGGGCGCCCATGCGACTGTGCCTGTATATTGCGCCGTTTCGGTAATGGTCGTTACCGGCGTTGCGCCCGCTACGGGCGGCGTCACGCCGCCAATGGCCTTGATGTTGATTGCAGTTGCTGCGGCGGATGCCGTTGCGGGGAACGCTGCCGTTATCACGCCGCTGTTGGCGGTGTTGGTGGCCGATGTGGCGCCTGCTACGGTAAAGAAGTTGGCCGCAACGCCTGTGAGCGTATAGCCCGTTTTCGGGGTAAGCGTAATGGTGGCGGTATAGACCATGCTGTTGCCGAAGGTGGCGACTGCGGGCGCCCATGCTACCGTGCCTGTATACTGCGCCGTTTCGGTAATGGTCGTTACCGGCGTTGCGCCTGCTACGGGCGGCGTAACGCCGCCAATGGCCGCTATGTCGATTTTGACAGGCTCGGCGGGCTTTTCGGGCGCGGCTGCCTGCGTGACGGTTACCTTGACGGACGTTACGCCCGTGGCGGTAATGGTCAGTTCGGCGCTGCGTGCTGTGGCAGCGGTGTTGGCCGTTGCTGTGGCGGTGACGGTTTCGTTGCCGTTGCCTGCCGCGGGCGAAATACTTAACCACGCCACAGATTCGTGGCCTGTAACTGTCCATGCGATATTTGCCGTTACGGCGAAAGTTTTGCTTCCGCCTGCGGCGTCAAAACTTAATGCGCCTGCGGCGCTCAACTGTTTGGCCACTTCAGGCTCTTCGTTCTTGTCGCTACAGGCGAAAAGCGTCAGTGCGACCAACAATACAATTGACAATGGATAATTGACAATTGATATTTTTTTCTTCGATTCCATAGTTTTTTTTGTTTATTTTGTTAATAATATTTTTTGAGTTTGTAGGGGCAACGGTGTATTTTTTTTGTTTCACAGAGAACCACAGAGGAGGCACAGAGTTGCACAGAGGTTTTTTGAGTTTGAATGATATTGTATTCATAATTCGTAATTAAAAATACCGCCGTGCCCTGCTTTTAAAAAAGAGGATACGGCGGTATGCGGTATGAAATTATTTTTGTTTCTTTGCCCTTTTTTCTGAATGAAAAGAGGGCGGGGGGGAAATTCAGATGGCGATAATCTGTGCTGTGCTGTGCTGTGCTGTGCTGTGCTGTGCTGTGCTGTGCTGTGCTGTGCTGTGCTGTGCTGGGCTGTGCTGTGCTGGGCTGTGCTGTGCTGTGCTGTGCTGTGCTGTGCTGTGCTGTGCTGTGCTGTGCTGACACAGTTACAAAAATACGAAATTTATTCGAATCCTGCAAATTTTTTCGCAGGTTTTTTTCAACAGGTTTTAAAAAAAATATCGCCTCTGTTCGCATCGCATTAATAATGACTGAATCGTTTTGCGAGACAAAGGTAATTATAAATTATGAGTTATGAGTTATGAGTTTTTAAAAAAAAATATGAGTTGTGAGTTAAAAAAACCCTTATTTCCCAAAAGCGCCCTTAGTAGATATGAGTTTTTTTAAAACACAAAAGACACAAAGAAAGCACCAAGGGCACAAAAAAACAACCCTTTGCGTCCTTTGCGGTTAAAACATAATTCTTAACTCATAACTCTTAACTCACAATTTATACTATCTTTGTCCCCTCAATTATTCTAACTGTATCATAAAATGAACAAATATCCGATTATCGCTGCAGGGTTGTTTTTATTGCTGAATTTTTGCGAACCGAATGCTCAAACAGGTTCGCAGAACTCGCAATGGCGGGGTGAAAACCGTGACGGAATATACAACGAAACCGGTTTGCTCAAGGAATGGCCCGAAGCCGGTCCCGGACTGATATGGTCGTATGAAGGACTGGGCGAAGGTCATACATCTGCGGCTATTGCCAACAATAAGATATACATCACGGGGATGCACGGCGAAACGCTTTGGCTTTACATGTTCGATATGCAGGGAAAAATACTTGCGAAAAAAGAACTGGGCAGGGAATGGAATGGGGGCCATGACGGGCCGCGTTCAACCGTTTGCGTCAACGATGGAAGACTGTATATCTACAATGCTTTTGGAATGCTCTTTTGTTTGGATGCAACCACGCTCAATGTGGTCTGGATCAAGGATGTTTTTACCGATTTCGATGGCAGGAATGTTAAATGGGGCGTCAACGAATCGCCTTTGATTGTTGGAGAAAAGATTTTTATAACGCCCGGAGGCGTTAATAATAACATGGTGGCGTTGAACAAAAATACAGGAGATTTGATATGGTCGTCGCCCGGAGAAGGCACAATTTCAGCCTACTGTTCGCCACAGTACATTGGAGACCAAACAGCGCCTATGGTGGTTACCTCTGCCTTCGAATACATCATCGCCTGGGACGCCAATACAGGTGAAAAACTATGGTCGTTTCCACGCACAAGCAAATATGACCAGCACCCCAACACCCCGCTCTATTATAACGGTATGATTTTCTCCCCCTCGGGAGACGGCGCTCCGTCAGTGATGCTTCGCCTGAAAGATGGAGGAAAAGACGTTGAACAGGCCTGGCAAAACCCCGAAGTGGACACCCAGATGGGCGGTTCGGTGAGGATAGGCGATTGCATTTATACTTCAGGACAAACGAACAGATACTGGTTCTGTGTGGACTGGAACACCGGAGAAACCAAATACAAGGTAAGAGACCTTGCTGCATGTAACGTGATTTTCGCCGACGGCATGCTCTATTGCTACAGCGATAAAGGTACAATGAATCTGGTAAAACCCAATCCGGAGAAATTCGAGTTAATAAGCAGTTTTGACGTGACGTTGGGAACCGATACACATTGGGCGCACCCCGTCATCCACGATGGCGTATTGTACATTCGTCACGGCGACGCGCTGATGGCGTATAAAGTGAAATAACAGGCAATATATACATGACTTTCGGAACACTCAATCTCGAAGAATCTGTCCTGGACGGGCTTTATGCAATGAACTTCCACGAAACAACTCCCATTCAGGAAAAGGCCATTCCATTCATTCTCGCCGGAAAAGATATTATGGGTTTTGCACAGACAGGGACGGGTAAAACGGCGGCCTACGTTCTGCCAATCATTAACAAACTATGCAAGGGCGCTTATCCTTCGGATGCAATCAATGCAGTCGTTATGGCTCCTACACGCGAGTTGGCGCAACAAATTGACCGGCAAATCGAAGGTTTTTCGTATTATATGCCCATTTCGGCTGTAGCTGTTTACGGCGGAACGGACGGTATCGCTTTTGCGCAGCAGGAGCGGGGGTTGCAAATGGGAACAGATATTGTGATTGCTACGCCCGGACGGCTGATCAGCCATATCAATATGGGAAGCGTGGACTTGTCGAAAACTTCGTTTTTTGTGTTAGACGAAGCCGATCGTATGCTCGATATGGGCTTTTATGACGATATAATGCAAATATACAAACTGTTGCCCGCCGAATGTCAGGTTATTATGTTCTCCGCAACCATGCCTCCAAAAATCAGGGAATTAGCCAAAATGATATTAAAAAATCCCGAAGAAATCAATATAGCCATCGCACGTCCTCCCGACTCCATTCTTCAGTCGGCTTATATTTGTTATGAAAATCAGAAGCTTCCCGTATTAATTGATTTGTTTTCCCGTAGCAAACCACAACGGGCTATCATTTTTTCTTCCAAAAAAGTAATGGTAAAAGCGCTGAATTCAAGCCTTAAACGGGCGGGATTCAATGTGAAGGAAATGCACTCCGACCTGGACCAGCCGACACGGGAACAGGTAATGCGGGATTTCAGGAACGGTCATATTGATATTCTGGTAGCTACGGATGTCGTAGCACGCGGAATTGATATAAGGGATATCAGTTTGATTGTTAATTTTGATATCCCGAATGA
>Ga0082212_10011749_pt1 | contig 11078 bp, 8 predicted proteins | sample TergutNt197P3_FD_71548 | JGI IMG/M metagenome (GOLD analysis project Ga0082212, IMG submission 71548) | Neocapritermes taracua P3 segment gut microbial communities from Petit-Saut dam, French Guiana - Nt197 P3 | ecosystem: Host-associated > Arthropoda: Insects > Digestive system > Gut ... | reverse complement strand
AAAGTCCTCCGTTAATTTAACCACCAAAACACCATCTATCATAGCCAACATCTGCCGGTTGGCTGAAAAAGCATGATTTTGAGGGTTTCGGGGAGTTGCAGTCTATGCAAGGTCACTAAATTAAAAATTGCATCCTTATAATACTTCCCAATATCCCCCAAAAGCAGGTCCAACATGCTTAATAAGTCCAGCTTTTCTTAATTTACTGATATTCGCTTCAACATTTCTGAGTGAAATACCAATTTCTAAAGCGATTGATTTGGCGCTGACTTTTGGATTTGCTTTCATAATTGCAAGTATTTTTTCGCGAGTTTTACTGTTACCGATGCTGTCACCGATGCTGTCACCGATGTTGTCTTCAATGTTGTCGCTTATCCAAAGAGGTGGCCGGTGAAAAATAACAGTAAAGCCATAGTTATCTGTAGTGAACTCATATTTAACGCCGGCATCATTACAAGCATCGGCAATACGCTTTAATCCGGTACCAAATCTTTCGATATCTTTTGAATAATACATGATTTGTGCCAGTAATGGATTACGATGGATAGAATGCCCTTTACCGGTGATAAAGTCGTCTGGTGTAATACCACTAGGAAAAGTACCGGGATTATATATTTCAATACGGTCGCTGAAGATGGAAACCTCGTTGTTTTGCGGGAAAAGAACGTTGCCATTTATGAGATTTGTAATAACGCAACTACACTTATTATCTCTTAACCCTGTGCAAGAGTCAAATTAATTTATTAAATCAATATTCACTCGTCTTTTTTCACCGTTTTTTTAGCATTATTGAAATATCCTCCATTATATGCTATTATTGCCTTATGCCAAAAACCGCTAAAAAAACCATCCTGGTCATCGCCAATTTCGCCTCGACATTATATGATTTCCGGGCGGAATTATTGATCGAATTGCTGAAAGAATATCATGTCGTTTGTGCCGTTCCGGATCATATCAAAGAAAAGGAAATTCTGGCGCTTGGCTGTGAGTTTGCTTTCACACCGATGAACCGCCGGGGCATGAATCCCTTTGAGGATTATGGCTTGTTCCGCAATTACCGGCGGCTGATTAAAGAGAAAGAGCCGGTGCTGGTTTTGCTTTTCACCGTGAAGCCTAATATATATGGTGGACTTGCCTGCCGCTTGGCACGCGTTCCTTATCTTACCTCGGTAACCGGCTTAGGAAGCAGTTTCGAAAAAAGGGGTTTTCTGAAATGGCTGGTGGTTATTCTTTACCGGGCCGCATTAAAAAGAGCTGCTTGTGTGTTTTTCCAGAATTCGGAAAATAAAGGCATCTTTGACCAATATCGCATTAGCGGGAAAAAAAGCCGTCTGGTCAGCGGTTCCGGGGTAAATATCAAAAACTTCGCGATGGAACCCTATCCGCCTGATGAATGGTTTTGCTTTTTGTTCGTTGGCCGGGTCATGCGGGAAAAAGGCATTGAGGAATTTTTGGCGGCGGCGGAAGCTTTGCATAGTGAGTCTGTCCGCTTTCAGATTTTAGGGTTTTGCGAAGAGCAGTATCAGTCGCGGCTCGACCAATTGGAGGTTCGCGGCGTGATTGAGCAACTGGGGTTTTTGCCCGACATTAAGAAATATTATGCTGCCGCAAGTGCGGTTGTGCTGCCGTCCTATCATGAAGGGCTTTCCAATGCTTTGATGGAAGCCAGCGCAATCGGGCGGCCGGTTTTTGCCAGTGATATCGCCGGGTGCCGCGAGGTTTTTGATGATGGCGAGACAGGGTTTGGTTTTGCGAAAGGGGATAGTGATGGCCTGATCAGAGCCCTAAAAAAGTTCATGGCGATTCCGCTTAACGAACGGGCCTTAATGGGACGGAAAGCGCGGGAAAAAATGGGCCGCGAGTTTAACCGTGAAAAAGTGGTTGCGGAATATATGGAAGAGATCAATGAGGTTCGTATGAAGAACGCGCAAAGCGCGAAATGAGAGGTTAAAATGAGCTTATATGAAGAAATTAAAAATGGCACTGAAAAAATATCTTTGGTTGGCTTAGGTTATGTGGGGATGCCGATTGCGGTTGCTTTTGCGAAAAAGGCAGATGTGATTGGCTTTGACCTAAATAAGGGAAAAATTGCCCTCTATCAATCGGGTGTTGACCCAACGAAAGAGGTTGGCGATGAGGTCATAAAAAATACGGCGGTGGTCTTTACCTCCGATGCGGCCCGCCTGAAAGAGGCGAAATTTCATATTGTCGCGGTTCCGACCCCAGTAACGAAGGACCGTATTCCTGATCTGACAGCGCTGAAAGGCGCCAGCCTGATCCTAGGGGAAAACCTTGTTAAGGGGGCGGTGGTGGTTTTCGAGTCAACGGTATATCCCGGGGTGACGGAGGATATTTGCGTACCGATTCTCGAAGCGGCATCCGGCCTTAGCTGTGGGGTTGATTTCAAAGTGGGTTATTCGCCCGAGCGTATCAATCCGGGTGATCAGGTTCACCGTTTGGAAACGATTATTAAGGTGGTCGCCGGGATGGATGAAGAATCGCTTGATACCATTGCGAAAGTGTATGAGCTGGTCGTAGAAGCCGGTGTTTACCGGGCTGAATCAATTCGGGTGGCGGAAGCGGCGAAGGTCATTGAAAACAGTCAGCGCGACATTAACATTGCTTTTATGAATGAGCTTTCGATTATTTTCAATAAGATGGGAATTGATACGAGGTCGGTCCTGGAAGCGGCGGGAACGAAATGGAATTTCCTTAATTTTTCTCCCGGCCTGGTTGGGGGGCATTGCATCGGTGTTGACCCTTATTATCTTACTTATAAGGCGGAAGAGGTGGGCTATCGCTCCCGGATTATCCTGGCCGGGCGCCGGATTAATGATGATATGGGTAAGTATGTGGCGGAAAGCTTGGTGAAAAATTTAATCAAAGCTGATATTTCCGTAAAGAATGCCAGGGTCGCGATTTTTGGCTTTGCTTTTAAAGAAAATTGCCCCGATACCCGTAATACGAAAGTGATTGATATTTATCAGGAGCTGGCGGAATATGGGATTGAGCCGCTGATAATCGATCCGGAGGCAGATACCGAAGAGGCGAAGCGGCTTTATGATATCCATTTTGCCGATTCTGAGGATGTAAAAAACATGGATGCGGTCATGATTGCGGTGGCGCATGATCAGTTTGCTGATTTTGACAAAGCAAAAGTGGATGCCTTTTTTGACCCAAATAATAAAAAAAGGATTTTTGCTGATTTGAAAGGGATGTTTGCGCGTAAGGATTTTGAAGGGGATGGTTATCTTTATTGGAGGCTATGATGAAATACGAATTAACGATTTTCGGCGTTAAGGATACAACTGAAAATATTGTTGAATTTATCCACAATCATATATGCCCGGTAAACTTAATCATCACGATTGATTCGGCGGTTACTGCGAAAAATGAAGTGTCCGGGTATAAAGGTTTATCCTATTTTACGGAAAAATATGGGATTCCTGTTTTCGCGGCGGACAGTTATTCTTTGCAGGATGAAAAAACAAAGAAATTTTTTGCGGAGAATGCGTTTGAGCTGGGCATCTCAATGGGCTGGCAGCGCCTGGTCCCTAAGACGGTGTTAGATCAATTCCGGCACGGTATTTTTGGCTTTCATGGAAACAGCGGTTATTTGCCTTTCGGGCGCGGACGTTCGCCGCTTAATTGGTCGCTTTTACTGGGCGATACCCGCTTTAATTTGAATCTGTTCCGTTATGATGAAAAGGCCGACAGCCCGAATATTTTTGCCACTGAAATGTTTTCCCTCACGCCTCATGATGACATCCGGACGGCCCAGTATAAAAACATGATTTGTTCAAAAAACTTGATTCGCAAATTATTGACGGCTTATCAGAAGGCGGAAAAGGAGGGGAAATGTATTCCGGTTAAGACGGAGTCGAAGGATTTTGATTCATGGTATGATAAACGTACCGCAGCCGATGGCAAGCTTGATTTTCATAAACGGACGCGGGAAATATATAATCTGATCCGGGCGGTTGCCGCGCCGTTTCCCGGTGCGTGGGCAAATGTTGGCGGCGCAAAGGTTATTATCTGGGCAGCGCATCCGTTTGACGAAATGATTGATTTTTCCGGTTATGCGCCGGGTGAAGTGATTGATATTTTTGATGGGAAGCCAGTGGTCCGGACGGTAGACGGGTCGTTGTTGATAAATCGTTATGAAAGTGATAAGCAAGTCAGGATAGGTGATATTTTTGGGTAAAGAGCCAATCCGCATTCTGCATGTGTTTGGAACGATGGACCGCGGTGGGGCCGAAAGCCGCACGATGGATTTGTATCGCCATCTTGACCGGGAAAAGGTTCAGTTTGATTTTTTGGTCCACACGAATAAAACTGGGCATTTTGAAGCGGAAATAAAGGAAATGGGGGGACGGATTTATCGGGTTCCCCGGTTTCTTTTCTATAATTATTTTTCCTATCGGCAAGCGTTGCGGGATTTTTTTCGTGCGCATCAGGATTTCCCCATTATTCAAGGCCATATGACCAGTACGGCGGCGATTTACTTGCCAATTGCGAAAAGAGCCGGGGTTCCGGTCACGGTCGCCCATGCCCGTAATGCCGGGGTTGCAAAAGGCTTAAAGGGGCTGCTGACCCGTATGCTTCGTTATAATTTACACAAAAAAGCCGATTATCTGTTTACCTGTTCACGGCTCGCCGCTTTAGCGGTTTTCGGGCGGGAAGCGGTGGAAAAGGGCCGGACAACCTATATCCCGAATGCGATTGAAGTCGAAAAATATCGGTATGATGAAACGGTCAGAGCGGAAATCAGAAAACAAAACAATCTGGCCGGGCAATTCGTCATTGGCCATGTCGGCCGCTTTATTTATCAAAAGAATCATGAATATCTGCTTAAAATATTTCATGAGGTGCAAAAGCGTTTTGCTGATTCTCGTCTGCTTTTATTAGGTGAAGGCAATGAGCTAGGGCGGATCAAAGCTTTGGCTAAGGAACTGGGAATTTTGGATAAAATAATATTCATTGGCAATGTCCCAAATGCCTGGGATTATTACCAAGCGATGGATTATTTCGTTTTTCCGTCCCGGTTTGAGGGGTTGCCTGGCTGTGTGGTTGAAGCGCAGGCCAGCGGCTTAAAATGCCTGATTTCGGATGCGATAGCGGACGAGGTGCGGATATCGGATTCAGTAAAAGCGATGGATATTCATGCTGATCCGGTGAAATGGGCTGATTTTATCATAAAATCGCGGGATTATTCCCGGAAAAGGGCGACGGATGTTTTAGAGGAAGCCGGGTTTGACGTGAAAAGGCAAGCGATGAAAATGGAAGCTTTTTATCTGAATCCGCCGCAGAAAATCATGTTAATCGTGCCGAATCTTTGTCAAGGCGGATTCCAGCGGGTTTGCATAAATACGGCCCGGTTGCTTGCGCCGTTTTTTGCGGTGGTCATTGTTATATTTGATGCGGCTAATATGGGCTTTGATGTGGAAGGGTTAAAGATAATTGATATCCGGCAGGGCGTTAAGTCAGGGAAAATCGCAAAGCTAATGAATATTGCGATCCGCGCTTTTAAAGTAAAGAAGCTAAAGCGTTTTCATAAAGCTCATGTAGCATATAGTTTTGGGGCAACCGCCAATATTGTGAATGCGTTGTCGAAAACGCCGGAGACAAAGGGGTGGCTCAGCCTTCATAGTTACATGGATGTCGGTGAAAAATTTAAAATCCGCTTATTTTTGCGGAAAGCGGATCGGCTGCTTTGCTGCTCAAAGGGCATCGCCGAGGAAATAAGGGAAAGATATCATTATGACCGGGCGGTTACTTTGTATAATCCCCATGATATTGTGGCAATGCGGCAATTAGCTGATTTGGGTGGGGCGAGCTGGCCGTGGGTAGATGATGGGGATCGTAGCGGTCAATTCATCCACTTGATTTCAATGGGACGGGAAGATGATGTCAAAGGATTTTGGCATACAATCAAAGTTTTTTATTTGGTGCAAAAAAAGTTTCCGCAAGCGCGGCTGACGATTCTGGGTGAGGGGAAGTTTGGTGAATACAAGAAATTGGCGGCCGATTTAGGAATCATTGAAAAAGTGTATTTTGCGGGGATGCAAAAGAATCCTTACCCATATTTAAAGGAAGGGCAAATTTATTTACTTAATTCTTTCTTTGAGGGTTTTCCGAATGCTTTGATTGAAGCAATGGTGCTGGGTATGGTCGCGGTGGCTTGCGATTGCCGGACCGGGCCGGCGGAGATTTTGCTGGAAGATACGGGGCATGAAGAAGAGCGGAAAAAAATATATCAGGAAAAAGGGGCTCTGTGGGGGGAGTATGGGGTTCTGGTTCCGGTGATGGATGAGATTAGAAGATTTGATGCAATCTACTTTACCGCCGAAGAAAAAAAGATGGCCGCTGTGGTGGAAAGATTGCTATCGGATGATGAGTTATATAAAAAATACCGAACTGCCGCTTTAAAAAGAGTAAGGGATTTTACCAGTGAGGCTTATTTAGGCCGGATTATCGATATGCATTATTTTTCTGCAAACAAATCATCTAACGTTACCTCTGATTGAGCCAGCGAAAAATACCCTTTATTCATCATGGACATTACTCCTAGATATTTATGCGGCATTATCATTCGCTTTTTGGCAGATTATGCCCGGCATTATAAAGTATTGCGCTATATTGTGGATATTACACGGCATAATATGCTGTTTTTAATATGATTATGCTTGATAATAATATCATGTGGCATGGAATATTGTAAGTGCCTTTTGAGAACTTTTTGCAAAGATTATCTTGATAACGTGATCATAAATAGTATATAATAAGTTGCTCACTTATATGATGGTGTTTTTGGTGGCTAAAATGTCGAAAGGGATACTTGAATGATAAAAGAATCGTCAAAGCGATGGGTTATCCTCTTAATTGCGGATATTTTCAGAATTGTTGTCGCTGGCTATCTGGCCGTTTTGGTGCGGTTCGGGTTTCGGTATGCAAATATTCCTGATTATTATCTTATTCCGATTAACCGTTTTATGGCAATCAATATCTTGTTGACGATGATCCTGCTTTTTTTGTTCCGGATGTATCAGAAAAGTTGGGAAAGTTCCGGCTTATTTGGCTTAGTTAGGTTCGTTGCGCCTTGTTTTCTGTCAACTGTTTCATGTATGATTGGCTTACATTTTTTTCGCATTGGCGGACAGGCTGTGCCGCGAAGCTATTATGTTTTTTATTTTTTTATGTTGCTTGCTCTGGTTATATTGAGTCGTTTGCCGCTATTTCACCACATATTACTGGATATCAATGATAAGCCTGCTTTTATCGTCCTTGGCGAATCGCTATCCTATGATAATTTATCTGCTCGAGTTCGATCTGGTATTACGAAAACGGATAAGCAGGCATTTTTCTCGTCGCTAATCTGCTGTTTTTTTGGCTATGCTTATTTTGGATTTCATATTATTCCCAACCATGACGGCATTTTAAATCTTAATTGGGATATGTATGAGGCATATGGCAGCGGAAGATGGTCAAGAACCGCATTATCATCGATTTCTGATTTTTACACGCCATGGCTATTGATAATTATTGCTTTTCTTGCGATGGCGGTTTCGTCGGTTATCATCGTAAGGTTATTTAATATAAAGCGATTTCTGGCCATCGCAGCAACGGCGGCCTGCCTGGTATTAAACCCGCCTGTTGTTATTGCTATGCCCTATACCTATATGGTTGACGGGTTTTACATTGGGTTGGCACTGGGATTTGCCTCCGCGTATGTCATTGAGCGCTGCAAAAAATGGTGGGTGGGTTTGTTGGCGGGGGCATTTCTCCTTGCCATTTCAATGGGTGAGTATCAGATGTTTGCTTGCATAACATTCGCTCTTTTTTCGGTTCGATTGCTGCAAATCCTATTGCAGAACAAAAGTTCGAACAAAGAAGTTGTTCATTTCATCTGGAAATATATTTCTCTGGTTATTTCCGCAACCGGCCTTTACTTTGTGATGAACCGTATCATATTGTCAGCACTGAATCTCACGATGAGTGGTTATATTGATTTAGACGAAGCAATTAAGCTTAGCGTTCTTGACCGGTTGGAAGGCGTGATTTTTGCTTATCGAAGTATTGGTGAACATCTGGATTTTACATTAAAATATGGTGGTTCATTTACTTATTTAACTACGCTTTTTCTTTTAATTTTGGTACCGGTTTTGGGTTTTGTACTGCTGTTTTCGATTAAAAAAAGGCCTGTTTTTCAAATTGTATTAATCGTATTGACGATAGTTACATTGCCGGTATTGGTTAATTCCATTTTCTTGTTGCGGCCAGATCATGTTAGCGGTATCATGAGACACGCGGCCTGTTTTTTCTTGATATGCGGTGTCGTATTAACTGAGGAATTAAGTAACCAAAAGATAAACGCCGTCCTTAAGAATGTTAAAGTATTTGCTATTTCCCTCTGTACCTGGTTTGTGCTGATCGGCACGATTCTGGTGGGATTCCGCTGGGGTATCATCGCAAATGAAGCAGGAACGATTCTTGATGTCCAGAACCGGAATTTCACGGCTCTTTGTATCAGGATCGTTGACCGTATCGAGCAATATCCTGGTTTTAGCGTGCAAAATACACCGGTATTTATTGGCTTTGAGGCAATGTTTCCGCATAATACCAATTATCCGGAGACAAAGCCTTATTTCCGTGATTTTGACGATTTTTATGGTTTATATGGATTTGATTATACCATGTTTACTATGGTATGGAATACATCTAACAATCCTAATGTTCATCAGTATATCAACGATTATATCGGCTTTGGGTATATTAATTATGGCTATAGTGCCGCTGCTATTAAGGAAAGCGATGCCTACCGGAATATGCCTTGCTTCCCTGATGCTGAATCTTTGGCTATGATTGATGGTGTCCTTGTGGTTAAGTTGTCGAAGGGAGCATTTGAATGATACAGAAGTTTATAAAGCGTAGGATTATTCTATTAATTACGGATGTTATCAGTATTGTCATTGCTGGTTATCTGGCTATTTTTGTGCGGCACGGACTTCGTTATGCGTCGATTCCCGATTATTATCTTACCCCAATAAACCGCTTTATGGCGATAAATATCATTTTGACGATGGTTCTATTTTTCTTATTTAGAATGTATCAGAAGAATTGGGAGAATCCAGGTTGGTTTGGCTTAGTTAGATTTATTACGCCATGTTTTTTATCTGCGTGTATCAATATTGTGGGGCTGCGTTTTTTTCAGATGGGCGGACAGGCTGTGCCGCGAAGTTATTATATTTTGTATTTTTTCATTCTTATTTCTTTGATTATTTTGAGCCATTTACCGCAGTTTCTTAGCACTTTACTGGATATTAACGAAAAGCCGGGATTTATAAGCTTTGGCGAATCTTTATCATATCATAATCTTACCACCCGCGTTCGGGCTGGTATTACGAAAACGGATAAGCAAGCCTTTTTTTCATCATTAATCGGCTGTTTTTTCGGTTATGCATATTTCGGATTTCATATTATACCCAATAATGATGGTGTTTTAAATCTCAATTGGAACAGCTATGAGGCATACGGAAGCGGAAGATGGTCCCGGACAGTGCTTTCATCTATTTCTGATTTTAACACCCCATGGCTTTTGATAATCATTACTTTTCTTGCCATGGCGGTTTCGGCAGTTATCGTCGTTCGGTTGTTTCATATTAAACGGTTTCTTGCCGTTGCAGCGATTGCGGTCTGCTTGGCCTTAAACCCTCCTGTTATTAGTGCGATGACCTATACCTATATGATTGATGGGTTTTATATTGGGTTGGCTCTCGGTTTTGCTTCCGTTTATGTAATTGAGCGTTGCAAATCATGGTGGATCGGGTTATTAGCGGGGGCGGTTCTGCTTGCTGTTTCGATGGGTGAATATCAGATGTTTGTCTGCGTTGTAATCGCGCTTTTTTCGGTTCGTCTGCTGCAAATTTTATTACAAAACAAGAGTTCAAATAAAGAAATCGTTCGTTTTATCATGAAGTATTGTTCATTAGTTATTTCGGCAACCGGTCTTTATTTTATGATGAACCGAATCATATTAGCAGCATTGAACCTTACGATGAGTGATTATCTTGATTTAGATGAAGCAATTACGCTTAGCATTTTCAAACGGTTGGAAGGAGTGATTTTTGCCTATCAAAGCATCGGTGAGCATCTTTCTTTTGCACAAAGATATGGCGGCTCTTTTGTTTTTTATGTCACAGCACTCCTATTCGCCTTGGTACCGGTTTTAGGTTTTATATTGCTTGTTTCGGTTAAAAAAAGACCTGTTTTTCAAATCGTGATAATTGTCTTAACGATAATGGCATTGCCGGTTTTAATTAATTCTGTTTTCTTACTGCGACCTGAATATGTTAGCCGTATTATGAAATATGCTGCTTGTTTCATTTTGATATGCGGCATCGTTTTAGCGGAGGAATTAAATAACCGAAAGATAAATGATGCTCTTAAGAACATTAAGCTATTTGCTATTTCCCTTTGCACCTGGATTATGCTGGCGGGAACGATTCTGGTAGGGTTTCGCTGGGGTGTTATCGCAAATGAGGCCGGGATGATTCTTGAAGTGCAAAATCGAAATTTCACGGCTCTTTGCATCAGGGTGGTTGACCGTATTGAGCAATATCCTGGCTTTAATGTGCGTGATACACCGGTATTTATTGGCTTTGAAGCAATGTTTCCGCATAATACTAATTATCCGGAAACAAAACCCTATTTCCGTGATTTTGAAGATTTTCTTGGTCTGGGGGGATTTGACTATACTATTTTTACAGGACGTGGTGTGCAAAATGACCGCCATTTTTATCAGTATATCAATGATTATATCGGTTTTCGTTATCTTGATGAGGGTTATAGTGCGAATGTCATTAAAGGAAGTGTGGCTTATCAAAATATGCCCTGTTTTCCGGCAGCGGAATCTTTGGCTATGATAGATGGTGTGTTAGTGGTAAAAATGTCGAGAGGGGTATTCGAATGATTAAAAAAACGGATAAACAGGCGTTTTTGTCAACATTGGTATGCTGCTTTTTCGGATATGCATATTTCGGCTTTCATATGATGCCCAATCATGACGGAATTGTGAATCA
>Ga0082212_10011748_pt1 | contig 11078 bp, 6 predicted proteins | sample TergutNt197P3_FD_71548 | JGI IMG/M metagenome (GOLD analysis project Ga0082212, IMG submission 71548) | Neocapritermes taracua P3 segment gut microbial communities from Petit-Saut dam, French Guiana - Nt197 P3 | ecosystem: Host-associated > Arthropoda: Insects > Digestive system > Gut ... | reverse complement strand
GTGTTCTTCTATAACAAACCAATAGAGCGTGAATTTATATTAGATAATTGGTATGTCTTTGATAGAAACACATCAGACAACAACGTTATTGAAGGAAATATTATTCGTGGCTTTGGTTATGGTATATTTTCATTAGGTATGGGCGGAATGGTTAATAATCAACTAACAGTAGACCCGATGTATAATACAGGAAACAAGTTCTTAAATAACTATATTGAAAATGTAAATGCGGCAGGTATCTTTTTAGGATTTGAAAAAGATGCAGTAGTGAGCGGCAATAGAGTTAATAGTGTATTAGGTTTAGGTTTAGAAAACTCTGTTATAGCAGGTATTCAATTAGGTCTCAATGTTCCTGAAAAACCAATAGACCCTAGTCGACCTGTTCCATCTTATATGTATCCTGATATAGATTTAAGTTTAAACAATACTAATATATTGATAGAAAAAAATGAAGTAACTAATGTCCTATCTGATAATTCAGCATTTGGTATAGTTATTTACGAATCTACTAATACATTACGATTTATGGGTAAAGATTATGCTTTATTAGATGCTGTATCACCATCATATTTAGATAATAAATATACTATTACTAATAATATGATATATAAAATATATTCTCAAACTGAAAGTGTGGCTAATAGAGTTGGTATTGCAATAGCACCTTCAAAAGATGATTTTGATATAGATGAACATAAAATTAACAAAGTATTGATAGCAAATAATACTATTATTGTTGATGATGAAACATATATGAATGATAATAACATAATAAGTGCAGAAGGGAAAGTAATATCAGGTATACAATTATTTGACGTAAATAACTATGAAATAATAAATAATGCTATTTATGTTCGTATAAATCCTAATGTAGAATACGATTACATATCAGCACTATCTTTACGTGGATTAAACCCTAAACTCCTACACGAACATAATAGAACAGGAATTATAGATTATAATGCATATTTTATAGATAGAATTTCTACAAGCCCTACTGTTGTATCTAACCCGAGAACGAATGACTCTGTATCGTTTGTTCGTTTCTTTGAAATAGATAAATATGGTAGGTTGTTAGATAATGGTGGCTTTGCGAAAGAGTATTCCACATTACGAAACTGGACAATATGGACTGAAGCCGACCCTAATTCTATTAATTATAATTTCTATAATACTACTCAAAATAATGCGTATAGATACTATATGAATGAATACAAACACGAATATATACCAGATCCATTTGGAATATATACTTATAATCGCTTACGATTTGTAGATACTATGTATAAAGTAGTATCGCTTTTAGACAGAGGAAAATTAATTGGTTATGTAGATACTGATATAGATAATATATCCCGATTGATAACAGGTAAAGTATTTAATATCGGTGCAGTAGAATTTTATTCTAAACATTTATATTCAGATATTGAAGTTAAATCTATTGTTTCTCCTGGTGGTTATTTAGGCAATGTTTATGGTGGTGATAATGCAGGTAATGCAGAACAAGTAATGATTGATAGAAACCAAGCAGTATATGTTACAGCAATAGTTAGAAATAACGGACAAACACACTTGTCTAATATTCCTATTTATTGTAATATTACTGGACCTGGTGCACCCGCACTTCAAAGTTTGAATGTAAGTTTGGCAGTGGGCGAACAAAAAGAAATAACATTCTGCACTGCTCCTAACTACTTCCGACCAAGTGTAGGAACAAATTATGCTCAGTATATTTCTATGGCAACAACGGTAAGTAATGTATATACTATTAGTGTTTATAACAGTAGAAATAGTTTCTTAGATGATAATACAACTAATGATTCAGTTCAGATTAGAGTTCGTTTCTTTGTTCCACAATCTACATTGGGATTACTCGTATCAGCAAAACATAGTGATGCTAATATTGTTGCAAATACTTATTCACGAGTTGACCAAGATATAGTAGCAGGAAAATTAAATTTTGATACAGTAGTAAGTGCGTTAAACTCAATGAGTTATTACCAGACAGCACCAAACGAAGGCACACACCATTTTGATGTATTAAACAGAGATGCTTGGGAGCCAAGGAACGTTAATTATTCTATGTATAGTGCTGTAATTTGGTCTGATGCACATGATGATGTTCTTTCATTTTGGGAAAAACAAAGTTTGATAAATTATGTTCACTCTGCAACACCAATATTAAAAAGAACATTAATAGTAAATAGTGAAGAAATGCTTGTTAATAATGGTCGTGATTTTGACCCATTCAATATTGAATTACAAGATAACGTAATAAATAGTCGTTACCCGCATAGTTATACTAAACCTACTATAATAATTAGAGGTGAAGAACAGAATTATAATTTGGAAATTGTAGTTGATGCTACGGGTTACCATGCAGAATATGCTACTCCTTCTCCTGATGAGCAATATTTTGAATTAGATGATATAGGTCCAAACCCATATAAGTTTTCTTTAATTGATACTTCGCTTGGTAAAAATCATATAGCATATTACTTCTATATGGGAACAAAACCAAGTTTATTAGATACTGCTATTGCAACTGTAAGTCATAAAAGTTCAGAACGAAATGCTATTTATACTGCTATAGATTGGCGACATCTAAAGAATGCTTCAGCATATATGAGGGGTATATTTAATGATGTGGCGAAAGATTTTTGGACAGTTGATACTGCTTTACTTTCTACTGATGTGGCTAACTTTAATGCAAATTCAATCGGCAAATCAGTATTATTAGATTGGCAAACATTAACTGAAACAGGTATTTCTAATTTTGAAATCCAAAGAGCAAATGTTAGCGATAACAATATAGGTATATTTAATTCTGTATTATCAAAACAGGGTGCAGGTTATTCTAAAACACTAAAAGATTACAACATTTTTGATTATGATGTAAACTATGATAATGAATATGCATATAGGTTAAAAATCAATCAATTTGATGGTAATTATACCTATTCACCTGTTAAAATAGTTAATATAGAATATGCTGATGGTATTAAGTTTGGTGAAGTAATTCCTAATCCAACCAACGAGTCATCAGCAATGGAATATTCTATTAATAAAGATGCTAATATTCGTATCAGTATTACTGACCTATCAGGTAGAGAAATTGTAGAATTATTTAATGGCTACGTTAAAACAGGCACACATAAGGTAAATATTGATGCTACAAAATTAGCATCAGGTAGTTATAATATTAATTACTTTATTGATGATAAAATATCTGCCAAAGTGACAATGTTCACAGTAGTTAAATAATGATAAACTACATAAGTGTAAAATAAAACACTTCACTTAATAAAACATCTTCCCAACTATATGGGAAGGTGTTTTATTATTATTACTATATTTTTTTAATAATAATTTCAAAAAAAAAATGTAATTTTGAATTTTTAAAAAAAATAAATTTCAAAAAAAAATGAGTTTTTCTTTTGATAATAATATAATAGAAAATAAAATTCGCAATCCTCAAGAATATAAAGAAATAATTAAAACTATTAAAAGCGATATATTAAAAATGCTCGCTTTAGCAAAATCAGGTCATCCAGGTGGAGCATTAGGTATAACAGATGTAATGGCTGTGCTATATTTTGGTGGAGTAATAAAATATAATTCTAAAGACCCCAATTGGTCACAAAGAGATAGATTTGTATTAAGTGCAGGACATTATGCCCCTGTTTTATATTCTTGTTTGGCAAGAGCAGGATATTTTTTACCTGAAGAACTATCTACATTAAGAAAACTTGGAACAAGATTACAAGGACATCCTGCAAATGTAGGAATATTACCTGGCAATGAAACTACATCAGGTTCATTAGGACAAGGTATTTCCATTGCTGTTGGTATGGCTATGAGTGATAAACTTATAGATAAAAATGATAGAAAGGTTTTTTGCTTAACAGGTGATGGCGAACTCCAAGAAGGAAGTTGTTGGGAGGCAGCAATGTCAGCAGGAATGTATAAACTAAATAATCTATGTTGGATTGTAGATAATAATGATTGTCAGATTGATGGCAGAGTAAAAGATGTTATGTCTATTTATCCGCTTGCCGAAAAATTTGTTTCATTTGGATTTAATGTTATAAAAATTGATGGACATGATATTGAAAGTATAATCGGGGCGTTTAATAGTTTTCAAAATACTAATGATAATCCTACCTGTATAATTGCAAAAACATTTATGGGAAATGGTATATCACTAATGCACGATAATCATCAATGGCATGGTAATCCTCCATCAGTTCAGCAATCAGAAATTGCATTAGGAGAATTATAGTATCTATAAAGAAAAATGTTTTTAATTGTTATGCCGAAACTTATTTAGTCATTTCAATCTTATTTATCAATTTCTGCACAGAGTTTTCACTCCAAGAAGTAAATGTCTTCGGATATATGCCAATCCATACAATAAATATAACCATAGGCACAAGTATCAACCACTCACGTTTATTTATATCTTTTAATGACTGATTATTTGGATTATCATTTGTTCCGAACATAACTCTTTGCCACATCCATAACAAGTATACCGCCGCAAATATAACACCCGTAGCACCAAGTATAGCAAAAACAGGAGTGTCATAGATAGGTGATATAAATGCTCCAATTAATGTAAGATACTCGCCAACAAAACCATTTAATAAAGGAAGTCCAACACTCGCAAACATTGCTATCGCAAAAAATACTGAATATTGTGGCATTATTCTTGCTATTCCACCATATTCACTTATTGCTCTTGTGTGTCTTCGTTCATACAAAATGCCTACACATATAAACAACATTCCTGTGGATAAACCATGATTTACCATTTGTATTATTGCACCTTGCACACCTTCTGTCGTCATAGAAAATATTCCTAACACTACAAAACCTAAATGGCTTACCGATGAATATGCCACCAATTTTTTTATATCTTTTTGGACCATTGCTACTAATGCACCATATATAATTCCTATTACTGCTAATGTTGCTATATATGGTGCAAAATCTATTGATGCCGAAGGAAATAAATCTAAATTAAATCTTATTAGTCCATATGTTCCCATCTTTAATAAAACACCTGCTAATATTACAGAACCGGGTGTTGGTGCTTCTGTGTGGGCATCAGGAAGCCAAGTATGAAGAGGAAATATCGGAACTTTAATTAAAAATGATAAAGCAAATGCAATAAATAACCAGTATTGTATATTCATTGGTATTTGGGAACTTACTTCTCTTATTAAGATAAAATTAGTTGTGAAGCCCGTTCCAAGTATATCGTTCCCAACATATAATCCTAACCAAATTATTGCAATAAGCATAAATAACGAGCCGACCATTGTAAATATAAAAAACTTTATTGAAGCGTATATTCTGTCTTTTCCGCCCCATATACCTATTATGAAATACATAGGTATTAAAATTATTTCCCAAAATATATAAAACAAAAATATATCTAACGAAACAAAAACTCCGATTAATGCAAACTCTAAAAGCATTAACATCATATAAAATCCTTTTTCACGCTTATTTATTGCACTGAAAGAATTAAGAACCACAAGAGGCATTAAAAATGTTGTCAGCATCAATAAAAGCATTGACATCCCATCTAATCCAATACGAAATCCAGCATCAATACTTTCTATCCAAGTTTGTTCGAATAGAAATTGAAAATCAGGATTAGAACTATCAAAACTATATACTAATAGTAGAGAATGAATAAATGTAACCAAAGAAAAGCCGAGTGTAGTAATTTTTATTGCTTTAGAGTTTTCTTTATTAAGCAAGAAAATTGCAAACATTCCTGCAAGAGGAATCAACATTGTTATTATAATTAGATTCATATATGTATTATACTTTTATATCTTACAAATATAATTAAAAAAAATAAAAAAAATATTATTATAAAAAAAATATAGTTATAGTTTTAAAGTTATGTTTTTTTAACAGAACCTATATTTTTTATAAAAAAAACGTATTTTTATATCTTTGAGATAATGAAAACAACTATGGAAATTAGAGTAAGATTTGCACCCTCACCAACGGGTTTTTTGCATGTCGGTGGATTAAGAACAGCACTATATAATTATCTTTTTGCAAAACACAATGGTGGAAAATGTATTCTTAGAATTGAAGATACAGATAGAACCAGATTCGTAGAAAATGCACAAGAGAATCTAATCAATGCTCTTCGTTGGGCAGGAATTGAATTTGACGAAAGTCCTGAAATTGGAGGTGATTTTGGTCCTTATATTCAATCAGAAAGATTTCATCTTTATAAAAAATATGGTATGCAGTTAATAGAAAATGGGGCTGCATATTATGCCTTTGATACTTCTGAAGAACTTGATGCAATGCGGGAAAGACAACAAAAAGCAGGTATTGCTCCCAAATATGATAGAAGTGTTATGCGGAATGAATTCACTCTTGGCAAAGAAGAAACACAAAAATTAATTAACAATGGCACTGTATATTGTATTAGATTGAAAGTATCACACACCGATGAAATTAATTTTACTGATTTGATTAGAGGACAAGTTTCTGTTATAGGCAGAGATGTTGATGACCAGATTTTATTGAAGTCCGATGGTTTTCCTACATATCATTTGGCTAATGTTATTGACGACCATCTTATGGGAATAACACATGTAATTCGCGGGGAGGAGTGGATACCATCTACACCAAAACATATTTTACTTTATAAAGCATTTGGTTGGGAATGTCCTTTGTTTGCTCATCTTCCTCTGCTTCTAAATAAAGATAAAACAAAATTAAGCAAACGTCAAGGTAGTGTTGCGGTTGAGGACTTTATAGAAAAAGGATATTTTAAAGAAGCATTTGTTAATTTTATTGCATTGCTTGGTTGGAATCCTACTTCGGATAGAGAAATATTTGATTTTCAAGAACTAATTGATACTTTTAGTTTAGAAAAAGTTAATAAAAGTGGTGCTGTATTTGATACTCAAAAGTTAGATTGGATGAACGGACAATATCTAAAAAAACTTTCAATATCTTATATGGTAAGCATTCTAAAACCCGAATTATCTAATTTTAATTATGGTGAAATGTGCGATGAATATTTAGGCAAGGTTATAGATTTATTTAAAGAGCGAATTACTTTTTTAAAACATATTTTAACTTTTGGAAATTATATGTTTGAAAAGCCGATAGAATTTGAACCCGAATATAAACAAAAACATTGGAAGGAAGAAACTGCTGGAATAATGCAACCACTGATTGACGAGTTTAGAAATATAGATAATTGGAATCATAATATGCTTCATAATGCAACAAAGCAATATGTAGATGCAAATGATTTAAAACTAAAAGATGTGATTCATCCGTTGCGTTTAATGATTACAGGCAAATCCGTTGGAGCAGGTATGTTTGAAACAATGGAAATACTCGGACAAAAAGAATGTATAGAACGATTTGATGCATTTATGAAATAAAAATTGTTTTACGGATTGTCACAACTATGATTCGCTCCAGCTGAACGCTCCAGCCGAACTCATTTATGTATCTACGATAAACAAACTATATTTTTGCTTTTTACTTTTTCAGCATAGCAGCAACAAAATCAATAAATAAAGGATGTCCTGTGACTGCACGCGATTTTAATTCAGGGTGGAATTGAACTCCTACGAACCATTTATGGGCGGGAATCTCTATTATTTCTACTAATTTTTTATTTGGCGACATACCGCTAAATAACATTCCATTATTCTTAAACAATTCTATATAATTATTATTGAACTCGTATCTATGCCGATGCCTTTCAGATATTTCCTCAGTTTTATATGCATTAAAAACATCAGAATTATTATTAAGCACACACGGATAAGCACCAAGTCGCATTGTTCCGCCTTTTTCCTTAATATTCTTTTGCGATTCCATTAAGTCAATAACAAACTCATCAACTTTATCTTCTTCTTCAAATTCGCGCGAATTAGCGTTATTTATACCACAAACATTTCTTGCAAATTCAATACAGGCACATTGCATTCCTAAACATATTCCCAAAAATGGTATATTATTTTCACGTGCATATTGCACTGCAAGTATCTTTCCTTCTATTCCTCTATTGCCGAATCCAGGTGCAACAAGTATTCCTTGTAGATGTGATAGTTTTTCATTTACATTATTTGCAATAATTTCTTCTGAATTAATTAATTCTACTTCTACCCGTGTGTTATTGATAGAACCTGAATGTATAAATGCTTCATAAATACTTTTATAACTATCCTCGTATTTAGTGTATTTTCCGATAAGTCCAACTTTTACTTTATTTATGGGCTTTTTAATCCTATTAACAAATTTCTGCCATTTTTCTATTTCCAAATCATCGATTGGAAGATTTAATTTTTGTAATACAATTTTATCAAAACCACTCTTTTTAAAAGTAAGTGGAATCTCATAAATAGTTGTTTCGGCATTAGCAACCTCTATAACAGAATCTTCATTAACATTGCAAAATAATCCAATCTTTTGCCGAATTTCTTTATTTAGTTTTTCTTCTGTTCTGCAAAGTAATATATCAGGTCTAATTCCATATTGCATCAATGTATGAACAGAATGTTGTGTTGGTTTCGTTTTCAGTTCACCCGATGCTTGCAAATATGGAATAAAAGTTAAATGTATGTTAACTACATCTTGTGAAGGTAGTTCATAATTGATTTGCCGTTGTGTTTCAAGGAATGGCATTGATTCTATATCGCCAACCGTTCCACCAGTTTCTATGATAATAAAGTCAAATTGACCATCATATATTTTCATTCTACGTTTAATTTCATTAGTTATATGTGGCACAACTTGAACGGTTTTTCCTAAATAATTACCTTTTCGTTCTTTTGAAATTACTTCCCAATATACTTGTCCTGCTGAATGTGTATTATTTTTGTGAAGCGAATACCCTAAAAATCTTTCATAATGTCCTAAATCTAAATCGGTTTCTATTCCATCATCTGTAACAAATACCTCGCCGTGCTGAAGTGGTGACATAGTTCCAGGGTCTACATTAAGATATGGGTCAAACTTTTGTATTGTTACAGAATATCCTCTACTTTGTAATAAATAAGCCAAAGATGCAGAAGATATACCTTTTCCAAGCGATGATAAAACGCCACCTGTAACAAAAATATATTTTGATTTTATATTTTGTTGTTTCATTTTATTTATTTTATAGCATTAAGAAATTAAACTTTTCAAAAATAATGTTTTTTTTTTATTTATTAGTATTTATTTGTTATATTTAGAAAATTAATGATAAGCATACATTATATTTGTATAATATAATGTTTAAAAAAAAACATTATTTTTGTATTCTAATTATATAGTTATAGTAATAATGAAAAAACAACGTTCAAATAAAAAAGCAATAATTATCACTATTGCTGCTGTGGGAGTAATAGCAATGATTATTGCTGCGATGTTTAGTAACAAATCTGATAAGCCAATAGAAGTTAGTTTCGGCAAAGTAGAAAGACGCACAATTATCCAAACCGTTTCGGCAACAGGAAAAATACAACCTGAAACAAAAGTTAAAATTTCACCTGAAGTATCAGGCGAAATAGTCCAACTTAATGTAAAAGAAGGTGATGCCGTAGGTAAAGGACATCTGCTTGCAAAAATTAACCCCGCAATTATAGAAACACAATTAGAACAATATAGAGCAATGCGAAATGCCGCTAAGGAAAGTGTTGTTTCTATAAAAGTTCAACTTGATAATTCAGAAATTGAACTAAATAGAGCAAAAGAACTTTATAGCAAAAATGTAATTTCAAAACAAGAATTAGATAAAGCACAATCAAATTATGATGTTACTAATGCCAATTATAATGGTCAACTTGCCCAATTAGAAAATGCAATCGCAACTCTAAAACAAATAGAAACAGAAGCAAGAAAAACAACAATCTTTGCACCAATAGATGGGATTGTTACTTCTTTACTGGTAGAGAAAGGTGAACGGGTGGTAGGAACTAATATGATGAGTGGCACGGAAATGATGACTGTATCTGATTTAGGGGTTATGAACGCTGAAGTAGATGTTGATGAAAATGATATAGTATTAGTTAAAATTGGTGATACAGCAAATATTGAAATAGATGCTGTTCCTAATAAAGTTTTTAAAGGTATTGTTATTGAAGTCGGACACTCTGCTGCTAATAATACTGGAATGAGTGCTACAAATCAAACTACTACTTTTGGTGTTAAAATTAGATTAATTGATGCAACATTTGATTTGCGACCTGGTATGAGTTGTAATGTTGAAATAGAAACTAAAATATGCAATAATGTTCTCGCTGTTCCGTTGCAATCGGTTACTACACGTGAGGTAGAACTAAAATCTGATATTATTGCAACTGACGATGAAAATGAAAAATTAGAAAATACACATAAAGAAAAACCTTCTTTTGGAAATAAAACTCCAAAGACAATTATTTTTGTTAAAGACGGAGACAAAGCAAAACAAAAAGAAATCGAAATAGGTATAAGTAATATCGGTTATATAGAAATAATCTCGGGATTAGAAGAAGGTGAAGTAGTTGTTACAGGTAGTTATCAAGCAGTTAGTAAGTTATTATCTGATGGTTCTAAAATAAAAGAAGAAGTAATTGTGGCTAAAAAATAATTTTATATAGCACAACTCTATTATTTAAAATAAAATATTTCGTATTTTTGCATTCTGTAAAAATATTTTAGAAAAAAAGTAATATAATTAAGTAAATATATCTATGGCTTCAAATGATTTAATTAAAATGGATGGGATTATAGAAGAAGTGTTGCCAAGCACTCAATTTATAGTTCGTTTCGAAAACGGACATAAAGTCCATGCTCACATTTCAGGGAAAATGCGTCAAAACTACATCAAAATACTGCAAGGAGATAAAGTTGCAGTAGAAATCTCTCCCTATGATTTAAGTAAAGGTAGAATTTTTTATAGATACAAATAAAAAATAGCCAAAACTATGAACCAAAACGCACTATTCAGTAATAAGAATAAACTTATACTTGGCGATTGCCTCGAGGTAATGAAAAAAATGCAAGCCGAATCAGTGGATTTGGTCTATTTAGACCCGCCGTTCTTCAGTAAT
>Ga0082212_10011747_pt1 | contig 11078 bp, 7 predicted proteins | sample TergutNt197P3_FD_71548 | JGI IMG/M metagenome (GOLD analysis project Ga0082212, IMG submission 71548) | Neocapritermes taracua P3 segment gut microbial communities from Petit-Saut dam, French Guiana - Nt197 P3 | ecosystem: Host-associated > Arthropoda: Insects > Digestive system > Gut ... | reverse complement strand
TTGAGGCTATTGGCAACGCCGAACAACGCTTTTGGCATGCGGCAGCAAACAGATTTTATTATGCCTGTTTCTATGCAGTCAGTGCATTGAAATTCTTCCCATAATTGAACCTGCCAAAAAGTTTATTGCTACTGTCGAAAACCTGATAATATCCTGAAAAAAACCTGTCACCCGTCCTGACGTCCTGTTGCGGTTAAAGCCCTCAATGACAGTTCAGTATCTAATTCGGCGGTTGCGAGTATAAGCATTTGCAATGCGAAAAATACCGTAACCGCCTATTCAGGTACTTTGTCATGCGGATTTAAAATCCTTATATTCAACACATTTGGATTGCAAATCGAAATGTGTTGATAGATATTCAATTACCCGGTTATTCGGAAAGGATGTGGCGAAAAGTTGCACCCTTTCTCTAATATCTGCGTAATACTTTATTATTTATCTCATTTTTCAATTTCCGAAAAAATTGCTTTACTTTGCAGCAATTTTTAATGAATATAATAAGTGCAGACTTTTAATTTATGAAAAAAGAACGAATCCGGTTGGCATTAGCGCATCAGGTCACGGATATTGTGCCTTACAATATCGAATTGACAGGTGGCGCCATGAAAAATTTCACAAAAAAATTCGACGTTAGGGAAGCGGATTTTTTCAGGTTTGCAGGCAATCATATTGAAAAGATTAGCTATAGCGACGGCGGGTATGTCAAACCGGGCTTCTTCAAGGATGAATATGGCGTTGTATGGAACAGAAGCGGTGGAGACGATATTGGCGTTGTTGATCATTACCTGTTAAAAGAGGCTAATTTTGAAGGCTTTACTTTTCCGGTCACAGACAAGGCTGTCATACGGCAGCGTACGGAACGAATATTGAATAACGGAAACGATTCCTTTAAACTGGCAAAAATCGGGATGACGCTTTTTGAACGGGCATGGAGTCTGCGCGGCATGGAAAATCTGTTGATGGATTTTTATATCAACGAAGATTTTGTGGAAGAACTTTTTTCAAAGATAACCGGTTATCATCTGACAATCATTGCCCAAGCTTTAGAATATCCTGTAGACGGTTTTTATTTTGGCGATGACTATGGTCAGCAAAACGGCCTTATCATGGGTCCCGACTTGTGGCGCAAGTTTATAAAACCACATTTGACACGACTGTTTTCGCCTATTAAGGAAAAAGGATTGCCCGTATTTTTACATTCCTGCGGAGACATATCGGCGATTTTGGATGATTTGATCGAAATAGGCCTTGACTGTTATCAGACCGTACAACCGGAAATTTATGATTTGAATTGTCTGAAAGAAAAATACGGTGACAGGTTGACTTTTTACGGCGCTGTGAGTACCCAGCAGTTTTTGCCGTTTGCCACGCCCGATGAGGTTAGGGAAACGGTTGGCAAAACAATCGGTTTGTTGGGAAAAAACGGCGGATATATCTGCGCTCCGACGCATCAGGTACCCGGAGATGTGCCTCCGGAAAATATCATGGCTATGATTGAGACCCTGAAATCAAAATAAATATTATTCAATAATACCCTGAAATATGAAAACTATCAAGCAATTCCTGTTCTTATTAAGCATTTTGTTCGCAACGCAGGCATATGCGGCAAATGGAGAAACAGTGTCGATATCCTCCCCCGACGGACGGATAGAAGTGAAAATCATTCATGCCGGGAGAATCTATTTCTCCGTGCAGTTCGACGGCAGCTACCTGATCAACCAGTCGCCCATATCAATGACCCTGTCGAATGGACTGGTTCTGGGAACAGCCCAACCCGCATCGTCCCGTACCGGACAGGTGAACAGCGAAATTAAAACCCTCTGGGGTAGCCGGAATGTGATCAGGGACGAATACAACGAATTGTCGTTCGACTTTAAGGAAAACTACAGCCTGCTGTTCCGCGTTTACAATACCGGCGTAGCCTATCGCTGGGTTACCCGTATGAAAGGCGAAATAACCGTGATGGACGAGCAGGTCGAACTGCACCTGAACAGTGAAATAAAAGGGTGGTTCAACGAATCGGGAACCTACGAAACAGTCTGGAAATATAATGCCATACCCGAAAAGTACAGGGAGCAAAATATTTTCCTGCCTTTGCTGCTGACCACCGGAACCGACGCCAAGATAGGCATTACCGAATCGGATGTGTACGACTATCCCGGACTTTTCCTGCGTAAGAGCAACGACGTTGAAAACCATTTAGTAAGTTCTTTCGAGCGTTATCCGACCCGGGAGGTGCAGGGAGGATTCAACAACTATATTATGGCCGTTACGGAACGTGCCGGTTATATTGCAAAAGTGAACGGCGCCCGCGAGTTTCCGTGGAGGCTGTTCGTTGTTTCCGACAGGGACGTCGCCTTTGCCGATTGCGATCTGGTTTACCAGCTTGCCCGTCCGCAGGCGGATATGGACTTTTCATGGGTAAAACCCGGAAAAGTAGTTTGGGAATGGTGGGGCGACTATGTGATTGAGGGCGTTGACTTTGTTACCGGCGTCAACACGCCGACCTACCTGAGCCAGATTGATTTTGCCTCTGCACATAAGGCGCCTTACATCATTGTGGACTGGAAATGGACCGACCGCGACAACCTGCTCGTAGTAAGCCCCGACATTGACATTCGTAAAATCATCGATTACGGCAAGCAGAAAGGGGTAGGCGTCATCCTCTGGTGTCCGTCGTTCACCCTGTACCGCCAGATGAACGAGGTGTTGCCCGAATTTGGCAGATGGGGCGTTGCAGGCATTAAGGCTGACTTTTTTGACAGGGATGACCAAAAATCGAACCAGATGTATGAAGCCATTGCCTGCGAAGCGGCCAAACATAAACTGTTAGTCGATTTTCACGGATGCGCCAAGCCCACGGGACTGCAGCGAAAGTACCCCAATATCGTCAATTTCGAGGCTGTTTTCGGCAACGAGGTGAATAAGTTCAGCGCTGTTCATGCCACGGCTTCGCATACGGCCATGATTCCGTTCATACGCGGACTTGCCGGACCGTTCGATTTTACGCCCGGAGGCTTCCGCAACCTGCACAGCGACGAGATGGTAACGAAAAACACATTGCCCTACGTCATCGGGACGCGCTGCCACGAAATGGCCTATTACGTGATTTATAACGAGCCGTTGAAAATGCTTTCGGACGCCACGACCACGTATGCGAAAGAAATGGAATGTTTCAGCATGATCAACGGGATACCTACCGTTTGGGACGACACAAAAGTGCTGGACGGCGCCATTGGCGAATATATCGTTTCGGCGCGGTGCAGCGGCGATACATGGTATGTGGGGGGCATCACCAGCGAATCGGCGCGCAACTATACGCTCGACTGCAACTTTTTGTCAGGCGGACAGTACGAAGCCACAATTTTCACCGACGGAGCCAATGCCCACCGCGTTGCAACCGACTACAGGGTCGTGAAGCAAACGGTTACTTCCTCATCGCGCCTTGATTTGAAGATGACAGGCGAAGGAGGTTTTGTTGTCAGGTTGCAACTACTGAACTGACGGCGTCGTTCCTTCACTGTCATACCGTAAGGTTTGGATTCGTTTTGCAAACTTATATAATTCGGAAAAAGTTGTATCTTTGCCAAAAATTGTCAGAACAACAAAACATAGAAAATAAATCCTCAATGCACAATTTCGACGAATATATCCGTCAAACCGAGCCAGACAAAAAAGAAAAAGGGCTTATTTGGCAAACGGCTATTGGCTTACAGCAAGTTGATGGTTTGAAACCGTCAGAATATCTTATTCAAACCGCCATACAAAATATTGAGGGAGATATTACTTTTGAAGATGTTAAAAATCTGATTGACAATTATTATAAAACCCAAGTTGCACGACAAGACAGCAATCAAGACGACCGAACGGAAGAGGCTGACAAAGTATCGGCACGCATTGCCGAAATATTGTCGGAAAAAACTTTTTCATTTTCACCGACTGAATATCTAAATATTCACCGCCGATTATTCGTTGGAATTTACAAATTTGCAGGAAAAATTCGCGATTATAATATCACAAAAGCCGAGTGGGTACTTGATGGCGATACCGTGCTTTATGCAGGAGCCGACAATCTTCGGGCTACTTTGGAATTTGATTTTGAGCAAGAAAAAAAGTTTGATTTCAAAGGTTTAAATCCGCAGCAAGTTATTGAACACATTGCGCATTTCATCTCTTTTTTGTGGCAAATTCATATTTTTGGCGAAGGAAACACACGCACAACGGCTGTGTTTTTGATAAAATACCTGCGAAAACTGGGCTTTAAGAACATTAACAACGATTTATTTGCACAACATTCGTGGTATTTTCGCAATGCACTTGTGCGAGCAAATTATGCCGACATTTCGAGAAACATTGTCAAAACAGAAATATACCTCACTCGTTTTCTCTCAAACCTTGTGATTGGCGAAAATAATATACTAAAAAACAGAGAGTTGTATATTAATTTTACAGCAAATGTCGCTGTCGATGATATTGTAACCTCAAAAAATGATACTGTAAAAATAGAAAATGATACTGTAAATGATACTGTATTCAATTTAATAAAAGAAAATCCATCTATTACAGCAGAAGAAATAAGAATAGAACTGAATATTGGTATTGCTACCGCAAAGCGAAAAATAAAAATGCTGAAAGAAAAAGGGATTATCACTCGGCTTGGCTCCGATAAAACAGGAAGTTGGAAAATCAATTAAGAAATCATTGTAAAAAAAACGTACTTTTGCGATTGAAATAATTCTAAAAAAAAATGAAAAGAAGAGATTTTTTAACAACAGCGGCAAGTTCCTCGCTAATGCTGGGAGGGGCATCGCTATTAAACAGTTGTGCGACGGGCACGAAAACGGATAAGTTCAGGTTGCTGACCAACGAAGAACTACACCTTCCTCCTTCTTTGGATAGAGCGCCGGACGGGAAGGCATTACGGTTTGGGTTGATCGGATGCGGCGGCAGAGGCACCGGGGCGGCGATGAATTTATTGGATGCCGGTAATGATTTATCTATTGTTGCCATTGCCGATGCTTTACCCGACAGGCTGGCTGCATGTCGAAAAACACTGAATGAACAGGGCGGGCAGAGCATTTCGGAAAAGAATGTTTTTCTGGGCTTTGATGCATACCGGAAAGTGATAGACAGTGATATTGACGCCGTGATCATCGCCATACCTTCACGTTTTCATCCCGGAATGTTCGAATCTGCTATTCAGGCTGGCAAGCATGTGTTTATCGAAAAACCATGCGCGGTTGATCCGCCAGGCGTACGCAAATTTATGCTGACGGCCAAACAGGCTGACCAGAAAAGGCTTTCCGTCGTATGCGGAACGCAGCGCCGGCATGGCAAGGAATATATTGAAACTTACCGGCAGGTGGCATCTGGATTGATTGGCGAAATCGTCGGCGGAAGTTGCTACTGGGCAACGGGAAGGACGTGGTATACCAACCGTCGTCCGGACTGGACCGATACCGAATATGTGTTGCGTAACTGGTTGAATTTTCCGTTTATGGGAGGTGATGTGATTGTAGACCATCACATACACAATCTGGATGTGGTATCCTGGTTTATGGGTAACAAAGCGCCTGTCGCAGCCATGGGTTATGGCGCCAAGATCCGTCCCTCGCTGGGGTGCAAGTATGATTTCTATGCGGTGGATTACGAATTTGACAATGGCGCACATATTGGCAGCTATACCCGTCATATCGACCAGTGTACCGATAGAATCGGCGAATTCCTGATGGGTGTCAAAGGAAAAACAAACTGCGTTGATACCATCTGGGATCTTGACGGGAACATCATTTGGAAATATCCGTACAGAAAAAATGAAAAGGGCGAAAACATGCCCGAAATGGATCATTATGTGCGGGAACATATCGACTGGGTGACTTCAATCCGCACCGGTCAGCCATTGAATGACGCCCACGACATGGCACGTTCAACCCTGATTGCCATAATGGGACGGGATTCGGCATTCACGGGTAAGACCGTTACCTGGGACGAGATCATGGCGAGTACGCAGGAACTGGGGCCGGAAGTCACATCAATGGGTGAGCTGGATATCCCGACAGAACATCCGCTTCCGGGAGCTGAAAGTATATTTGGCTGATTAATATAAAATATTGAATGACATGAAAAGACGGGAATTTATTCAAGGCGCCACCTCGTTGGCGGCGTTAAGTGTAATGGGTAGTTTAAACTATTCCTGCGACCATGAGGCGGGACTGTCACGTAAGTTAGGGAAAACAGGTTTCAAAGTTTTTCCTGTGGGATATGGCGGTATTGTCTCCATGAGTGACGGGCAGGAGGCTTCCGACCGGTATGTATCGTGGGCAATCGACCGGGGAATTAACTATTTTGATGTTGCGCCCAGCTACGGAGATGCGGAGGAGAAGTTAGGCAACTCCCTGAAAGCGTATCGAAAGAATATCTATCTTGCCTGTAAGACTGTCAACCGTTTATGCAAAGAGGCAGAGCCGGAATTTGAGAAGTCCTTCAAACAGTTGCATACCGATTATTTCGATGTATATCAGTTGCATAGCTTATCCACGCAGGAAGATGTCGATCAGGCCTTCGGGCCGGGTGGAACGATGGAAATGATGGTGAAAGCCAGGCAGGAAGGACGCGTCCGCAAACTCGGGATTACAGCCCATTCGGAAGAGATAGCGCTCAAGGCAATGGCGATGTACGACTTCGATACGGTTTTATTTCCTGTAAACTGGATGATGAACATGCTGAACGGGATGGGAACGTCGTTATGCCGTGATGCAAGGAAGCGCGGGATGGGCCTCCTCGCAATGAAATCGCAGATTCACCGTCGATGGTTTGACCGGTCGGAGGACAGGGGTGATTACCGCAAGTCGTGGTGCAAGCCGATACATACCGACCGGAAAGAGTTGGGTATTGCCGCCATCAGGTACACATTCCGGCTGGGAGCCGATATCATTCTTCCGCCCGGCAACTTTAAGAGTTTCTCCTTTGCAGTCGATCATATCGAAGAAATACTGAATCAACCGGTAAGTAGTGACGAAACGGCATTGCTGGAGAATGAATTTTCTTTGGTGAAAGACTATCCGTTTTTTTAGAAATCCAATGATTTGTTATACCTTTGCGTCCAATATCTTTATTTTATATTGAAAGCAAAAGAATAACACCTTATTCATTATAAGCATGAAACGATTTATTTTTACGACATTAATGCTTTGGGGAGGATGGATCATGTCCGGACAGCTGCTCCCTGAACTGAATTATCCGGAACTTCAATATCAGGCTAACAGATGGCCGGCCAAATGGGTTACCTGCCCCGATATTGCCGAAGCCGACTATGCGATTGTCATGTTCAGGCGCACATTTACGCTGACAGAGAAGCCCGAACAGTTTATTGTCCATGTCTCGGCAGATAACCGCTACAAACTGTATGTGAATGAAAAGCTGGCTGCTATCGGCCCGCAGGGATCCGACTGGCGTCACTGGCGGTACGAAACCGTTGATATCGCTCCCTATTTGATGCAGGGCGACAATGTCATTGCTGCAGAAGTGGCAAACTGGGGACCCGATCGTTTTTTCGGTATCATGTCTATCCGCACGGCTTTTATGATGCAGGGCGCTACACAAAAGGAATCCGCTGTCAATACGATTGCAGGCAGTGAATGGAAAGCGATGAAGAACGATGCCTACAAACCGATCGCCGTGAACTGGATTTATGCACAGGACATCGTAGGAGGATTTTACGCGACCAACCCCGGCGACAGCATAACCGTTGCCTGCTATCCCAAAAACTGGACTTCCGCATCTTTTGACGATTCGGCATGGAAACAGGCCAAGTGGATATGGAACATCTCCAACGAGCAGGAAGGCGGTTTCTTCTGGCTGATGAAACCGCGCACCACCCCGCAGGTGGTTCAAATCCGGCAGCCATTCAAAAAAATAGCGCAAAGTGAAGGCATTGGCGCGCCTTCGGGTTTCGTAAAGGGCGAAAGCCAGCTTGTCATACCGGCACAATCCAAAGTCTCTCTCCTATTTGATTTTGAAACGGTAACGCTGGGATTCCCCGAACTTGTGCTGTCAGGCGGCAAAAACAGTAAAGTTACCATCCGGTATGCGGAAAATCTTTTTAACGACGATCGTACAAGGGATGACCGGAATGTAATTGAAGGAAAACAGTTTATCGGGATACGGGACGTCGTCCTTCCCGATGGACGGGAGAAATTCAGGTTTTCACCCACCTGGTACCGGGCTTTCCGTTTTGTGAAAATCGATGTGGAAACAGCCGGCGAACCGTTGACGCTGCATGATTATTACCACATGGCTACCATGTCGCCGTTGAAACGGCGTGCCGTATTTGACTGTAATGATCCGGTTTACAGGAAGATCGACGAAATTTGCTGGCGTACGGCAGCCATCTGCACACAGGATAACCTGATGAGCGATGCCTACTATGAACAAATGATGTATGTGGGCGATTCGTGGGTTCATGCGCTGATCAACCTGTACATGACCGGCGACGACATCTGGATGCGCAATGCCATCGAGCAGTTCGATTATTCGCGCATGCCCGACGGCAACATCACCAGTTGCTATCCCCTGAAATCGACTTTTGTCCATCCTACCTACTCGCTGGCATGGATCGACATGCTCTACGATTACATGATGCACTGCAATGACAGGGATTTCCTGCGAAAATACACGCAAAGCATCCGCTCTACACTCGCATGGTTCGATAACAATCTATTAGACAATGGCCTGATAGGGAAGCCTGTCGGGAGTTATTTTATTGACTGGTATGTTGAACCGCCCGGCTCCGGCGAACCTCCGGGGTCGGGAAATGGTAATTCGGCGGTTGTCACCCTGTATTATGCCGCCACCCTGCTACATGCCGCCGCATTATTCGAATATTTGGACTTGTCTGGCGAAGCAACCGTTTTCAGGCTCAAAGCCGAAAAGGTGAAAGCCAGTGTGATCGCCGCCTGCTGGGACGAGGAAAAAGGTATGTTTGCAGAAAGACCCGACAAAAAGTTTTATGATGAACGAACCAACATTATGGCTATTGTTGCGCAAGTATTTGATGAAACAAAGCAAAAAGCATTGTTCAACCGCTGTTTGGACGATACAACAATCAGTAAGCCAAGTTATTATTTCATTGCCAATCATTTCAACGAAATGCGGCGTCTGGGCGAGGGAGCGCAGATAGACAAAACGTTGAAGATATGGAAAGATTTGCTTCCCTTGCATATGACCACAACGCCAGAGCGTACCGGTTCGCGCCAACGCTCGGAAGCGCATCCCTGGAGCGCATCACCCTGTATTGCATTTATCAAGGTGGTAGCCGGTATTGCGCCTGCCGAGCCGGGTTATAAGTCCGTGAGCATTGAACCGGCATTCGGGTTGTTGAATCATGTCAGGGCATCCTATCCGCATTATCTGGGCGATATAACAGTGGACTTGAAAAAATCGGGCGCCGGCGGAATCGATGGAAGTATTGAACTGCCTAAAGGCTTGAACGGCATTTTCAGGTTCAACGGTAAAATAATCGGGCTGAAAGAAGGTATTCAAACGATCAAATTATGATATTTGTTACTCTTGAAATTTCAAATTGTTAAAAAATTATTGATACAAAATCGATTTTAAAAAAATGAAAAAAAGAATTCTGTTTATTTATAAAAATGTTCAAAAAAAGAATATTTTGACATTGATTGTAGTATTATTATTAATTTTCCGGGCTATGAGTTGTAAAAATCAAATACCTGCAATATACGACAATGGCAAAGAACAAAACGGCGACCAAGAAATTGTAGAAGAACCTACCAATTTAGATGGCACTGTATGGAAATTGTACGGTTATTTCCATGAAGACAATCTTACAAAGGAAATGACATTTACAAACCTTCAACCGGTTGATTGCGAAGACTGCTATACGCTGTGGTTTGATACGGATTATACATGTACTGCAATAAGCGTTGACCAAAGGATAAGGCTTGATTTTAGAAATTTGCAGCCTGACCTTATGATTGAAGAAATACTTTATTGTGCGCGTTATGATAAAGACGGAGAATATTATTGTGATGTTACTGATTTTCGTAATACATTCGTAAGAACCGGCGCCTATTCCGTAACGGAGGATGAATTGATGCTTTTCACTATTTATACGGATGAACGAGGTAATAATGCAAAATCTTCCTATCTCCATTTTAAACGTATCGACAGAGACCCTCCAACGACTCTGAGAGGTATCGAATGGAAACTTTCAGGCATGGTCGATACCCAAACAAATGAGTTGGTAGAGTTGGAGCCGGCAAATTGCCAAAATTGTTATACAGTCACTTTTTGGGGAGATTCCGTCTTTTCTTATAAAAGCATTGCAGCAGGCGACAGTAAAAACCTGTCAAATTTAGAGTTGCTGCTTGACCCGTGCCATCCGTTTGGTTATGGTGACGATCGAGAACCGCTTTATGCAGAATTATGGTGTGGAGGCGTTTTAAGCTCTGATTTGGATGGTGAATGTGTCTCCTATGAAGACAGCTATCTCTTTCGTTACGGGATAGCTAATACAAAATCATATGAACTTACTGAAAATGAATTAAAACTTTTCTTTGATTATCAAGACATAAATTATTATTTACTTTTTAAACTATTATACAAATGAAACGAATATTCAAAATAGTAGCATGTTGGATAATTGCATCAAATTTACATGCTCAAATTTCAACAGTCTCGGCAGTCTGATTTTGAATCAAAAAGCAAAGAGCGGTATTATTCAGTTCAATGTGTCGGTTGTCTCGTCAGGGCAACCTTTTTTTTGTGATATAATTAGTTAGGTGATTTTTGTGATATATTTAGATTATTCAGCAACTACTATGACTAGTGATGAAGTATTGGAAAGTTTTGTTAATGCAAGTAGAGATTATATAGGTAATCCAAACTCTCTTCATAAGATAGGAGTAGAAGCAAAAAAATTAATTGATAGCGCTACAGAACAAATAGCGGATATCTTAGGTGTAACTGCATCTGAAATAATATATACTTCAGGAGCATCTGAATCAAATAATATGGCAGTAAAAGGAATATGTTTGAAATATCAAAATAGAGGTAAG
>Ga0082212_10011746_pt1 | contig 11078 bp, 13 predicted proteins | sample TergutNt197P3_FD_71548 | JGI IMG/M metagenome (GOLD analysis project Ga0082212, IMG submission 71548) | Neocapritermes taracua P3 segment gut microbial communities from Petit-Saut dam, French Guiana - Nt197 P3 | ecosystem: Host-associated > Arthropoda: Insects > Digestive system > Gut ... | reverse complement strand
TAATTTTACCTTACGGCCCTGGCCTGAGCTTCGGTTGCTTTCCGCCAGAATTGGCTGCGGCCAAAAGGACCGATAGTCCCCCTCATTTCCAGGGTGTCTACCTTGTACTTATTACCGTCAGCGGCATGGAAAGTAATCTTGCATCCGTACATTTTACCATCACTTGGATCAATGACGTTACCATTTTTCCATTGCCCGGGCTTACCGTCCGGAACAAGGCCGAAAATCCAGATGGATCCGATAATGGGCATTTCCGATACCTTTCCGGCTGCAGGATATCCCTTGTAAGAGTCGTTGCATTCAGTTGCTTTGTCAGCCGGAGTCGCATCGGCGGCGGAAAGAATCCTTCCGTAGAGTACGCCGTTCTGCACATAGATTTGCCAGCCTGCTGTTACCTGGCCGGTTTTTTCGTCTACACTGAGCCAAAAACCTTCTGCCGGATCTGCGGCAAAACAAACAACGCTAACCAAAAAGAAAATCAATACAAAAAATACTTTTACAGATTTAGTCTTCATCACATTACTCCTCTATGTATTAATCATGTATCTTAGGAATAACCCCCGTCAAGAGGGCTGTTACCTTTTCTGCGTTTTCTGCAAAAACCTTTGCTATTGCTTCCCAGCTTACGGGCTCTTCATCAGTCCGCCAGCAGTCATAATCTGTGCTCATTGCCACTGCCGCATAGGGGATGCCAGCCTCGTTTGCTAGGATGGTTTCGGTGGCTATGGACATATTGATGATATCAGCGCCCCAGGATCGGAACATGTGCGATTCAGCACGGGTCGAAAAACGCGGCCCTTCTATTGTAATCACTGTCCCCTTTGGGTGAAATGAATAATTCATTCTGCGGCATTCTTCGATCAATACCGTTCTTATGTGCTGGTCGTAGGGATCTGCCATGGCACAATGGACAGGTTTATGGGGTTCAAAAGATTCATGGAATGACATTTTTCGCTGTTTTGTAAAATCAATAAATTGATCGACGATTACCAAATCTCCCCTTTTTATTTCTTCCCTAAGGGAACCGACCGCGGTAGTAGCAAGTATGTGAGTGCATCCTTCGGCCTTTAAAGCGGAAATATTTGCCCGGAAGTTCACCTGGGTCGGCGGTATGGTATGCTCCCGGCCATGACGGGCAAGCAATATCACCTCAACACCGCCAATGTTTCCTTTTTTAAGAGAAGATGAAGGCGCGCCAAAAAGTGTATCAGTCAAAATTTCACGGGGATTAGAAAGAATATCGGGGTTATCCAGTCCGCTTCCGCCGATTATTCCAATGATTGCCATATTAATCCAATTTTATCTCCTGGATTTGCCATCCATGTCAAATCCAGGAGTACTTTGTTCGGCCTTCCATGGCCTAACAATCATACTCCGGAAAAAAACCGCGAATGCCTTTTTCTGACGCTTCACAGACTCCCCGCTCTGTTATAAGACCGGTGATATACCGCGCCGGTGTAACATCAAAACCCCAGTTTCGGGCTGTTGTTTTTTCCGGACAGATTCGCACGGTATCTATTAAACCACTTTCCGTTCTTCCGGTTACATATCTTACTTCAGACGGGTCGCGTTCTTCAATGGGAATTTCCTTTAGCCCATCGATCATTGTAAAATCGAAAGTAGAAGAAGGAAGGGCTACATAGAACGGTACATTGTTTTCCTTTGCCGCAAGAGCCTTAAGATAGGTACCGATTTTATTTGCCGCATCTCCCTGCCGCGTTACCCGATCCGCACCGGTGATCACCATATCCACAAGGCCGTGCTGCATCAGGTGTCCCCCGGCATTATCGCAGATAAGATCATGGCTTACTCCATGCTGACCCAGCTCCCAGGCAGTCAGGCCCGCTCCCTGATTTCGCGGCCGGGTCTCATCTACCCAGACATGGACGGGAATATTATTATCAAAGGCTGCATATACCGGCGAAAGGGCCGAACCGTAATCAACAAACGCCAGCCATCCGGCATTGCAATGGGTCAGAATGTTTACAGCGCCGCGATCTTTTTTTTGGGAGATTTTCCTGATAATGTCCAGGCCGTGAACCCCAATCATTCTGCAAAACTCCGCATCTTCATCGGCAATTGCCTGAGCTTCTGTTTTTGCAGCTTCTCTTTTCTCTGCCAAACAACTCAGCTTTTGCTGAGTTTCTGAATGCCCGGTCAGAACCTTAACCATTCTATCGGCAGCCCATGCCAGATTACTCGCAGTAGGCCTGGTGTTTTTCAGCATCACCGCTGCCGCAGCAATATCATCATTAAAAGAAGTTTCTGCGACATTGAGGGCGGCAAGGTACATGCCAAAAGCCGCTGTTGCGCCAATAAGGCCTGCGCCCCGGACATACATATCTTTTATTGCCCTGCAGGCATCTTCGGTGCTGTGCAGATCAAGAATTTCCAGGGTAAAGGGAAGCGTTTGTTGATTGATTATTTGAACAACCCGATGATCCGTTTCCTTTAGCCAGATTGTCCTGTAATGACGGCCTTCAATATTCATTGCTTTTTATTCCCGGGCAATCGTGCAATTACTTTTTCCAATTCCTGCTGCAAAGAAACCGGCAGCGAAATTGTCTTTATCCGCGACTTTTCACCAGATTGCAGTGTAATTTCTCTTTTGGCACAACCTAACAGTTTTGCCAAAAAAGTAACAAGCTCAGCGTTAGCCTTGCCGTCTTCCGGAGCGGCAGCAATGCGTATACGCAGTCTGTCGTCTTTTATGCCGGCAAATTCTGTTTTGGATGATCCGGGAACTGCTTTGATATTCAATAGTAATTTGTCGTCTTTAATATGATACCACATTCCCGTTAACTTTTCTTTTTTTTCTGATGTTGGGCAGCCAAAAGAGGGGGCCAAGATTCCAGGTAAAGGAATATAATGTATTTGGAACCGGTTGTAAGGCAAGATTCGCCAGAGCTGCCGCCCGCGGCATTGCAAGGGGATCCATTTTAACTTTGGGGATTGTATCGTCAGGCAGCAGGATTGCAGGGGCCAGAATGGGTTTTTCCCACTGCTGTAAAACAGCGTCCGGAAGAAAAGCCGGCGGAGGTATATCCAGCGTTATGCCGAAAAACCGTATTGTTTGTATATCAGTATTCCAGGCGCTGCATTCAGAATATCCTGTACAAACAATTTTTTTATCCCCTAATTTTTTTCTTAGTTCTGCCGCAGCGTTTTTTAATTCAGCTGAATCCAAAGGCCGTTTAAGAAGAGCCAAGGGAGCGGCAGCGGGAAAAGCAAAAGCGCCGTCAAAACCTTCAGCAAAAAGAGCGCGCCGGTATGTTTCCAAAGCCGGAATAAAATCGCGATGGGGAACAAGAACGGCGAATAACAGTTTTTGCGAGCTTTCCATATTTTCATTTTAATGATATACTTAATTCAAATGAAATATAAGACAAAAAAACTTACCGATCAATTTGTTTCCATTCTTTCAAAATTGCCCGAAGTGGAATGTATATCCCTTAACGAGGCAGCCGATACGGATACCCTGGATCCCTACTTTGCATTAATTCTTGATGTGTACTACAGCGGAAAAATTCCCGGACCGGAAGAACGAAAAACAATGTACGGCAAAGATGCGTCGGTTTTTGAAAGCACCGGAGGCGGCGCCAAGGATCGTTTTCTAGTGGGGGACATGCCGGTTAGGTTTGAATTTAAAAACACAAAAAAAATAGAAGAACTAGCTGCTATAGTTGAATCTCCGCAGGAAGATTTTTGGCTTTTAAAAGATTCCGGCACGTATGGCTATTACCGGCTTGCGCACGGACAAATCCTTTTTTCCAGAACTAACTGGATCGATACAATCAGAAAAAAATTGCTTGGCCAGAACGATGAATTCTGGCTTCTTATGAGGGACGCAGTTCAATCCAAAATGGATCATTCATTAAGTGATCTTGGTGCAGCGATGATCAACAACGATGAATTCTATTATTTAATATCTTCGGCCCTGTTTATTAAAAATGCCTGCCTTGCCGTATTTTCCATCAATCATCGTTTTGAACCGTCTCACCGGGCCTACTATAAACAGGTGCTGGAACTGCCAAAATTGCCCGATTCATTCCCTGCCATGCTGGAAACATTTTTGCGCGAAAACGAAGAACTAACCATGGAACGGAAATATAACATAGCCCAGCTTTTAGCCCGGAACATTATTGCATATTGAACTTGTTCTAAAAAACTGAAGTTTTGGAACAGCCTCAATTAATTAAATTTTACCTGAAAGCGTTCCCGCTTGTTTTTATTTTCTTCGTAGAATTGAATTCCCGCATTATACTGACGTTCCGAATCCAGTGTGGAAGGCGGCCCATGGCCCGGAAGGACAACATAATTACCCGGCAGGGAAAGAACCTTGCTTCGCAGTCCTTCCATTTGTTTTGTTTTTCCGTATGAAGAAATAGTCGTTCCCAATAAACCGGCGGTGATCGTATCTCCGGTAAAAAGTGTTTTATTAATCCTGAAAATGGCAGAATCCGAAGAATGTCCCGGAATGGTTATTACATATACGGTAATTTCGCCCAGTTTAAGCACATCCCCGTCTCGGACAACCGTGGTTTTATGACCCTGAATAACCGGGTTTACCGCAAATATTTCCGCATCGTAGATTCGCTTTAACGTACGCAGGCCATGAACATGATTTACATGGTCGTGGGTAATCAGAATTCCCCTTACCTTGTATTCATTGGTTTCCAGAAAGTTAAGCATTAAAATTTCCATGCTGCCGGGATCGACAATTACAGCGTCCCGGGGAGAATCCGCATTTTCTATGTCGGTTCCCAGAGCATAACAGTTGCTGAAACCATACGAGCAATACTGCATAAACGCTTTCATGCACACGCCCTCACATTTCTTCCTGCGTAAACACGGCCTCCGCCGTATTGGATGATTTAAACGAAACAATTTCCTGATGAGCGTTAATAAAAAAAACTTTTTTGATATTACAGTCAATAAAATCGCAGTTATTAATATCTGCGTTAATAAAACGCGAATTGTACAGATTTGAATTATTAAAAGTAGTATCTACAATTGTTGCGCCGCTGTAATTAAGGTGAATCAATTCTGAATTCTCGAAAGTGCAATTTACAATGGTAGAACCTGCAAAAGAAAGGAACTGAAGATCGCCTTTTGAAAAATCGCAGTTTTCAAAGGCAGTGCTGTCAAAAAAACACATCCTCATTGTTGCACCGGTAAAAAGACACATGGAAAAAGCCGAACCCATAAAATTACAGCCGTAAAATGTCCTGTTGGAAAAATCGGTGCTGATAAAATTTAGTCCCGGCGCATTTAAGTCTTTAATCTCGCTCTCTTTCAGAATAAATGCCCCTATGCGGCGCGCTTCATCTTCCGCTGACGCAGCGTGAACGGCGCAAAGGTGCGAACCGGTAATAGCAGTCCTTCCGCAGGCAACGGCACAGGGACGGAGCGTAAACATACTATAATGGTAGTGCAGTCTTTTAGACTGGTCAAGGCGACGTCCTGGCGACCACAGTCAGATCAAAATATTCTTTGCCTTGTTGACAATTTTTTCCGGTACGTTATCATATTACTATGTGTTGGTATTGCGGAGAGCCCATAACTGATAATGAGCCGATTGGCCGGAGTATGCGCTGTTCCTGCGGAAAGGATCTCCGCTCCTGCCGCCACTGCAGGTTTTACCTGCCGGGTTCCCGCGGCGATTGCTCCGAACCAAATGCAGAAAAGCCCGCCGACAAGGAACGCGGCAATTTTTGTGATTGGTTTTCGCTCGATCCAAAATTCCGCACACAGGGCCAGGGGCAGATTAAAGAACAGGACAAGGTCGCCACTGCGCGATCGGCGTTTGATGATCTTTTCAAATAACATACAACATGGATAACAGACCCATACTTTTTCTAGACTCGGGGATTGGCGGAATCCCTTATTGCCGGGATTTTATCCGGTGTAATACAACAGAAACAATATGCTATTGCGCCGACCGTAAAAATTTTCCCTATGGAACGCGGGAACAGGCGGAACTGGTTGTTATTCTGACAACATTAATGGAAAAGCTTATAAAATCCATAAACCCAAAAATTGCAGTTTTGGCATGCAACACCGCCACTGTTTCCGCACTGGCAGAACTGCGGCAGCGTTTTCCGGAACTTCCCTTTGTGGGAACCGTACCCGCTATTAAACCGGCAATGCAGGCCGGAAAAACCGGAAAGGTGGGGGTACTTGGAACAGCGCGTACCATTAATGACCCCTATATCCTCAATCTTGCCGGCAATACCTGTGAAATAACCGGCATTGCCGCTCCCGAGCTGGTTACATTTGTGGAACAACGATTTTTTCCGGCGAATGAAAATGAAAAAAGCAAAATAGTAAAAGAATATATCGATCGTTTTCGTACTGCTGGTGCAGACACAGTGGTCCTTGGCTGTACTCACTTTTTATTTCTCCTGGAAGAATTCAAAAAGGAAGCATATCCCCATATAAAAATTTTTGACTCGCTGGACGGAATAACCAAACGTATCGAATCGTTACTGGATGATAACAACGGTGTACTTCGGGCAGAAAACAACACATCAACCCAAAACCAGCTGTTATTAACCGGAACAGAACCGCCGTCTTCTTCGTGGCAACACCTGGCGGAACAGCTGGGTTTTTGCCTTTCTTTACTGGATCAAACATGAACGACGAGTTTGGTTTAAAAGCGCTTGTACTGCGGGGTTCCCGGAATATTTTTACTGTGGTCCCTGCCGATAACGAAACACTTGACAACAACATACCCGGCAGCGAAGCAACCCTGGAATGCCGGATAAAAGGCAAGATTCTTAAAGGTACAGATGATTATTACAATCCCCTGGCGCCGGGAGACAGGGTACACATAGAACTGGATCCCAATCATCCCGGCAAAGCACTTATTACTGCCGCGGAAGAGAGGCGTAATATGCTGACACGGTTTAATCAAAAAGGCCAAAAGTCCCAGATACTTGCCGCAAATATCGACCTTGTCCTTTGCATGACAAGCCCGTCTTCGCCGCCGTTCCGCCCGCGCTTTCTTGACCGGCTGCTTGTCCAGGCCGAAGCAAATTCCATTACGCCGGTAATACTCTGCAATAAATGGGATCTGTTTAACGAAGATAAAGAAACAGAAGACAGGCTCCTGGAATACCGGCGCATAGGTTACAACGTACTTTATGTTTCCGTAAAAACCGGCCTTGGCATGGATGAATTGCGAAACGTGATGTCCGGAAAAACTTCAGCTATTACAGGCCAGTCGGGAGTGGGAAAAACTTCGCTCGTTAATGTTCTTTCTCCCGGGCTTTCCATGAAAACAGGAGAAGTAAACGAAAAATTTGACCGAGGCAACCATACCACCTCCATGTCGGTAATGCTAAAGCTGCCGTTTCCGTCCGGAAAACCTAACGAAGACACTTTCCTTATCGACACGCCGGGAATCCGGCGCATGGTTCCCGACGGCGTTACACCCGAAGACCTGATCCTCTATATGAAGGAATTTGCGGAATTTTCCGGGAGCTGTACATTCGGCCATTCCTGTTCCCACCGCAGCGAACCTGGCTGTAAAATAATAGAAGCAGTGGAAAACGGTGATATACACAAAGACCGCTACGAAAGCTTTTTACGGATTGGAGTTGAACTTGCCTCACTTTAAAGCACTGGATCTTCTGGAGTTTAACCGCATAAAAGATGCTGTTGCAGAGTGCGCACTTAGTACAGAAGCTGCCCGGCTTATCCGGGAAGAAATTCCGCTGTTTGAACAGGAAAAAGTAAGAGAGCGGAAAAAACTTGTTGTTTCATTTTGTGAATTAATTAAAAACAGCAGCGCTGCTGCCGGCGGGCGCAAATCAACTTCCGGGGAAATGCACGAACTTCCTGAAACAGGTTTTTTGCTGCCGCGCCTTGCGGTAGAAGGCGGCGTTCTTGCCGCCGACGAAGTACTGGCTCTGGGACTTTTTCTTGAACGCGGCAAAGAACTGCAGGATTTTATTCTTGCGGAAAAAGAGGAAGATTCAGAAACCAAAAACGAACTCCGGCAGCTGGCGGAATCTGTGCCGGATCTTTCTTTTTTAACAACGGCAATTTTCCGCATTATCGACAAGGACGGCTCGGTGCGGGATCTGCCGGAAATTAAAAAGATACGCCGCCGTATTCAGGATCTTGGCAGGGATCTTGAACACATTGCCGCCCGTTTTGGCGCAGATGAAACAACCCGCCGTATGCTGCAGTCGTCTCTGCCGTCCCAGCGTGACGGAAGGCTGGTGCTGGCGGTAAAGGCAAATTTCCGGGGCCGTGTTAAAGGCATTGTTCATGAAGTATCCGCCACAGGCCAGACAATATTTGTGGAACCCGAAGAATCGGTAGAAAAGAACAATCAAATTTTAATAGAAAAAGCAAACCTGGAAGCAGAAATACGAAGACTCCTCCGTGACCTTACCGCCGCACTTGCAGAACATCGTAATATGATTGAAGAATTTCACCGTATAATTATTAATATCGAGTGCCTGCGGTCCAGGGCCCGTTATTCCCTGGAAATATCATCGAAAAACAAACATTGTTGTTTTGCTGCTGAACCGAAAAATAACCAGACAGATGCTGCCTGCAAAAATTCCGCCGCTCTTGCATTAAGACAGGCCCGCCATCCTTTGCTGGGAAAAAACGCTGTTCCCATCGATTTACACCTCGATTCCGATACAAGGATGGTTATAATTACCGGCCCCAATACCGGGGGTAAGACGGTAACGCTGAAAACAATCGGCCTTTTTGCCCTGATGAACCAGTCGGGTCTGGCGCTTCCGGCAACAGAAGCAGTGCTTCCGGTTTTTGATGCAGTGTATGCCGACATTGGCGACGAACAATCTTTAAGCCAGTCGCTTTCAACCTTTTCCGCACACATGATCAACATTGCCGGAATTATAAAAGAGGCAACACCGCAATCTCTGGTGCTGCTGGACGAATTGGGTGCAGGCACCGATCCGGAAGAAGGAAGCGCCATTGCCATGGCAATCCTCGATCACTTTATAGAAACCAAAAGCACGGTGGTACTGACAACGCATCACGGTATGTTAAAAAATTACGGTTACAGCCGCGAAGGAGTGGAAAACGCTTCGGTTGAATTTGATCACCGTACACTCTCTCCCACCTACCGTATTATTATGGGCATACCCGGCGAAAGCAGAGCAGTGGACATTGCAGAACGGAACGGATTTTCTGCAGCGCTTGTAAAAAAAGCCCGCAGTTATCTTGACAATGAACGTTCCGATGTTTCTGCCCTTATTGCCGGACTAAAAGAAAAACACCGCGAACTGGACGATGCTTCGCTCTCGGCAAAAAAAGAAAAGGAAAAGCTAAACGAAGATCGCCGGGCGGCCGATTTAAAAGCCATATCCCTCCGTCAAAAAGAACAAATTTTAAAACAGGAAGGCGCTGCGGAATTCCGGCGCTTCCTTGCAGAAAGCAGGAAGGGGCTGGAAAACCTTGTCAGGGAAATCCGCGAAGGCGAGCTAAATAAAGAAAAAACTGTAAAAGTAAAAAACTTTATCCGAGAACTGGAAACCCGTTCGGCAGCAATGGAAGCAGTGCTGGAAGCAGAAGAAACGGCGCTGGTTTCACAAGCGGCACACCTTGAAACAGAAGCGGAAAAACACAACGCGGCCGAAGCTGCCGTTACACCCGGTATGGAAGTAATGGCCGGTCCGTCCCGTCAACGGGGCGTGGTAATTCGCCGCGATAATAAAAAAATATCCAAATGGGTTGTGGAAATCGGCTCTGTACGGATGAGTTTTCCGGAAAAACAATTATTCCCTGTTACAAACGCATCCAAACCTGCATCCAGCCAAACAGGTTCCAAAGCAGTGGGGTGGGCAGCAGAATTTGCCGCAACAGAAGAACTGCCGAAACTGGAAATAAATCTGCTTGGAATGAGATTGGAAGAAGCCCTGGATACGTTACGACGGCAAATTGACACAGCAATACTGGCAGGTTTGCATGAGTTTTCTGTTGTACACGGCAAGGGCGACGGTATTCTGCAAAAAGGCGTTCAGGAATATTTACACAACGAGAGCGCCGTATCTGATTATTATTTTTCCCGTCCGGAACTCGGCGGCTTTGGCAGAACAGAAGTTGTGTTAAAGTAAATTACTATCCCTTGACAAATTTACAAAATATATCCTATAAATAGTAATAGTTTAAAAATTAAGGAGTTTGTATGCCAAAATCAAACAACACCCCCGCCGTTGTTCTTAAGTCGCTAATGAACGAGTATCAGCTCAGCAATACTTCCCTTTCCAAACACATTAATCTTAGCCCGTCAATGGTTAATCAACTTGTTTCAGGACAATCAAAATTAACTGTACCGGTCGTTTTACGGCTCGCTAAATTCTTTGGAAAAAACCCTGCTTTCTGGCTGGATATCCAAAGGGTAACGTTACTTGAAGAAGCAAAGAATGATAAAAAACTGCAAAAAATACTAAAAGGTATTTCAAAAGCAGCAAAACCGGCGGCAAAACCAAAAGCCAAGACAATTTTTTCAAAGAAAAAATCCATATCGGCCAAGCGAAAACAGGCCGCAAAAATCCCCGGCGCAAAATCAGCTTCACGGACGAGGAAAAAGAAATAGCTTTTTAACAACTCATGTTTTTTTAAAAAACAGAGGTTCACCGGCATGGAGAATAAACTTGACATTTCCGCGTTAAAAAAAGCTGCCGAGGCATTTAATAATGCCCTTGCTTTTAACCGCAAAGTGGAAGAAAAAAACATAGATGCTAAGGAATTTTATGAAACGGAATTCGCCCGTGCAGCGGTAATCCAGCATTTTGAATTCACTTATGAATTGTGCTGGAAAACAATGAAACGTTACCTAAAAGAACTTAGTTTTAATGCGGATTTATTAACCCACAAAGATCTTTTCAGGATTTCTGCGGAAAAACAGCTAATTACTGACTTTCACCTGTGGGTTAAATTTCATGAAGCTCGAAACAGGACATCACATATTTATGACGAAGAAGTCGCTGATGAAGTGTATGAGATCGCCAAGATATTTACCGATTCTCTTCATGATTTTCTTACGGCAATTGAACAAAGAATATGATTCAAATTTCAGAAAATGAACG
>Ga0082212_10011745_pt1 | contig 11078 bp, 7 predicted proteins | sample TergutNt197P3_FD_71548 | JGI IMG/M metagenome (GOLD analysis project Ga0082212, IMG submission 71548) | Neocapritermes taracua P3 segment gut microbial communities from Petit-Saut dam, French Guiana - Nt197 P3 | ecosystem: Host-associated > Arthropoda: Insects > Digestive system > Gut ... | reverse complement strand
TATATGACAAAGAGACCGCACGCGTGTGTTCCTTGACCAGTTCTTCATCAAGATATTTATATAATTGACCGGATAACATTTTATCTTTTTCTGTCATTAAACGCATGTTTTTCACCTCAATATCGACGTTTCAACATTTGACTTACAATGTGACGCCAACGAGTTTATGTCAACTAATGGCCTTCGAAACCCCATCCATCCGCGAAAAGTTGATTTTATCCTTGAAATCCGTATAATGAAAGCTGTTTTTTTTAAAAACCGCGGTATGGTAGGCAGGGCAACCGCCTGCCTGTGCGATTAATGGCTTGGCCGGAGCGGCATGGGTTCAATTTTTTGAATATACTGATTGACAGTATATAGAAAGAACATTTAGGAAACGCTGATTAATTATACCCGCGAATGAAATGATTTTCCGTTGGATGCGCGAGATGAAACGCAAGGCGCACAGAGCGCAGAAACCGAGACATATCAAAAGGATAGTCGAGGTTGCGAGCACCGCGCAACAAGTAGGGGCGTAGCGTGCTACGCCCTGTTATGCCCAGGTAATTAATCAGCGTTTCCTTTGTGCTGAAAATAAAATTTCAACAATATGAGGTGAAACAATGTCGTTTTTCAAAGAAAAAATCAATGAAACACTTTCTATCTTTACTGAAAAAATAGTTACGTTCGGCGGAAACAATGATGATTTGGTCTGGGTATATACAACCGGCGCCACCGATAGAAATATGAGCGTACTTGCCGAAGCGCCCAACGAAGTCGTTCATGTCAGTAACGGCGCAATAGCCGCGAAATATTCAAATCAAAAAATCAAATATAAGTATTCAAAAAACGATATTAACAAATATTTTTTCGTTAATGTAAAAAAGCCCTGCCAGACAGTTTGGGGTACAAGCCAGAAACTCGAATACAAAGATTCAGGTTCCGGCAAAATAGTTTCTATAGGCGCAAACGGCGTTATCAGTTTCGTCATTTCAGACAGCATTGTTTTTTTAGAGAAAATTTTGGGGAACCGTAGCAGCTATTCATCAAAAAACCTGATTGAAGAGATGCTTCCCAGGATTTTTAACGAATTCAACGATCATCTTTTATCGGTTATTCAGGGTGAAAAACTGGAGTACAGTCAGCTTGACGGAAAACTCAAGGAAATCGGGGAGCAGCTTCTATTGAAAATTGAGCCCATCCTGGCCCAATACGGCGTTCATGTTGAAGAGTTCATCATAAAACAGTTTGTAAAGCCGGAAGAACTTAAAGACAGAACAAATCTTCTTGCCGAAGAAGTGGAAGAATTTGAAGACAGGATGCTTCTTGAAGACCGAAGAATTGTTTTGATGAAAAAACAGGAAGAACTTGAGAAACAGCGAATGCAAATGGAACAAAGCAGAACCGAACACGAAATCGGCATTGCTAAAATGTCGGCTCAACTGGAGTCTGATATAGAAAAAATGGGTTACGAAGCCAAAGAAGCAAGTTATAAAGAACTCCGTGAAATGGATAGAGAGGACATAAGAACTTTTACCAAAGGGGTGGCAAAAATAGAAGAATCTGTGCAGATTCCCCAGGATACCGTTGTTGTCGTTAAAGCGGACAACCGGGGGAAATGCCCTTACTGCGACGGCGAAGTGGCGGCGGCTGATGTTTTTTGCCCGACCTGCAAGAAAAAACTGATATAACGGCAAGAGGTTCTTGGCAAAGCCCTGACATGGGACCGCGGGCGTCCCGCCTGCGCATGATAAATAAAGGGCGCGATAAATCGCGCCCCTACACGGTTTTCATGAATATGTTTTTATTCCGCAATCCAGGGCATCGGCATTTCAGACCGCAAAAACAAGCCTTAACTCGGAATCCGGGATAAACGGTTAAACCGTAACGACATCCGCAAAAAACAGCTTCCATTATACGAATTTCGGGATAAAATTAATTTTTTGTGTAATGATGGGATTTTGTAGGCCGTTAGTTGACATAATACTTTATTATCGGAAGTAAAAATACCGGAAGCCGGAAAGAAAAATGTATCTTATTTGTCCGATCTGTTGTGATATACGCAACAAAGATATCTGGCTTCATTTTTGATGAAAAGTTGCTTTTGCGGGCTACCGGCAGAATCGGGAGTCCGCCGGCGACGCGGCTTTTGTCCGGCAGTCTGGCGTCGGGAATCGGTTCCCAGGCGGTTGCGAAGACTAGAATCGAATATGAATTTTAAAAACGGTAGTTGTTTCATTTATTCGGCAATTTTATTTTTCCTTTTCACGTTTGCGCCGGCTTGCAAGCTTACCGTCCCTATGCCTACCGCAGGTATTGACTCCTCTCCCGCTTTCGACGACGACATCGCCGTTTCGTCTACCGACGACAATTTAGCCATGCTCTTATATGGTGAGAATGAAGAACAGGCTTTTAATTCACTGTTTGAAAATCTGGAAGACGACAATTTTATTTACGCCGGCGCTTATGCCGACGACGATTTAGACGATGACGAGTACGGCGATGACGAACAGAATTTTAATTCGCTGTTTGAAAATCTGGAAGACGACAATTTCATGTTCGTTGACACCTCGTTTGCCTGGGACAACCAAAAGGTTAACGCCGGACGTTTTGACTACAGAACGCTTGACCCGGATGACGCCATAAGGATTCCGCTGGTTGATTCATCCCAGGAAAAATTTTACGTACACCCCTTTGCCAACCAGGTAACTTCACGTTTCGGACTACGCGGAATTCAGTGGCATTATGGTATTGATATCAGGCTCAAGACGGGCGACCCGGTCAAATGCGCGCTGGACGGCATCGTGAGGGCGATACAGTACGACCGGTACGGTTATGGCCACGTTGTGGTGGTGCGCCATCACAACGGCCTCGAAACCCTCTACGGGCATCTCAGCAAGGTTACGGTCAAGACCAACCAGCCGATCAAGGCGGGGGAGCAGGTGGGACTGGGCGGCAACACCGGCCGTTCCACAGGCCCACATCTGCATTTTGAAATCCGATACTACGGTGAGCCATTCAACCCGGAGTACATAATAGATTTTAACAATTACGTTCTGAAGAGCGATACGCTGGTGTTGACCAGTGATAATTTTGAATATTTAACCGAGTTGAGAAAAACCGTTTATTACACGGTGCGCAACGGCGATACTCTGAGCGGCATAGCAAAGCGTCACGGGACGACGGTAAACAACCTCTGCCGCCTGAACAGCATCACGGCAAATACGGTTTTGAGAATCGGCCGGCGGCTTGTGGTGAGGCGGGGAGACGATGCGGAGCAGCGAACAGCATCAAGTAAACCGAATCAGGCGCCCGCAAATACACAGAAGACGCAACCCCCTGCGGCACAGGCCGTTACGGCGGGTGTTTACTACACAGTGCGAAGCGGCGATAATTTGAGCGGCATAGCGAAGCGTCACGGGACGACAGTGAACGACCTTTGCCGCCTGAACGGCATCACGGCAAATACGGTTTTGAGCGTGGGGCGCAGGCTTTTGATAGCCGGGGCGGAGGGACAGACTGCATCGGGCAAACCGGATCCGCAAGCGTCCGCAAATACGCAGAATGCTCAGGCCCCGTCGGTACAGGCAGTCACGGCAGGCGTTTATTACACGGTGCGGAGCGGAGATAATCTAAGCGGTATAGCAAAGCGTCACGGGACGACGGTGAACGACCTCTGCCGCCTGAACGGCATCACGGCAAATACGGTTTTGAGCGTGGGGCGCAGGCTTTTGATAGCCGGGACGGAGGGACAGACTGCATCGGGCAAACCGGATCCGCAAGCGTCCGCAAATACGCAGAATGCTCAGGCCACGCCGGTACAGGCAGCCCAGGAGAGCGTTTATTACACGGTGCGGAGCGGTGATAGTCTAAGCGGCATAGCAAAGCGTCACGGGACGACGGTGAACGACCTCTGCCGCCTGAACGGCATCACGGCAAATACGGTTTTGAGCGTGGGGCGCAGGCTTTTGATAGCCGGGGCGGAGGGACAGACTGCATCGGGCAAACCGGATCCGCAAGCGTCCGCAAATACGCAGAATGCTCAGGCCACGCCGGTACAGGCAGCCCAGGAGAGCGTTTATTACACGGTGCGGAGCGGAGATAATCTAAGCGGCATAGCAAAGCGTCACGGGACGACGGTGAACGACCTCTGCCGCCTGAATGGCATCACGGCAAATGCGGTTTTGAACGTAGGACGCAGGCTTGTGGTGGAGCAATAATAGAGGCCAGCGTGTAACCGCTGCGGATTTCTTCTATTTTAACATCGACAAAGCGGTTGGGCGGAACGGAACAGCCGGGAACCCGCGCGTGAATAAAATTGTGCGTTAGAACAACCGGACCGCCTTCCGCTTCTTCTTTCGACAGCGTAATTGCGGAAAGCGTCCGCCCGAGAAAACGGCGGCGGAATTCCAGGTTTTTGGCGCGGCCAAGGTTAATAATTTCCAATGCGCGGGCCTTGGCGGCATGTGACGGAATCCGACCGGGAAGAAAAAAGGCTTCCGTTCCCTCGCGCGGAGAAAAAGGAAAAACGTGCAGGTAGGAAAACGGCGTTTCTTCGATGAAACGCCGCGTTTCTTCAAAGTCCCTGTCTGTTTCTCCCGGAAACCCCGTGATTATATCCGTTCCCAATCCCGCGTCGGGCAATTCGCCGTGTATAAATTCAACAAGTTCCCTAAAACGCGCCGCCGTGTACGGCCGGCGCATCAGCCGCAGAATACGGTCGCTTCCGCTCTGAAGCGGAATATGAAAATGCCGCGCCAATGCCGGGTTTTCGCCCGCCAGGCTTGCGATTTCCTTATCAAAGAAAACCGGCTCGACGCTGCTCAGCCGTATGCGCCCGATACCTGGTATGGCGAGAATTTGCCGCAGTATATCAACCAGGCGCGCGTGCCCCCTGATCCGGCGGCCGTAAGCCCCAAGGTTGATTCCTGTCAGGACGATTTCCCGAAAGCTGAGATCAATCAAAGCCTGTATTTCCCGGAGAATGTCTTCCGGCGGAACGCTGCGCCCGGGGCCGCGCACGGATGGAACAACGCAGTAGGCGCAGCGATTATCGCAGCCGTCCTGCAATTTAACCAGCGGCCTGGTTCTGCCGCCGGTACGCGGCGAGGAAATTTTCTCCGGCGCGTTCTCATTGGCGTTTTCGATTGTGACCAGATTATCCGCGCGGAATATTTTTTTATCAGGAAATTTTTCTACGGCTTCCAGCAGGTCCGGGATGCGTATTCTTTCCGCGTTCCCCACGACCAGGCAAACGCCGGGCAATTCCGCAACGGCTTCCGCGTCGCGCTGGGCGTAGCAACCGGCCGCTACGACGCGAGCGACGGGGTTTTCACGGTGAACGCGGCGAATAGCCTGCCGCGCCTGTTTGTCGGAACGATGGGTGACCGTACAGGTATTGACAACGACAATATCCGCGACGGTGAACGATTCGCTCTCCGCCATACCCCGGCTCAGGAAACTTTCGCGGATGGCGGCGCTGTCGGCCTGGTTGCTGCGGCAGCCAAAAGTCAGGATGTTAAAACTTTGGCATGTCTCGGCTTTTGCGCTCCGCGCGCCTTGCGCTTTATCCCGCACAGCCGTTTACCCGGCATTTCCCTGGCCCCGGCCATTAAGAGTCTTTTGTAGATCGGCGTTTTTCTTTTCCACTCCCCTGGCCAGACTTTTTTTATATTCCCGCAGTTTTTCCGCAAGCGCCTTGTCTCCGCGCGCGAGAATCTGCGCGGCGAGCACGGCCGCGTTGCTTGCGCCGGCTTTGCCGATGCCCATAGTCGCCACAGGGATACCCGCAGGCATCATGGAAGTGGAAAGAAGCGCGTCCATCCCTTTCAGTGGCGAAGAGTCTACAGGCACGCCGATGACGGGAAGAATGGTCTCCGATGCGATCACTCCCGCCAGATGCGCAGCGGCGCCGGCGCAGGCTATCACAACCTCGATACCGCGGCTTTCAAGTTTTTGCGCGTATTTATGTGTCCGCGCCGGCGACCGGTGCGCGCTTGAAACGATAAGTTCGTATTCAATGCCGAAATCCTTCAGGATTTTCAGCATATCGGCGATTACGGGATAATCGGAGTCGCTGCCTAAAACAATCGCTGCTTTTGGTTGCCCCACAAAAATTCTCCTTTTTAAATACCAGTCCGCATATTCATAGGGTTAACATATCCCCGCGAACGAAATGATTTTCCATGCCTGCGCGGTCTTTTTAACACGACGCGGCGTCAACGTACTATTGAGTACGCCGCGCTAAACCTTCCTTGCCTCGTGTCAAAAATCCTCGCGCATCCACCGGAAAATCATTTCGTTCGCGGGTATGGAAAGAATTTTAACAGACGCCCGCGTATATTTCATGGGGTTTCTGCCGCTCGCGAGATTCCCATGGCCGACCACTAAACTAAGGGTCGGAAGTGGTGATTTCCCGAAAACTAATCTGCTCGACGGGAAAAAGACGAAGCGCCATGCGAACCAGTTCTTTATCCGCCGTAATCCGCGTAAAGCCGCCGATGTATATGTATGGAGTTCCGAACGCAACACCTTCGCCTGAATCAACCAGTCCAGCCGTTACGACACCGCCGGCGATGCCCGGTCCGTCCGTTGCCAGCACCATTTCTCCAGTACCCAGAACAAGAACCAGTCCGCGATAATCCAGCGTTCCCGCGCATTCCAGCTTGCCGCTTACAATAAGCACGCCGGCGCCGGAAAGCCCGTCAGGCGCGGTGAGATCTCCTTTCACAAGAACTATGAGGGGGTTCTGCGCCTGGTCGTTCCAGGATCTTGTTTTGTCGTAAACGCCCAAAAACGGCATATTGGATTCCGTCCAGTGTCGGTCGCCTTCATAGACAATATCCGCCATACGCGGAGCGCGCCGCCTGACAAAATCCTTCATCGCGGCCGCGTCGAACAGTATGGATTTATCCCGGTCATTTCCCGCTTCAGTTGAAATATCGCGTATGGAAGGGGACGGCAAATCGCCGCCGGAAATATTTTCAACGGCGGAAGCGCTATGTATGAGATTTTTGACAAATTCCGTGCCGTAGCCGTCATCGGCGTGTATGACGCCGATTCCCGCCGCCGCTCTTCCGGAGATTTCCGGCGATCCCGTAAACACGGCGTTTGCCGAAGTTCCCAGGATAGTCAACGCCGGACCCGGATCCCATGTCGCGGCGCGCCGCAGGCGCGATTCAAAAACCGCCACCGAGTTGCGCCGGACGCTTGTTCCCGCCGATTCGGCAAGTGTTCGGGATACGCCTATAGATCGGACGATGATAATCCCGTCGCCGTCGATAAAAGGATTGTCCGATGCGTCCCCAGCCAGCTCGGACGCCTCTCCGTTGTTGTTGGCGACTTTTACAAAATAACGCGACAAAAGCCGCTGTCCCGTCCCGTCCGGATTATCCGCCCATAACGCTATTCCCTCACGTGGAATTATCGCAGCGCCGGGAACCCCAAAAAGCGCGCCGGTATTGATAATGCCATCGTCGTGAGCGCTTCCAATATCCGCCAGAGGGTCTTCAATATTCAGTGTTTGCGCCGTAAAAACCGAAAACGGAAGCCTGAACCTGAAACTCTTTGCCTCTTTCATATATACGGCGCCGGGGTCATAAACGCCGTCAGGCCCTCTCAGCAGCGCGTCGAAATCAATTCTGTGTACGGCGACGCGCGCGTGGTCAAGCCCGCTAATAGCGGCCAGCACCGCCTGCGTGTGACTTTCGGAATTGTCGCTTATACGTACTTCCGTTACCGCGTTCATCGTCAGGACAAGACCGAGAATCGAAATCAGCGCGAGCGCGAACATCGTCAGCATAAGCGCTATTCCCGATTCTTCCCTCGATTGCGCAACGGTTTTCTTCACGAAAATTTCTCCGTGAATAATGTTTCTCTGCCGGATGTTTTATTTCAAAAAAACGATAAATTTTATTCCATTTCAGGTATTCCGATAATTCCAGCCCTCGTTTTCAATTTCTCAATGCTCCTCTTTTCATCATAACTCAAATTCCGCAAACTCTTTTTCCGGTGCTTCGTCCGGCTGTTCGGGTTTGGCGTACTCGAATGTTTTCAAATCCAGAAGCTCCGAAACTTTGATTTTCGGATTCTGGTGCAGGATGTTTAATACCTCGATAAAATCACGTATGACCTCGCGGGGCGTAATATTCGTATCCGCCCCTATGCGGCCGAATTCGATTTTTATGAAGTCGGTCAGATCCTCCTGATTCAAAGTTCGTTCGTACTCAAAAAGGTCTGAATGTATATCCGCCAGTTTTTCAATAAGCACAAGCATTTCTTCGTAGGTAAGCGGCGACAGCTTTATAACGGGCGCCAGCATGTCCTTGACGCCGCCGAGGCTGAAACGCCCTTCCTCAAGACGGGATTTTAACGCTTCATAACTGAATACGCCGCGCCTCGTATCTTCGACGCACTGAGGCGTGCCGCACATTATTACGCCTAAATAACGGGCTTTTCCCTGCAGGGTGTCATTGTATATTGTAAGGATTTTTTCGTAATTATACTGCCTGGTAATGCTGTTGGGTATTTTGTAAATATTGACAAGCTCGTCAATAAGAATCATAAGCCCGCCATATCCGGCTTTTCTGAGAAACGCCGCGAATAGCTTTATGTACTCATACCAATCGTCGTCGGTGATAATGATATTCACGCCGAGTTCGGCTTTCACTTCCGTTTTGTAAGCGTATTCGCCGCGGAACCATTTGGCGACCTTTGTCTTGTTTTCCTCGTTGCCGTCAATGTGGGCTCTGAAGTAAATAATCAGCAATTTTGCGAAATCAAAGCCGTGAACCATCTCGTTTAATGAGTTTACTGTTTCGTGGATTTTCTTTTCCACAAGGGCTCCGAACCCGCCGCTTTCAAAGGAAATGCCGGTTTCCGCCGCGACTTCGTTTTGTATGCCGCTTATCCATCTGTCCAATATCAGCGTAAGCGCGCCGCCATCCGGTCTTGTTTTTGTGGACATGTTCCGGATGAGTTCCCTGTATGTGGCGAGTCCCTGCCCTTTTGTTCCCTGCATGCGCCTTTCCGGCGAAAGATCGGCGTCCACGACGACGAAATTTCTGTCCATCACATAGTTTCGGATTGTCTGCAAAAGGAAACTTTTACCGCTGCCGTATTTTCCCACGATGAACCGGAAGGACGCGCCGCCGTCCGCGATAATGCCGATGTCGTGCAGCAGGGCGTTGATTTCCGTTTCCCTGCCCACGGTGATATACGGCAGGCCGATTCTTGGCACAACCCCGCCTTTTAAGGAATTTATAATGACGGTGGATATCCTTCTTGGGATTTTCATTCTCTGATTATTTCCTTCAATTCTTCCACATAATCCTCGATCAATTCGGGCCTGCCGCCGTTTTCAATAATCACCGTATCGCCGAACCGGTCAAAGAGATTTCCGTTGATGGCGTCAATCAGAACCGATAATGGCAGACCGTTTGACCGGGCCGGATCGCTATATGCCCGGCCGTACAGCAGGCATTTCATAAACTGGTATTCGAAATCGTTCAAACCTGTATCGTTTTCCGGCGTAATCTTTTTATCGAAAAATTCCAGATCTATCGCTTCTTCCGGTTCGTCCACAAGTAATTTGCTCTGTGTTTGCAGCGCGGCATTTCGTATATTCTGAAGTTTTGAAACGTCGATTTCAATTTTGGGACGCGCAGCCTCTCTCTGTTTTTCCTGATAGTTATCTATTGCCGTATTGATTATATTTTCAAGTATTTCAGTCGGCTTTACCGCTTTCAATTTGAATCTGAAATCGTATTTTTTGCGCATAATGAAATCTATAGTTTTCAATAGTGTGCCGACCCGGCGGTTTTTGTCCCCATAGTTAAAGAAATTTTTGCAGCGCCAGGCTCCCTTTTTACATGTGTATGCGCAAAACTCATCAACTTCGTAAACAAAATCCCTTCGGTGGATTTTATCGTAAAAAACAGCGGAGTTGAACATGTAATAAGAACTGGTATAAAAAGTGCCGAAGTATTTTTCGTAAAGGGTGGTTTTACCGTTATTATTGTAATAGTCCGATAGCGCGGAAAAAACAGCGTAGGTAACATTTTTAACGTCGTCGGAATGATGTATGAAGAACTTGGAATCACTTAAACTATACGAAGATATGGAGTTTAGCGCCGAAAACACCGCGTCCGCGCTATTGGATTTATAATCATTTAATATTAATAACGCGTTGTTATAATCTGAATATAATAAATCTTTTAACAGAGATTTATCAAGGTTGTTGTACACAACGTAATCTTTAAGCCACAATTTAACATAACGGTCAATGCGAAAATCAATTTCCCTGTACGTGGTCCAAAAATTTTTCAGCGTATGAAAACCTTCTACGGCGGAACGCACTCCTATTCGGTTGATTAATTCGTAAATATATACAAAAACAAAAGAAATCGACGTTTTTTCGATTACGCCGCGCCTGACTTTGGTCCGCCATGAAAAATACCCGCGAAGCTGCCGGTCGTTCATTAACTGATATGTCGGAAAATATTGCGTGAATTCTTCCCGGCAGTCAAAATCATCCTTGAGGCGCTCCATGAATTTGCCCTGTTTATAGAATATTTTTTCGGATGATTCACGGTAATATCCGCTGGTCACGGCAATTTCTCTCATGGCCCGGTATATCGGCGGAGTGAGGTTTTCCATGTGTATCTCGGCAATGATAATGGGTTCGTCCTGATACACCCTGTATGAGAAATCTTCGTTCATGGCCATTTTTTAATCGAAACGATGATTTTACCAGTATTTTTTCCTTTTGTGTTAAAATACGTTTCATTGGTTTGGGAGGTTAGCAGCATTATGCCGCTTCCAAAGAAAACGCTGATTAATTGCCTGAGCGGGCGAGGGCGGTTCGCGAACCGCCCCTGCGCGTTGCGCGGTGCTCGCAACCTCGGCATATTTCCGTATATGCTAAAGAGGTTCTTGCAAACCCCCTGGGAGCGCGGACATCTTGTCCGCAAATCCTTGAAAAGTGCAGGCAGAATGCCTGCGTTCCCGGCAAAACCGAAGGTTTTGCAAGAACCTCCAAAGAAAAAACTTTACGTATGCGCGTTTTTTCTCATCATCGGAGCAGTGTGTATTCTGCGTGT
>Ga0082212_10011744_pt1 | contig 11079 bp, 3 predicted proteins | sample TergutNt197P3_FD_71548 | JGI IMG/M metagenome (GOLD analysis project Ga0082212, IMG submission 71548) | Neocapritermes taracua P3 segment gut microbial communities from Petit-Saut dam, French Guiana - Nt197 P3 | ecosystem: Host-associated > Arthropoda: Insects > Digestive system > Gut ... | reverse complement strand
CATTAATGTTTTTGTTCGTCAAGCCGTGCAAGAACAGGCTATGCCTTTTCAAATCCATTTAGATGATAAAGGACAGTTTCACAAACTGCTGGATTCTATGAGGGCAAATGCGATGCAACACGGGTTTATGACAGATGAGGAGATAAATGCGCAAATCCAAGCTGCCCGTAGCGAGATGAAATCAAGAAAGATAAAAGCATGATAAAAGATATCAATGTTGTATTGGATACCAATGTATTGGTTTCAGCATTATGGTCGGCAAACGGCAATCCATCGCGCATTGTTCATATGATACCAAACGGGATAATCATTCCACATTTTTGTGAAGAAATATTGCTGGAATATAAAATTGTACTATCCCGTCCTGCATTTCACTTTCAGCAAAATACCATTGAAGAATTAATTGGACGATTATTGCTATTTGGCAAAAATGTGGACGCAGCAAAAAGCAATATGCCATTGTTGGATGAAAGTGACCGGGTTTTCTATGATACCTCAAAAGAAAGTGGAGCAATACTTATATCAGGCAATCTCAAACACTATCCAGACGAATCATTTATTATGACACCTGCTGATTTTTTGCGAAGTATTGACATAGAATAATTAGCACAAATACAATTATATAGCTTTCTCGAAGGTAGTACGATTGCTATATTATGCCTGCAACCTATTTTTCCGGGATACGCGCAAAGCCGTGAGGCTTTGCGCGTACCCCTTTGTTTGCGGGGGTTAGCAGCGTGGGTTATGTGAGAATGTGGGGGATGGGGATTTGGCGCGGAAAGCGTTTACAGATGCCCGTCACTACCCACAGGACCACCAGCACCGCCTCCACCGCCGCTACTGCCACCGCCAGGATCTCCACCTGGTTCTCCACCATTACCTCCAAGCCGATCGCTATTTCCTAGTAATCCAGCGCTTGATTCAACAGGATCGTTATTGCGCGGATTTGCTTTTTGAGCATCTGTGGTAGGCCCTCTACTAGAATCAACACTTTTACCGCCTAGTCGATCGCTATTTCCTAATATACTAGCATCAGTTTCATTAGGATCGATATTACGCGGGTTGGCTTTCTGAGCATCATTGGTAGGACCTATGCTAGAATCACCACCTTTTTCTTCCATGCTACCTTTAGGTCCAAAAGGATTTCCCTTTTCAAACGTAATATGCTCCAATCCATATTGGTCTGCTTCAAGCACACCAAAACTTCCATCATCAGCAAGAGTAAATGATTGACCAAAACTTCCATCAGCAGCCATAACATCAACAGTTAATTTTCCATCTACCATGTCAGCAACTACTGTTGCTCCACCTTTTTGGTTAGCTGTTTCTATTGCAGCATCTATATGTTCCTTAGCCTCAGCAGGCAAGCTATCTGTTTTTCCATTTCTAACTTCACCTAAATTAACTCCATCAAGTGCTCCAGTTCCTGGCGCAGATTCTCCTGGCCCCGGTTCGTTTCCAGGTGTTGTTGGGCTATTACCAGGTGGTGTTGAATCATTTTTCTTTTTACCGTTTGTTGCACTTCCTTGTAGGTTCCTACTTGTATTACCATTAGGACCTTCTCCTAAAAACAGTCCGGTTGGGTCGATAAAGGTTTTCGGATTATCTCCGCAGTATTCGTACCAGTTTAAGCCGTCTTTGCTGGGGTCGCGGCTTAGCCAGGTGCGGTTTGTGGCGTCGTAGAAGCGGGCTTGGGCGAAGTAGAGGTTTACTACGGTGTCGAAATTGTGGCCGGTGAAATCGGGGGAGATGTAGTCGTTGTGGTCTTTGTTGAGGTATTTGCCGGGGCTGACGGGTGTACCCCAGGCGTCGTATTCTATTTCCTCGAATACCTGACCGCCCTCTTTGGTGTAGAAAGCGGCTGTGCCGCGAATATCGTCATGCACATACAGCAGGCGTTGCACTCCTTTTCCTTCGGTTATTTGCAGCAAGCGCTCTGTGCCGCGATAAATGTGGCTCTGCTCGTACTCACCATTCGCGAACACCATCAGTTCGTTTCTATAGAGGCTGGTATAGTCTATCACATAGTCGCGGGAATAAGCTTTGCCGTTTTTGGCGGTTTGGGTGTTGTTCACGCGCATAGAGAGCGCGTTATAGGTGTAAAGGGAGCTGTCGCCTTTCTCGTTTATGCCTTTGACCAGATGGTTAGTGGCGTCGAATTCGAAGGTTTCGCTCTTGTTTTTGGTATCTTTACGCACCAGGTTGCCGCGCATATCGTAGGTAAAGGTGGTGTTATCGCTGTTTGTGCCTTTGTAGGTTAGCTGGTTCAGGGCGTTGTAGCGGTAATCTGTCACTTTGTTTTTATTGGTTTCGGTAATCAGATTGCCTAAACTGTCGTAGACATAGGTGGATTGGCCGTTGTTTCCGTCAAGGCTGCTTATCATACGGTACAGCTTGTCGTAGGTGAATATGTTGGCGTCTTTTCCGGCTTTGGCGTCGGAGCTATCTTCATTGCCGGGGGTTGCCGGGGTTGTGGGGGCGTGGGGGTTGGCGGCTTTGTCCGGCAAGTTCTTTTTATTGAGGCCGGGAGGGGCGTTGCCACCCGGGTTGATGATGGTTCCGTCCGGCAGTATGGTCATGGGGGAAGGAACGTTGCTGTTATTACCGCCGTTGTTGCCATTCCCGCTGCCGCCAACGATTTTAGCGGATTTCACACCGCTGCCGTTGTATTCGAGCTGTACGGTATAACCATCCACATCATATGTTTGCGTGGTGTTTTTGGCAAAGATCACGGTTTTTGTAGCTACCACGGCAGCGCCTTCCTTGATAGTGATGGTTACATTGTTGCCGCTTATTGCGGTTGTAACCGCCGCCGTTACAGGACTCGTGCCGCTGCTGCTATTACCGTTGCTTTGGCTGTGGTCATATTTGCTTTCCGATAGCAGATTGCCCACCGCGTCCCAACTATAGGTGGTTTTATGCTGTTTCTTCCCGCCCAGCGTGTATTCGTCCATCTCAATAAGCTGGCCGATATCATCATAGTAGTAATACGCCGCTTCAAAATTGGGATACTCTTTGTATGTGATATTGCCGTTTTTGTCATAGCTGAAGCGGAATACGCCGTCTTCTGTATCTACCGTCTGCACAACGCGGTTTTCCGCATTGTAATAGTAGTCGGCCTGAGCGCCGCCGGGGTAGCCGATGGCTGTGACATTGCCTATGTTGTCATATCCGTAGGCAACCTCGCGGTTATTGTGATCGTTTACGCTGAGGATGCGGTTGAGCAAGTCGCGGCTAATGGATGTCTGGCCGTTCCAGTCGCTGAATTCAATCAGTTCGCCGCTGCCGTTGTACAGGAAGGAGGCTTTTTTGCCGTCGGCGTAATTGATCTTGCTGACCAAATTGACCGGACTGTATTCATAATTGGTTACCTGGCCGTCCTCATTGGTAGTTTGGATCAAATTCCCGTTTTCATCGTACACGGCTATTTTGCCGTTCCCAAAAGCATTGATTTCTTTGACGCATAAGCCGCGGCGGTCGTAACTGTACAGCGTTTCCTGGATTTCATCCACCTTGTTTTTAGCGTCGATACGCCGCAGGCGCATAGCGATCAACTGATCCATGGCGTCATACTCAAAATAGGAGCTGTGCCCGGTGGCGTTTATGCTTTCCACTACATTGCCGTTGCCATCCAGCACATAGCGGGTCGTATTGCCGTTTTGATCGGTTACCGCCATGATACGGCTGTCTTTGTCATAAGTGAAATATTGGCTATTGCCCAGTGGGTCGGTCTCTGAGGTTATTCGACTCAGTAAATCATATGTATACGTAGTTATATTGCCATTGCGGTCTATCAACTCAAGCATGTTCTCGTTGGCATCAAAGGTATAGAATTCTTGATTGCCCAAGCCATCGGTATAGGAGGTCATATTGCCTAGGGCATCGTAAGTAAAGGCGCGGCGGATGCCGTTTTCATCTGTAATAGCAATCACCCTATCCCTGGGGTCGTACTCGAATGTTTTTTGGTTGCCGTAAGCATCCTTAACAGCGGTAACACGGCCTTTGGCATCATAGGTATACTCGGTGACAGCGCCGTCTTCATTGACAGCTGTTGTTATTTGGCCCAATTTGTCATAAGTAAGAGTTGTCGTTCTGCCTTCCTCATTGACGATTTTGGTGATCTGATCAAGCGCGTCATATTCCGCTGTTTTGACATTCCCGCGCGGGTCGGTGACGCTAACCACATTGCCGTTGCCGTCTCGCTGATAATGCGTGGTATGACCCTCACCGTCGGTGTAAGCGGTGTTTTTGTCATTGAGATCATATGCATAAGCTTCCACGCCGCCGTCAGGATTATAGATATGGGTCAGGTTACCGTTGCCGTCATAGGCATAGCGCGTTATATTGCCGTTGGCGTCCGTGCGCTTAATAGGCTGGTTCAACTTGTCATATTCAAGCTCCACCATATAGCCTTCCGCGTCTTGAACAGCAATGACATTATCGTTTTCATCGTAGGCGTAAGTAGTCACACCGCCTGCGGCGTCGGTTTTTGTGTCGGTCAGGCCGGTAGGCGTGTATGTTCTGGTCGTAACACCGCTTAAGGGGTCTGTAGCGGTCAGCAAGCGGTTGTTTTCATCATAGGAATAGGTGGTTTCATTTCCACACTCATCGGTTTTGGAGATAACGTTTCCTATCGCATCATATTCATAAACAGTGAAGGCGCCGTCTTCGAATATTTGTTTAGTCACGCGACCCATTTCGTCGTATTCATAGCCCACCCGGTGAGTTTGATTACCGGCTTCGGCCAACGGATTGGCTTTTTCGACGACGCGTCCGTTGGCGTCAAAATCAACGGTCTCTATACCGCCTGCGGCATCCTCCACGGCTATCACTTGCCCCAATTTGTCATAGGTGTATTTGGTCACGCCGCCCAAGGCATCGGTGATCTTGACCAGGCGATCGTCCGCGTCAAAGTCGTAAGCGGTGATGTTTCCCCGTTTATCTGTTTTGGCGGTGATGTTACCGTTATTATCATACACCCACCCTTCGCTGAAGCCCAAGGCGTCGGTAGCGGAGATCATCCAGTCGCTTTTGTTATACTCAAAACTGAACTGTCCGCCGGTGGGTTTGGTCATACCGGAAATATTGTCATTTTTATCATAGGCGTAGGCAGTGATAAAGTTTGCCGCGTTTTTGACCGCAATAAGCCTGTCAAGCTCGTCATATTCATACTGTGTTATATTGCCCCGCCCGTCTTTGACTGAAATAACATTATCATTGCCGTCATAGGAATAGGTTATGGTATGCCCTTCGGCATCCGTTTCTGAGGCAACTTTCCCGGCCGGGGTATACTTAATATGAGTCATGCCGCCCAGCGGATCGGTTATGGAGGTCAAGCGGTTGTTTTCGTCATAAGAAAATGCGGTGGCATTACCCCGTTGATCCTGCGCGGTAAGAGGATTGGAATTTTTGTCATACGTGTATTCCATGGTCGATCCGTCCGGATAGGTAACTTTATTAATATTGCCGTCCAAATCATACTCAAAAGCGGTACGGTATTGCATTTTGTCGATTACGGCTATCACCAGACCGTCTTTGTCGTATTCCAAAAACTTTGTCTGCGCTTGGGCGTCTTTTTCCGCAATCAGCCATCCCAGCGCATTATAGGTAAAGACGGTTTCATTGCCTTCGGGGGTTGTGATACTTGTGAGCCTGTTTTCTCTGTCATAGGCAAATAATGTTACCTGACCGCTTGGAGCGGTTTCTTTGATCAGATTGCCGTTTTTATTATACTCATAAGCGGTTTTATAACCCTCGCCATCCGTTTCACTAAGGACGCGCCCCATAGCGTCGTACAGATACACTGTTTTATTGCCGCGTCCGTCAGTAAACGAGGTGAGCCGGTCTGCTTTATCCCATGTTTGCAGGTTGGTGATGCCTTTGGGCTTGGCGGTAACGGTAAGGTTGCCCTTGGCGTCATAATCAAAGGCAGTTACATTACCGTTGCCATCCTTTATAGTAGTGAGGCGGTTTAGCGGGTCATAGGTATAGAAATTTTTATGATCGTCTTCGTTTACCCAACCGTTTACATTGCCCGCGCCGTCATACTCATATTTGTTGGTAGCTGTCAGCGGGTCGGTGGCCAGCGTGAGCTGGTTCATTTTATTATAGGCGCGGTGGCTGATATTATGCATACTGTCGGTTGCCGATAACACAAACCCGTTTTTATTGTAGTCATAAAGCTTGACATTGCCCAGCGGGCTTGTTTCGCTAAGAAACTTGCCTGCCGGGCTTAATGCGTATTTATAGATTCGGCCCATGGGAGAGGTTTCTTCAATCAGCCTGCCTGCCCCGTCATACCTAAAGCGGGATGTTTGACTAAGGGGGTCGGTCATACTTGTCATGTTTCCGGCGCTGTTATTGGTATAGGTTGTAATGTTTTTGGGTTCCATGGCGTCGGCGCTTTCGATCAGGAAGTTATTGTTGTCGTAGGCGTAAGAGCGCGTATACCCCATGGCGTCGATCCGCTTGATCAAATTTCCTTTAGCATCGTATTCGCAGCCAATAGTACTGCCGTCTTTTTGTGTAATGGATGTTACCTGCCCTTTGGGGTTATAGGCAAAGGTTTCTTCTGTTCCATCCGGATATTCTATTTTCTTAACATTAGTAGAACTATCGTGATAGGTGTATTTTGTGATCCCCAGATTTCTGTCTATTTTTGACGCGAGCATATTGTTTGTGTAAGCATAAATCAAGGTGTTATACGCCGCTCCGTCAAAAACTGTCTCTTCGGTCACACGGAATTTATCGTCATATTTTGATATGACTATTTTCCCGTTTGTATCCGTTAATATGCATTCCTTCTTCTCCGTATTGTAGTCGAAAGCAGTTTCACCGCGCTCCGGCAGGCGCTGTTTGGTTACCCGGTTAGTGCTGTCATAGTCGTTTTCCATTACGTTGTTGCCATTGAAATCCGTTACGGCAGTCAGCAGATGTTTTGCGTTATAAGCATACTGCATAGAATCTCCATCCGGATTTTTGGCGGAAATCAGGTCGGATAAATTATCGTAAGTAAAGGATACCGAGCGACCGGCGGTATCGCTGATTGCGGTGATATTGTTTTTATCGTCATGGGAAAAGGTGAAGGTACCGCTATTATTTGCGGCTGTTTTCAGTTTATTTCCATCATAGGTCAAGGTTGTCGTATCTCCGTTGACTTCAACTATCGCCGTTGCCTTGCCGCTAGCGTCAAAGCGCACCGCTTCTCCCGTATCGGCGGTAAGCTGATGACCGCCGCTTATGGCGCTAAACTTATAGCAGTTCCCCGGGTCAACCGTATAGTTATTACCGCTCTTTTTGAAATAAATGCCGCCGCCCGAGGGCAAAGCTACATATGCGCCTATTTCTACCAGGTGATCGTTTTTATCATAGTCGCGGATTATATTGACTTTGTAATAGAAGGAATGCGACCAACCGGCGCCGAGCCCATTGTTTTTATTGGCTGAAGCCGTGTTATAAGAACGGGAGAAGACCAGCGGGTTGCTGCCTTCCAGCCGTAAATCGACAAATTCCAGACCAAGTGCGCCGCTGACAATATTGACCGGCGTTCCGCCTTTGGAAGACGGAGTCCAGGAATAACCCGCGCTGGAATCTTTATTAAGGCCAAGCTCGATCATTAGCCTAAGCAATTCAGCCCCGTCAAATCGTTCACTTAATACTTCAAAGGGCAGAAACTGCATCAAATGAGCATTATCTGCCACTGCTACGCCTGCAGCTAAAGCTGAAACATGCGCCAATTCTTCTTCAACAAGCTCTTCTTCAACTGATTCTTCTTCTATCGTTTCATCTATGAAAGGATCGAGATCAGGCTCTTCATCTATTAAATCTTCATCAATAGGCACGTCCGCAACCGGCTCATCACCCTCAGATTCATCCACTTCCGGCTCATCAGCCTGCGGTTCTTCTTCCCAGGCTTGCGGCCCGGCTGGTGACGGCGCTGCGCTTTCTTCCACATAGCTGAGCACCATCAAGTACCATCCGCCCTCCAGTTCTCCCACATCTAATTTGCCATTCCATTTGATGACCGCCGACGAATCCAACTCTACGCCGCTTCCATCAAAAACTACCGGAGCGCTGCTAACCGCATTGATTTGTTCATATAGCAGATCATAATCATCGGGGTCGAATTCCTGGGCGCATTTTGTCCCGGATAGATACCCGATAGGCTCGATCACCTTATCCTTAAAAATATCCTCCCAGGTATCCGGCAGAGGAGGTGAATAATCGCTATAGTTGAGCCTATTTCCAATACGTTGATCTTCATATGCAGGAGGCAAAATCTTATAACCTAAGTACTCATATAGATCAGCATAATCATATACGGCAATTTGGATTCTCCCCGCTTCCGGTAATACTATGCCTAAATAACTGTCTTCGCCCTTATACATAGGTGAAAAGGCTTTATACACATCTGTGCTTTTGCTGTTAGCAAATATCTGCCGATCTTCCAAAACAAGGCTGTTCAAAGCGATATAGCCCTCGTCATATGTTGTGGCTTGAGAAGGCTCAGATGATGCTACTAAGGGCAGCAAGGTTATTAACACTGCAAAAAACAATAACGATAGTAAGAATCTTTTGTAGTTATGCTGTATCATAGTGCTCTATTCCTCCAATTTTTTTGATTTTAATTTTGCAACTAAGATACGTCATAATCTATTCCGGCATCAATTTTCAGCTATTTTTCCAAATCACCTCCGCTAAAACCACTGAAAATGGCACAGCTCAAGACCTTGCAATACGTCATAAGAGGGAGTATTGCAATTAGGGTGCTTGCATAAAGTTGCCAAATATCAGCTAAAGTACATGTGTGCTAGAGACGGGGTTATTTTTACATGGTACCGCCGCAAGCGGCGGTACCATGTAAAGCTTAAGTGTGAGCAAGAGCGCTAAAAAACAATATAGCACTCGCGGATCTGCGTATTGCCTTTGGTGTCCACATACACCCTGTACGGGCTCACATTGTAGGTGGCCGCCGCGTTGTTGTCGATGGAGAAGGTAACGGTGATGGGACGGAAGCTGCCGTCTGTCCATTGCTCAGTGACGGTGATGGTGAGGTTGTTTTTATTGCCGCTGAGTTTTTCCACAGAAGCCGAAACGGATACGCCGCAAATTGTAGGCTCGTACACTGCTGTTACCGTCAAATCAGCGGTAACGCAGGAGAAATCAACATCCCATCCGGCGAATATCCAGCCCTCTCGTTCCGGCTCAGCCGGCACCGTAGCCGCCGCACCATGCTCCACTTCCTCTACGCCCAAAATCACGCCATCCCAATCAAGGAAAAGAACATCGTAAACATTGATTTCATATAGAGCGGTTACTGTCAGATCTTCCGTGATACAAGAGAAATCAGTATCCCAGCCAACGAAATGCCAGCCGTATTTATTGTCGGGTTCAGTTGGCGCTATAGCCGCGTCGCCTCTTATAACAGATTGCGTTTCAATCACAGCACCATCCCAATCTATAAAAGTTACCGCATATATTGAATCCATTTTCACACTTGGCGTATCGAAGCTCTCAAAACGAGATTGATTATTTATATCAGTATATCTCAATGAGGCAATGGAACTGATTGGCATAAATCCCTTGTCAATAGCACTTTCCTTTAGCTTGACCCTATATGTTAAAGTATTTACATCAATATCTTCCAGATTCCAATAAAGTGTTTTGTTATTCTCGAAATAGTAATGATTGTTGCCTGATAATATATTCTCAAAATCAATAGCGGATCCCATATTAACAGTTACATTACGCAATATACTCGTTAGAGTATCTGAAAGCAGCAAGAAGTTACTATAAGTAAATATTGTTTCTCGTCCGGGTATCGATGAAGCAATTATTTGAAGTTCACTCAAGCGATATGAACCTACCCCAATAGCATAGACCAGCGCGCCGCTATTTTTAAGATTAGCAGCCGCAGTAGATGTGCGTGAAGGATTAGAAGATTGTCCGTCGGTGATTACAATAACATTTTTTGAACCATATCCTTCATATGCGCTTAAGATATTTTGAGCCGCTTGTAACCCTAAATCTGTATATGTACTTCCAGAGGGACTCCGTAAGCCTTTGAGAATACTGATTACTTCACTCCTGTTATTATTCAGTTGGCTGTTAATTGTGGCAGTGGTTTCAAAAGTAACAATTCCAAAATAAATATTAGCTTCTTCAGGGAAAGATTCAACTAAAGCAATACACGCGTTGACCGTCTGAGTCCAAGGGTTTCCAATCATACTGCCAGACCGGTCAATAACCAAAACAATAGCCTCTTCGTTAACAAATTCAATTCCTTCACCGCCTTGTACTTTCAGCTCAACATCAAAAAACCCATCGCCATAATCCGCGATAACCTGCTGACTCAAACAAACTTCCCCAACATCCAGGGGTGTGTCAAAATCATCAATAACAACCGGAACACCAGGGGTATCACCATAAAGCCAAATATCGCCATTTTGCACATTTGAGCTGATATACATTCCCGCAAAAGCATAAACTGAAAAGATGGTCGCAAATATAATTGCCATTGATAAAACCAAAATACTCTTTTTAATACTCTTCATTTTTAATACCTCCACATAAATTTTAGCGCCTCTTTTGTTCTGCTATTGAGGTTCGGCTCGTATGCCCTCATTTTTAGCGTAAAACGTAGCTAAACTGCAAGTTTATCTGATTTCTCGGAAATCACCTCCCAAATAAACATAATAATCATCTATATAAAACTCTTCACTCTCCTCTCTCCTCTTTCAACTCTTCACTCTCCTCTCTTAAAGGAAAAACCAAAATCTATGATTTTGAGTTTTACCTTTATGCATACCTTAGGCAAAACCGCAGGTTTTGTCAAGGTAGGTCAACTCTCAACTCTCCTCCCCCCGCTCAATCATCCTCTGCATAAACTCCCGCAAATCCTCCTCCCCAATAACCCCTTCCTGAAACAAACGCACCACCTGCCTCACCAAATCCCCAAAAGGCTCATGGAAGAAGGTATCTTCGATATCGTAGGGAACCTCATGGGTTTCGCGACCGGCTATATCGTACATAAGGGCGGATTCCTCCGCAGATAGGTTAAGGAAGCTAGCAAGTTGTTCC